>Ga0192242_10466_pt2 | contig 13442 bp, 13 predicted proteins | sample Koala_Koa27_J3_FD_131235 | JGI IMG/M metagenome (GOLD analysis project Ga0192242, IMG submission 131235) | Enriched cells from koala feces incubated with labeled cellulose particles, San Francisco Zoo, California, United States - Koala_Koa2-7_J3 ...
CTCAATTTTGCGCCTACCGTTGGCCGCGCGATATGAGATTTTGGACCCTTTGTGGAGAGACACTATCTCACGAATTGATTGGAAAGCTCGGCGCGGATGTCGCCTTCCTCGCGTCAGGCAGTGAAATCGCCGAAGCGCGCGGCGTGGGAGAGCTGCTGACTCCAGCCGGGGAGGCGCCAAAGCTCGGTTGGATACTGGCCTTTCCCAAATGGGGGTCAAACACCAAAGAGGCCTACGCGAAGCTTGACGCCATGCGCGATGACGCCGGCGGCTATTATGCGCCGACAGCCGAAGAAATCGCGAAAGAGTCCGCCGAGTACTTGGAAAAACTGCAAAACAGGCGCTGCGACGGCAGGCTGCCCAACGACTTCTTTCCAGTGCTTGCGGCGGAACACCGGGAGTATGGCATCGCGGAGGAGATAGCCGCGGCGACGGGAGCCTGCGGCTGGGGCCTATGCGGCAGCGGCAGTGCCTTCTTCGGCCTCTATGACAGCTCCGAAGCGGCCCGCGGCGCGGAAAAAATATACGACAACGAAAACTGGATCTTAAAAACATTTTATTTGGAGTGATTATCATGAGGGGTCAAAGAACAGAAAGGCTGGTCAGGTTAGCGGCGAAATTCATGCTCTGTCCGTCAAAGCTCATCTCCCTGACAGATCTTGCAAGCAAATTTAACGTCTCAAAGACCGTAATCAGCGACGATGTGGAGGTAATCAACTCGGCTATGGGAGCGGAGGGCTTCGGACAGATGCAGGTCGACCGCGGACGCAGCGGCGGCGCGCGCTTCGTGCCCATATGCACCCCGGAATACCGCCAGACGCTGCTCTCAGAAATCGCGGAAAAGCTGACCGATCCGGAGAGAAACCTCCCCGGCGGGCTAATCTACTACAGCGACCTGATATTCAATCCGGAGACGGCGCTCTCCCTCGGCTACTGCATGGCCTCGCTCTTCACCGACGCCGAGCCCGACGTCGTCATGACCTCAGAGGTCAAGGGCATCCCCATCGCGATGTTCGCCGCCTATGCTCTTGGCGTGCCTCTCGCCGTCTGCCGCTTCCGCAACCGCCCCAGCGACGGCGCCGCCGTCGGCGTACACTACCCCACCGCGAGCGGAGACGTAAAGACAATGTACATCGGCACGCGCCAGATGCGGCGCGGCTGCCGCGTCCTCATCGTCGATGACTTCATGCGCGGCGGCAGCACCGCCTCCGGCATGCTCCTCATGGCAAAGCAGTTCGACGCCGAGGTCGCCGGCATCGGCGTCTTCATCGCCTACGATGAACCCAAAGAAAAATCCGTGCCTAACTACCACTCGCTGCTGACCCTGAAACACAACGCTGAGGGACAGAACCGCCTCGTAGTCACCCCCGGCAAAGAATAGGAGCGGCGCTGAGCCGTTTATAAAAAAGTGTTTGACGTATCACCAAAAATGTCGTAGAATCTTACCTCGTGGAAGGGAGGTGACCCGCCATGGGTATTAAAGTGAACCTTGATGATTGCATCGGCTGTGGCGTGTGCTCTGAGCTCTGTCCGCAGAATTTCAAGCTGGACGAAGATGAAGGCAAGTGCATGGTCATCGACCAGGAGGTAAGTTTTCTGGCAAAAGAGGCGGCCGACAGCTGCCCGGTATCGGCGATAACGATAGACTAGCCGCCGTACCCTTACATTGGGGCCCATAGCTCAATTGGTTAGAGCTCCCGGCTCATAACCGGATGGTTTCAGGTTCGATTCCTGATGGGCCCACCATTTTTGATAATCACTGATTAGCAAATGTATAAAAATTCCTGTCATAGACAGGGATTTTTCTTTTTGTTCTCATGCTTTGATTATCATTGATAAGCAATCTACTCCCTCATTACCGTATAATAAACCGTATAAAAAAGTACCGCAAAATATCTTTTATACGGTCGGTGATTTGTAATGTTACAAGGCTTAACAGAATACATGTTGAAAAATGCTCCAATAAAAGATAAAAAGTACACTTTATCAGATGGCAGAGGTCTTCTTATCGAAGTCAATCCAAATGGCTCAAAATATTGAATTGTCCGAATATATGAAAATAACCGCGAATACAGTAGGAGCCTTGGGCCACCACCGACAAAACTCCCGGTTCCTGATTGTAGCTGGGTTTATTTTTTCCCTTGCCGATACTGCGGTCCTGCCGGACGATAAGTACACGTCAAAGACAAAACGTGGCTGACAAGTTCGATGTCAGCCGCGTTCGTTATGTTAATATCGGGAAAATATCTTCTAGCAGGTGGCTCCGCCTACCGTGTGGAGATTGGCTTCGAGGATATCATTTTTTCTCTCAAGGATGTCGCCGTCGAGCAGCTCTTTTTCGACGTACTCAAAGCCGAGGCGAGAAATGGTGGAGGCAAAGCGCTCTCCCGTCTTTCCCTGTTCGCGGAACAGCAGGATCGCCCGCTCGATCGCCGCGAGAGCCTCTTCCTTATCAGTGAAGATTTTACTAAGGGGCCTGCCGACGGCGGTGGACTTTCCCCATCTGCCGCCGATATATATCTTGTAGCCCAGCGTCCCATCCGCGATGGCGTCAAAGTTGCACACACCGATGCAGCGCCCGCAGTTGTTGCATTTTTCTTCATCTATCTCCAGCAGGCCGTCTTTCATCTTCGCCGCGCCTACCGGACAGAATTTTTCTACGGCGCACTTTTTACAGCCGCTGCAGCTGTCCTCGTCGAAGTTAGGGATCAGCTGACCGATGATACCAACGTCGTTAAGGTCCGGCTTGACGCAGTTATTCGGGCAGCCTCCGACTGCGATCTTGAACTTATGCGGCAGTTTTACCGACCTGTAGCCGTTGTAGAAGCGCTCGTGGATCTCCTCCGAGAGTTCAAAGGTATCGATAAGGCCATACTGGCATGTCGTCCCCTTGCAGGAGACGACAGGGCGTACCTTGGAGCCGGTGCCTCCCGTCGTGAGCCCCGCCTTAGCGATATAAGCGCGGAAGTCCTCTATCTTATCGAACGGTATACCCTGACATTCGATAGTGAGGCGCGTCGTCATCATAACGACGCCGTTTCCGTGGAGCTTCGCCGCCTCCGACAGGCAGATCATCTGATCGGCGCTTATCTTGCCGTTCACCGTGATGATCCTCCCAGAGAAGTTGTTCGTTCCCCTGTTTCTCAGAAAGCCAAGCGCCTTTACCGATTTTTCTTCCTCCGGCGTAACAGAACCGTTTACCATAACTGATTTCTCTCCCTTAAGCCCTTTGATTTCTTACTCTTCCGTCTCTATTTCATTGAACGTGTGCCCGGCCTCGAGCACCTTGGTGTTATTATAACCATAAAATTTCATTCTGTTTTGCGTCATGTAGGCGCGTTTGCCCTTCGCGCAGACGAGAAGCAGTTTTTCGTCCGTTCCGTATTCCGGCAGCGTGCCGTTTATCTTTGTGATGTCGATATAGGGCACGCCCTCCAGAGTGGGGTTTATCGAAACGTCAACGATCTTATATCCCTCAGCTTTGCCCTCCATATACTCCGCCGGGGTTATGGAATCCATCTCGCCGCTGATCTTGTTGAGAAGGACGTTGAGAGTATGCGCGAAGGGATGTATCGCCGTTGAGAATGGCGGCGCGTAAGCGAGGTCCATGTTCTCAAGATCGTGCAGCGTGGCCCCCATTGTCAGCGCGACCACGGCGATGTCGACCATCTTGTCAACCGCGCCCTTGCCAAGCACCTGCAAACCGAGAAACTTACCGCTCTTCCTATCCGCGATCATTTTAACGATGAAGTTGGAGGCGCCGGGATAGTAGTGAGCCTTGTCGTCAACGACAGCCGTAACCGCCGCAACGTCATAGCCGGCATCCCGCGCCGCCGCCTCTGTGAGACCGGTCCGCCCGACGTTGAGCTCGGGCAGCATGCAGACGCCGGTGCCGAGAACGCCGGGATAGGTGGGCTGTTCTCCCGCGAGCACCCTCGCGGCGAGACGGCCCTCGATATTGGCTGAAGAGCCCATCGGCGACCAGGCGGGAGCGCCGGTTATACGGTTCGTCACCGTAACGCAGTCGCCGACGGCGTAGACGTCGGGATCGTTGGTCCGCATCTGCCCATCGACCTTGATCGTCCCACCGGAGGTAAGTTCTATACCGCTGCCGGCGAGGAATGCGGTGTTAGGCCGAATCCCGAGCGAGAGCACTACCGCGTCGGCTTTTATAGCACGCCTGTCGGTCTTGATCTTCTCCACTCTTTCATCGCCGATGATCCCCTCAAGCTTGGTCCCCGTGAAGCAGACGATGCCGCGGTCGGCAAGGTGTCTCTCAACATAGGCAGCCACCTCAGGGTCAAAACCAGGGAGTATCTGACTGGCCATATCAATGACCGAGACCCTGATATCCGTCGCTGAGAGGTTCTCCGCAACCTCAAGGCCGATGAAGCCGCCGCCGGCTACGACGACGCGCTTGACCTCTCCCGATTCGATCGCCGCGCGCAGAGCGACGGCGTCCTCAGGTTTTCTCATAAAAAAGACGTTTTTAAGTTCGATTCCGGGCAGACGGGGCGCCACCGGGCTCGCGCCGGTCGCGATTACAAGCTTATCGTAGGAATAAACCTCGCGCTCTTTCGTCCCAGTATCGACGACAGTCACCGTTTTAGCCGTCCTATCAAGCGAAACGGCCTCTTTGCCGGTTATAACGTCGGCCCCTGTAAGCGCGGAGAACTTTTTCGGGGTATTGACGATAAGCGCCCCTTTGTCGGCAATGACGCCGCCGACATAATAAGGCAGGCCGCAGCCCGCGTAAGAGATATCTTTATCCTTAGCCAGTATCCGCACCTCAGCGCCGCGGTTCTCTCTTTTGAGTTTCGCCGCTACCTTTGTGCCCGCCGCTACGCCGCCGATCACAAGAATCTTCAAAATTTCACGCCCTTTGGAATTATTTATTTGCTGCCGCTTATTATAGGACTATCTTTCGATTATTAATAATAATAAAATATAATCTAACTCATAGGTAAAACCTATATGCGGAGGGGAGACCATGACACTTCATCATCTGAGAATTTTTATCTCCGTAGCGGAGAGCGGTAAGATGAGCGCCGCCGCGCACGGCCATCATCTATCGCAGCCGACCGTGAGCCAGATCATCAGGGAGCTGGAGGAATACTATTCTGTCAAGCTCTTTGAACGGCTCTCAAAAAAGCTTCATATTACAGAGGAGGGTAAACGGCTCCTGGGATACGCGAAAGAAGTGGTAAACGCCTACGAAAACCTAGAATACAACATGTCCCCCGCCGTGCGCCGCGACACGCTCCGCATCGGCTCCTCCGTCACCGTGGGAATGTGCGTTATGCCCGGCCTCGTCAGAAATTTTTCCGCGGCGCGCCCCGGCACCGATATCTACAGCTATGTCAACAATACGCAGACGATAGAGGAGATGCTGCTGCGCTCCGAACTGGATGTCGCGGTGGTCGAGGGAAAGATACGGAACCCGGATATAATCTGCTCTCACCTGATGGACGATTATGTGACCCTCTTCTGCGCCTCGGACCACCGCTTCGCCGTGAAAAAATATATCAGCCTCGACGAACTCTGCCGTGAAAGCTTCGTAATGCGCGAACATGGCAGCGGAACACGCGAGATATTCGAGAATTTTATCACCGAACAGAAAAGAAAGCTCAGGATAAAATGGGAGGTGGCCTGCTTTGACTCGACGCTGCGGGCCGTGCGGGAAGAGGGCTGCGTCGGCGTCGCCTCCGTCCGCCTGCTGATCCCCCACCTCGACGCCGGAAATATCCGCGCGATTTGCTGCGCCGGCGGCGAATGGGACCGGACCTTTTCTCTCGTCCACCACAAAAATAAATATATGACGGAGTCGATGATGGCTTTCATCGAAGCCGCTCACACAATAAAGGACGCCCCTCTGCCCGACAGGACAAAGATGGGACGCCTGGTGGCGTAGGATGGCTGCGGCATAAATAAAAAAACCGCCCCCGCCATACGGCGAATGGGCGGCAATTAATTACAAATGACAAAATATCGGCAAAAAACGGAGAATTATCCCCCCGCCGCCCTTGTCAGGCGGTCTTTTAGGGCGCGGCCGATGCCGTTTTCTTCGGGGAGTTCGGCATAGATGATCTGCGCGCCGCTCTTTTCGAGGGTGCGCAGCGCGCGGAAGAGCTCCCTCGCGTATTCAGCGTCGTCCTTGAAGATTATCTTTATACGCGGCGCGCCGTTGGGGATCTCCGTGCCGAGCCAGGCCCAGTTTTCGGCCTCCGCCGGTATCGCGTGCGGGGCCGTCAGCCTCAGCGGTATCGACGGCGCGTAGTGGCGGTACCTTGTACCGGGGGAACGCCGGATCATCTTCTGGTCCTGCGGCAGCAGCACCTCCATATTAAGAGCCGCCTCGACCGCCTCTTTCGGCAGGCCTCCGGGGCGCAGCAACATGGGGTGCTCTCCCGTCATATCAATTACCGTCGACTCAAGGCCAAGGCGCGTGTCACCGCCGTCAATGATGAGGGGAATGATATCCCCTATCTCCTGCCGCACCGTCGCGGCGTCAGTCGGGCTGGGGCGGCCGCTGATGTTGGCACTCGGGGCGGCGATCGGCAGGCCGGATTTTTCTATCAGCGCAAGCGCCACGGCGGTATCAGGCATACGCACCGCCGCCGTCGAAAGGCCGCCGCGCGTGCGCGCAGGGACGATCTCCTTCGCCGGCAGCACTATCGAAAGCGGGCCCGGCCAGAATTTCTCCATCAGCAGGCGCGCGCGCCAGTTTATTTCGACAAGACTTTCCGTCATCGCGATCGAGGAGACGTGAAGAATCAGCGGGTTGTCCGAGGGGCGGCCCTTCGTTTCATATATCCTCTTCACCGCCTCCGCGTCAAGCGCGTTCGCGCCGAGGCCGTATACGGTCTCCGTCGGGAAGGCGACGAGCCCACCCGCCCTTATTATCTCCGCCCCCCGCTCCATCAGCTCCCGCTGTTCGGGAGAGAGCGAGGCCATTCTCGCCGCCGCGCGCTCCGCGACAGATACGCAATCCGGCGTGAGCTTGGAAGCGATCATCCCTTCACCGCGCCCCAGATCATTCATTGAGATAGGCGCCCTCCATAAAGTTTTCCATAAAATTGCGGCGGAAGGCCGGGAAGCGGCCCTCGATTATCGCCTGCCGCGCGCCGTTCACCAGATTCACAAGGAAATAAAGGTTGTGCCAGCTGCAAAGGCGCGCCGCCAAAATCTCTCCCGCCGTGTAAAGGTGGCGCAGATAGGCGCGTGTGAAATTACGGCAGACATAACAGCCGCAGTTCGGGTCCACCGGCGTGTAGTCGCGCGCGAAGGCGAGATTCTTGATATTCATCTTGCCAAAGCTCGTAAGCAGCTGCCCGTTGCGTCCGTTGCGCGTCGGCAGCACGCAGTCGAACATGTCGATTCCGCGCGCGATGCCCTCCACGAGGTTCGTCGGAAAGCCGACGCCCATAAGATAACGCGGCTTGTCCTGCGGCATATGCGGCGAGAGCGCGTCAAGGACGCGGTACATCTCCGCGTGGCTCTCGCCGACGGAGAGGCCGCCGATACCGTAGCCGGGGAAGCCGATCTCTTCCAGCCGTTCGATACACTCAATGCGCTGGCTCTCGTAGAGTGCCCCCTGGACGATGCCAAAGAGCGCCTGATCCGGGCGGCTGTGATATTCGCGGCAGCGCCCCGCCCAGCGTATCGTGCGTTCCATCGCCTCGCGCGAATATTCGGGCGTCGTCGGCAAAGAGACACATTCGTCAAAGGCCATCGCGATATCGCTGCCGAGCTTCTGCTGTATCGCCATCGAATCCTCGGGACGCATAAAGTGCCGGCTGCCGTCGATATGCGAACGGAACTCGACGCCGTCCTCTTTTATCTTATTTATATTGGCGAGCGAAAAGACTTGAAAACCGCCGCTGTCCGTCAGGATCGGATGATCCCAGCCCATAAAGCGGTGCAGCCCGCCCGCCTCTTCGACGATATCCTCGCCAGGACGCATATGGAGATGATAGGTATTGCCGAGAATTATCTGCGCGCCCAGCCCCTCCAGCTCGGGCGGCGTCATCGCCTTGACGGTGGCCTGCGTCCCCACCGGCATAAAGACCGGCGTCTTTATCACTCCGTGCGGCGTCGTAAACTCCCCGGCGCGCGCGCCGGTCTCCGGACACTGCGCCGTCAGCTTATATTCAAACATCCTATCTACCTGCCCCATCCGAATATTCTTTCGCCGTTCTCCTTAACCGCCAACGCGAACTCCTCAAGCGGAAGCCCCATGAGCATCGAAAGATACTCATAGACCGAACGTACATGCCACGGCTCGTTCTGCCTGCCGCGGAAGCCCTGCGGCGCGAGATAGGGCGAATCTGTCTCGCAGAGGATGCGGTCCAGCGGCACCGTCATCGCGATCTCGCGCAGCGCCTGGTTCTTCGGGTAGGTGACGGGACCGGCGAAGGAGATGTAAAAGCCGAGCTCGAGCGCCGCCTTCGCGTCCTCCGCGCGGCCGGAGAAACAGTGAATGACGCCGCCTACCGCATCTGCTCCCTGCTCGCGGAGCATCGCGTATACCTCGTCGTTGGCGTCGCCCTCCGCCCTGTTCTGCGCGTCGCGCACATGGATGACAATCGGTTTGCCGATCCTCTTCGCAAGCTCTATCTGCTCGGAAAATACGCGGCGCTGTATCTCGCGCGGCGAATGGTCGTAAAAATAATCAAGGCCTATCTCTCCGACGGCGCAGACCCGCTTGTCCGCGGCAATCGCCTCAAGCTCCGCGATATAAGAGGGGGAGACATTCTCCGCCTCGTGCGGATGTACGCCGGCAAGCGCGTATATCTCCGGCGAATCCGTCTGCGAGGAGGCAAGCGCCGCCGCCTCGCGGCTCGTCGCGACGTCCGCGGAGGCGAACACCATGCGCCGCACATCGTTATCGGCGGCGTGCATAAAAACCTCCGCCAGACCATCGGGGTAGTATTCTCTATTCAAATGACAATGCGTATCCACCAAAAACATCATAAATTCCTCTCAAAGCAAAAGATAAACCACAGCCCGACTATTATACAATAAAAGAGGGAGCTGCCGCCGCGCCTTCGGCAGATCGCGGCGCGGGTACAAAAAACTTCGCCGCCTGTTTTTACACCATTTTAACAATACAAGACCGCCGCGCCGGCATCCCGCATACAGGCGCCGCCAAAGGGGCGCGCCACGCGGCAGCCCCGTTACACAACTTTTACCATTCAGAGGCAGAGGGCTTTACATTCTATTTATATAATCCAAACAGTAAAATCAGCTTTTAGGGAGGGTGTCTATGAACAAGGTCTATGTGCTCGACACGAATGTGATGATCCAGTCGCCGCTGGCTCTCCTGTCTTTTGAAGAGAACGACGTGGTGCTGCCGATCGTCTGTCTGGAGGAGCTCGACAGGCTCAAAAGCGACGAGGGAGAACGCGGGGCCAACGCGCGGGAGACCATCCGCATCCTCGAAAAGCTGCGGCTCACGGGCAACCTGCTCGCGGGCGTGAAGCTGCCTGACGGGGGAACTCTGCGGGTGGAGGCCAATTTTGTAAATGTCACGCTCCCCGAGGGACTTCCCGAGGTAAAAAATGACAACCGCATCCTAAAGATATGCAAGGGGCTCGCGGACGGCGGAGAGCGAATCATCCTCGTCAGCAAAGATATCCTCGTGCGGCTCAAGGCGCAGATGATGGGGCTCACGGCGGAGGACTTCACCACCGAACAGTCCCCCAGACTTACCGAACAGTACACGGGACGCGCGGTAGTTTATACCGCCGACGAAAACATGAGCGGCTTCAAGAAAAAGGGGCTCCCCGTCGAAGAGGTCTACCTTATAAGAGGAGATGAGAAAACGCCCTTCCTTCCGGTGGTAAATCAGTTTGTGATCATACGCTCCGAACTCTCGGATAAAAAGACTCTGCTCGGACGCTTCAACGGAAAGTGCATCGTGCCGCTGGAGAGCCTGAAAAAAGAGCCCTTCGGCATCAAGCCGAAGAACGTCGGGCAGCGCTTCATGCAGGAGGCGCTGATGCAGGACGCCGAGACCGCGCCGCTCGTGATAATAAAGGGCCCCGCGGGGACGGCGAAGACCTTCTATTCTCTCGCGGTGGGGCTGGAAAAGATCATGAACGGCCCGGAGAGGGAGTACCGCCGGATACTGGTCACGCGCCCCAACGTGCAGTTCGATTCCGATATCGGCTTCCTGCCGGGCAGCGAGCAGGAGAAAATCGCCCCCTTCCTGCGCCCCGTCATCGACAACCTCAAGGTGCTCGTCGACCGCGACGAGAAAGAGCGTTACAAAGACGAATATGAGCTCGCGGGCAAAATAGAGGAACTTTTCGCGCGCGACTATATCGCCACAGAGGCGCTCAACTTCGTGCGCGGACGCACCATCACCAAAACATACCTGATAATCGACGAGGCGCAGAATCTCACGCCCAAACAGGCGAAGGGCATCATTACGCGCGTCGGCAAAGGCACAAAAATCGTCATGGTCGGCGACCCGGAGCAGATAGACCATCCCTTCCTCGACGAACGCACAAACGGCCTCTCCTACGCCAGCGAGAGGATGAAGGGCAGTTCCCTCTGCTTCCAGCTGTCGATGGAGCCCGACGAATGCGAACGCTCGCCGCTGGCCTTCGACGCCGCCTCCCGTATGTAAAAACGAATTAAAACCATACGAAAGCGGCAAACCCCAAACAGCGCCGCCATAAAACTCCCGCCGCCGGTTCCCACGACGGCGGCTTTACCTGCGGTTGGCAATCCGTCAGGGCAGCCTCACCACCTGACGCCATAACTTTCCGCATACCTTCTGAGATACCTTCCCGTTAAACTCACCTCGCTGCCGCATATATCCCTCGCGCCGCCCGAGGCGATGATCCGTCCGCCCTCCTCCCCGCCGCCGGGGCCCATATCGACGATAAAATCCGCGTTGGCGATCATATCAAGGTCATGTTCAATGACCACGACCGTGCCCCCCGCCCCGATCAGCTGGTCAAATATCTGCAGGAGTCTGCGGATGTCCTGCGGGTGAAGCCCCGTCGTCGGCTCGTCAAAGACGAAAAGAGTCCCCCGCTGGTCACGCCCCAGCTCCGATACGAGCTTCATCCGCTGTGCCTCGCCGCCGGAGAGCGCGGAGGTCGCCTCTCCCAGCTTCAGATAACCGAGGCCAAGCCCCTCGAGCGACTCCAGCTTTTCGCGGATGAGGCCGTTATCTTTGAATACCCCGCAGGCCTCGTCCACGGAGAGGTCGAGCACATCGGCGACGCTCATCCCCTGCCACCTGACCTCAAGCGTCTCCGGCGAATACCTCCGGCCGCCGCAGTCGGGACAGACCAGATCCATATCGGGCAGATACTGGATATCAAGAGATACGATCCCCGTACCGCCGCAGGTCCCGCAGGCGCCGCTTTTCAGATTATAAGAAAAATGCCCCGCCTCCCAGCCCCTTTTTTGCGCCTCCTCCGTCACCGCGAACAGGGCCCTCACCCCGTCCATGATGCCGGAATAGGTCGCCAGCGTCGAACGTGTATTCTGCCCCACAGGGACAGCGTCGACCATGACGACGCGGCGGATGCCGGCCGTCTCCGCCCTCACGACGTGAGAGGGCAGGGGCTGCCTCCTCACCGCCGCCCGCACCGCGGGGACTAGGCAGTCGAGAATCAGCGTCGACTTGCCGGAGCCGGAGACGCCGGTCACCGCCGTAAGCTTCCCTGTCGGAATCCGCACCGTTACATCCTTTAAAGTATAAATTTCGTCAACCTCGACGGATATCACGCCCTTATCCTTTGCCGCTTCGCCGCCTTCGCGGACCAGCAGCCTCTCCGCGCCCGAGAGATACCCGCCGATAACGGAACGGGGATCTCCTTCGACAGACGCCACCGTCCCCTCGGCGATCACCCGCCCGCCGTTTTCTCCGGCCCCCACGCCCATTTCGATCAGCCAATCGGCCTGGCGCAGAATATCTATGTCATGATCGACCACGACGAGAGAATTGCCCTGCTCCCGCAGCCTGCTGAATACATCCGTCAGCCCCTCCGCGTTTTGTGGGTGCAGGCCGATGGAGGGTTCGTCCAGCACATAAAGCACGCCCGTCGTTTCGCTGCGCAGCGTCCGCGCGAGCTGCATGCGCTGCAGCTCGCCCGTTGACAAAGTGCCGCCTCCTCGGTCGAGCGACAGATAAGAAAGACCCAGGGCAAGCAGCGGCGCGATCCCCTCGGCCAGCTCCCCCATGAGCTTCCGCGCCATCGGGCGCATCACCTCCGGCAGCGTCTCCGGCACGGAACCCGCGTAAGCCTCCAAAGCGGCGAGGGAAAGAGCCGAGACCTCGGCGATATTTTTCCCCGCGAGAAGCGTCGTGAGAAGCTTCGGCGCGAAACGGCCGGCCCGTGGCAGCTCTGGCAGATCCCGATATGATAAAACTGCTCCGCGAGCCTCGTCCTGATCTTTTCGCTCTCCGTGCCGTTATAGGCGTGCGCCACCGCATCCGCCGCGTTCAGATACTGCGCCTTCATCTCGTAGACCTTGCCCGCGCCGGTCATTACGGAGACCGGAGTCTTACAGCTCATCTTCCCATGAAGGACAAAATCCTTCTGCTCCTCCGTCAAATCCTTAAAGGGGATATCAATGGGAATACCGATCGCCTCCGCCGTGGGAACATAAAAAAACGAACCCGGAACCCGCCAGCCGGCGACCGCCCCCTCGTTGATACTCTTATTGGGATCGGCGATAAGCCTGCTCTCATCGATCTCCTCCACGACGCCGGTGCCGCGGCATTCGGGGCAGGCACCCAGCGAATTGAAGGCAAAATCCTCGGCGGAAAAGGGGGCGAACTCCACGCCGCACTCCGGACATACGCTCCTTCCCAGCCGCGCCGTATCAAGAGAGGGGGGAAGCCTGTGCCCGTTCGGGCAAAGATGTGAGCCCAGCCGCGAAAACGAGAGGCGCAGAATATTGAGAAGCTCGCTCATCGTTCCCAGCGTGCTCCTGATACCGGGAACGACTGGGCGCTGGCGCAGCGCCATGGCGCTCGGCAGATAACGGATACGCTCCACGTCGGGGCGCGCCGACTGCCCGATGCGGCGGCGCGTGTACGTAGACAGCGCCTGCAAATACCGCCGCGCCCCCTCCGCGTAAAGGACATCCGTCGCGAGCGTGCTCTTTCCCGAACCGGAGACGCCGCAGACCGCTACAAAACGGTTCAGCGGGATATCCACGTCAATATCCTTTAAATTGTTTGCCCTCGCCCCGCGCACCTCTATATGTGTGGGAGCCGTATTCTCTCTTTTCATATCCTTTTACCTCTTTACCTGTTATCTCTTACGCGAACCGCAGCGCCGTTCACTATCTCTGATTTATGATTATCTTCCCGGCAGACAGCCGCCGCGATACATCTATTATAAAGTGTGAAAAGACAATCAAACGCGCGGAAAATCTGCGCACAATACGCTTTTCCATACCGGGAGGAGGAA
>Ga0192242_10508_pt1 | contig 13356 bp, 7 predicted proteins | sample Koala_Koa27_J3_FD_131235 | JGI IMG/M metagenome (GOLD analysis project Ga0192242, IMG submission 131235) | Enriched cells from koala feces incubated with labeled cellulose particles, San Francisco Zoo, California, United States - Koala_Koa2-7_J3 ...
AAATACCCTACCGAAGAAAGCCGTAAGATTATCAACTCTGATAAACGTACCACCATTCACTGGGAACCCAATATCCGTCTGAATGAGAAAGGCGAAACAGGACTAAGTTTTTATACAGCAGATCGCCCTTCTACTTATACAGTAGTGATAGAAGGTATAACAGATGATGGGAAAGTCTGTCGGTATGTAAAGCAAATAAAATGAGAAGAAATAAACGATATTATACAAGTAATTTGTTACTTGTGTAATATCGAAATACTATAACTATTCTCTAAGAGCACACTAAGGATAAAAGAGGTCGCACAGTTTTATTGAGCTGGAAAATCTGCACTGGTCAGAGATGCCCAAGGCATAAACGATTGGTTAACTGTTCCTTCCGGACGACTTTTCTGAATCATTTTATAGGTATAAGGCATATCCATTCCTTTGCGGTCATGATAATGATGGTAAGCGCGTTCCCAGGCAGGACATATCTTTTCGCGTTGTTTGGGCGAGATCTCAGGTCCATAGGCTGGTTTTCCAAACCAAGTGATATACTGTATATGAGGAACTTCTTCACCCGACATGTATTTAGCTGTATATTCAAATCCTTTATAGAGACGATTATCGAACGCCCCATATAAGTCTATTTTTTGGTTTCATGCTATCTCTGCGGCACAAGCAAGGAAAGCAAGCCCCATCTGTACATGCTGCTGATCACGTCCACTCTCTTGACATTGTCCGTTTTCATAAAAATAGTTTTTTATAGAGCCGTTACTATCACCATCTGTCAACTGTTTGCATGCTTTTTCAAAAATATTTCGTCGATCAAGGAAGATACCGATACACATTATGGTTTGTTCGTTGGCAGCATCCCAATTGCCATTGTAACGAGGTGTCCAGTCTGTTATCACAGGATACCAAATATTGATTACCATATCTTCAAATGCTCTACGATCTTTGTCACTCCAGCCTTTGTAGGTATATTTGATGATCTCGGCAGCATTGAGATACTTAATGCCTGCTGTACCCACTTTCAGTTGGCGATTGTGGTTGACGACCGATTCAAGGGTATTTGCCCAGGCATTAAAAATTTCAATAGCCTTTTCCGCATAAGCTTCATTTCTTTCCACATACCATTGCAAAGCCATGGTGTAGGCGGCGGCTCCATCACGTACAAACTCTTTCCCGCCATTATCGGGCTGATTATACGGGCCGTTATCCACAACTTTAAATGGAGTTGGTTTATAGTGGAGTGAGGAAATTTCTGAAGCCTTGAGCTGATCCCATGCTTCCTTCCAAGGCTCTTCACCTGCAAGGATTTTTGCTTTCATAAACTCGAGGTCAGAGGTCGTATGTAACATGCCGGGATGCACAAATTCTTGTCCGAAACAAACGGTACACACCAATACGTACAGGAGCGAGATAAAAGTTTTTTTGTCATAACAATTAGTAGATTTATTTTTGATATTCAGGAGCATAATCAAATCACTTTCCGGTGGTTCTGATAAGAACTTTCTGACTGTAAGCTTTCCGGCCGGCCTCTTCCACACGAACTATGTAAAAGTCATCGTTCAATGCCATACTTTCCACCCAGTTATTAGTAGAAGATTTAAGCGTCTGCACCATACTTCCGTTCGTTGTATAAATAGATATCAATGCATCTTTTTGTGATTTTACTCTCACACGGTTTATCTCTACAATGATATGCGGGGTATTTTCTCTATTTACTTCAGGCATTAACCCCGTAGATATACCTCTGGCTTCTCTTTGAGCTTCATAAAGTGATGCCGGTTGCAGATTCTTACGATTCTGCCCTTCGATATATCCATCCATATATTCACTCATCGTATTGCGATACCGTCGTATCGTCTTTGCCGTACAACCGATAGCATAGTTCTGCCCTGTAGGTACTTTGTCCAGATAAATAGCACCTCCCTGTACATCGCAATTCCAAAAGACACTGTTAGTGCCTCCCCAGCCATGACCACTTCCCATGTTATCACGTAAGTACATGCCGATTTTACCGGCATTTGATTTTATGGTTCCCAATTCTTTCCAATTGTCAAACAGAATACCTTGTGACCATAAACGGTGTCCCTCTGCCTGTGCAAGAGAAAGCTCCGAACGGAAATTTAACACCACAATACCGCTGGTAGTGGTGCAACCGTTAGAGATATAGTGATGACGTCCGTTGCGGGCATAACAGTTCTTAAGTAAGATCAGTTGTGAACGATGGTAGTTCTCAAAGTTATAATATGTACCTCCGGTGCAAAGTCCTGAAGGATCAATTGCATAACAATCTTCGATTGTGCTTCGCGTAGTCGATGTTGTTTTGATACCTGCATGAACGAATCCTGACATCGAAACACCTTTTACCCATGAATTTTCCAAAGAACTCATATAGATACAGTTCTGATCGACATTGGCCGTCGAATTTTCCGGGCTTCTTTCCAAAGAGATATGCAGGTTTTCAATACCTACATTGTGACGAACAGTACCCGGATTCTCAATCTTATAAATATAAGCTTGTGCATATTGCTGATCGAGTGAATAGAAAACAGGTGCATCCACTTCAATTCTATTTCCTTCTACATTGGTCACATAACGGTGATAGGAAATATCAATATCTTTAATCTTCCATTTCATACTTTCATCTGTATTCCGTTTTGTATTTCCACCATACCAGACTGCTTCCAACCATTCCGTAGTAGTGGGGTACTTTATACAGATTAAATCGCCAATCTGATAAGCACTTGCGTCAGTTACCTGAAATGAATAATCTCCCGGCATTACCTTCCGGGTTGTAATATTTACCTGGTTGTTTCCTTTTCCATTGCCCCAGTTATGTGCAGAAGAATTTCCCATTAAAATGAGTCGCTTTGCCTTCTCGGAAGCCTTTCTACCATACAGGACGGTAGAATCATTCTCGGAAAAACAATTACCTTCACCGCGCAAGATAACTCCATCGTACGTCAAATTCAAGGTTCCATCAATATTATATCGCCCAGCTTTCAATAGTACGACTCCCCGGATACCGTCAGCATTCAACTCATATTGTCCAACCTCATTAATCGCTTTTTGTACATGTTGCGTATTGTCAGCCTCTTTATCTTCCAGTGAACTAATAACGATGGTGCGTTCCGGCAAGTTGATTACAGGAACATCTTTTCCATTTTTATACCCTGCCTGGCTAAAATCGGGTATGACAAAACCATCTTTATCTTTCTGATAAGTCAGATTGCCGGTCTTATCCTGAGTTACGAGTTGTGATTGCCAGCTTTCTTGTGCCATGAGCAAATTAGAACCTACGAATCCTGAGAATCCTATAAATAAGGATATAAGGTGTGCTTTCTTCATATTTATTAGTTTTTTCTTTGTTTTACAAAGAAACCCTTTCTTTAGCTACCTCCATTATTGAGAAATCTCATTTTCTTGCAATTTTGTATCTTTCTATAGTGAAAAGATAAATTAGATCCTATTTCATAAGTTTTTGAGACAATATATATAATGGGAATTCCCTTTTTCCCCTTTCTTTGCTATACTATTATTAATTCTATTGATAAAACAAATGAAAAACATCTATTATCTACTATGTCTTCTTTTTCCCTTGTCCGTTATGGGACAGAAACTAACTGGTAAAAGCCAGTGGATTTACCCGGACGCTTCTGGAAAATTAGTATATAAAACAACGAAAAAAGGTGATCGCATCATTGATTTTTCCCATGCTGGCTATAAAGGCGGTGGAGTTACATTACCTTATGTTCCGGCCAAGTTGACGGTACATCCTTTAGGTGAGAATGAGGATTGCACGGACTATATCCAAAAAAGCTATTGATATGGTCTCTGCACTTCCCCAAGATGAAAATGGATTCCGGGGAGCTGTATTATTGGCACCCGGACGTTTTGTGTGCGAACGCACTATCCAGATTACGGTTGACGGTGTAGTTTTACGCGGTACCGGAAGTGACCCAAGTGGAAGTACCATTGTTATGACTGGTGGGAAACACACAGCTATAGTTGTGAATAACAATCTTCGTCAGAGGGCAGGCAATCGTTTGGGAGAGACTTCTCCGGATGAGAAGAGCATAAAAGTCATTGACAAATATATTCCTGCCGGTTCCTATCATTTCACAGTGGAGGACGCTTCGGGACTTTCTGTTGGAGATAACATCGAAATACGTAAACCTGTGACAGAGAAGTGGATTAAATATATGAAGATGCACGATCTGGTACGCGATGGAAAACCTCAGACTTGGATAAAGGCAGGAAGACTGTTGATTGCAGAACGGACGATTGCAGGTATCGAGAAAAATACAATCACTTTGACAGTTCCATTAGTAGATTCTTATGATGCCCGGTTTACGGATGATAACACTACGGTGGTGATAGCCAATGATGTCCGGCGTATTCGTCAGTGCGGTGTGGAGAACCTCCGCATTGAATCGCCGGCGCAAGCAGTTAATCATGGAAAAGCCTTATATTACGCATTAAGAATAAATGGAGAAGATTGCTGGGCGAAGGATATCAATGCAATGGAAACCATGGAAAGCGTAGGTGTAGGAGGTCGGCGTATCACCCTGCAACAAATTAATGTGGTAAGAAGGGCTCTACATCAGGGAGCCTCCAAACCAGCAGAATTTGCACCGAATGGAGGACAGATTTTACTAGACCGTTGCTCGGTTGCAGGCGACAATATTTGGTTTGTGGCACTTGGCGGCGGACAAACAGGCCCTATTGTATTCCTTAATTGCAGCTTCAGAGGGAACGGACGCATAGAAGGACATCAACGCTGGAGCACTGGTTTACTACTTGATAATTGTGTATTGCCGGACGGGGCATTGATTTCAAGAATCGCGGTTCTATGGGTTCCGGTCACGGTTGGGGCACTGCCTGGTCCGTTGCTTGGAACTGCGTAGCAAAAAGTTATGTGAACCAAATACCACCGGGAACCTGCAATTGGGTAATAGGTAGTAAAGGGGAAAGTACACCACTACGCCGTCCTTTCAATCAATCGGGGCCGACATTGGCCGTTGGTATTTTTGATTCTCATAATACTCAGGTTGCCCCTCAAAGTCTTTATCTTGCACAACTTAAGGAGCGTTTAGGCGAATCTGCATTGCAAGCTATCGGATACGGACCTACTGCACAGTTACCTCCTCCCACTCCGTCCGACTATGCTTTTCAAGGAGGTATGCAGGCTTCTTCCGAATTGATTGGAAGAGATTATGACGCGATACATGAATATATGCGCACTTTAGGATGGGACTACTCTGAACATCCTAATATATCGAAAAATGATCATTATGATGGAGTTCATTGTGAAGTAATATTCGATCCTACTTTGCAACAATACATATTTAAATTCACAAATCATGCCAGTGCTGAAGTTTTGGATAGTGACCGCGGCAGGTTATTGAGTGATCGTCAGCGAAACGAAATGAAAAGCCAGACCAACCGTAATTGGCACCACCTGAACGGGAACTGGAATGAATGGCAACGATTAGAATGGAAGTTCCGTATTCCGAAAGGCTTTCAACCTACTACTAAATTTTGCCACATCCATCAACTAAAGGCACAAGAGGGAAACAATGGTGCACCACTCATCACCATCAGTACACGCTGTGATGAGAACGGTGATAATAAACGCGTACAAGTAATCCATACGGGAGATATAAGGACATCAGGTAAAGGAATTCTGATAGACGATCTCCCTCTTTCTGATTTTGAGGACGAATGGATACAGGTTGAGACAGAAATGCATTATACTCACCATGGCACGTTCCGCATCAAGCTCACCCGCATCAGCGATGGCAAAGTACTTGCCAATCAATCTTTTTCTGATGTAGATTTGTGGAGAAAAGGAGCAACGAACATCCGTAATAAATTTGGTATCTATCGCAGTCTGGGGCGGAAGATGCAAAGTGTATCCGATCGTCCGGACAATGGCCTTAAAGATGAAAGTCTACAATTGGCAGATTTTAAAGTATATGAAGCACATACTAATCCGAACCCACAACCTCATGATTAATTTGTCGCTTTGACATTTTGTATTTTCAATCACTGTACGTTTTGTATTCTTTCGGCCTTCCTGCCATAAGTTCAAGAAGAATGCACGGAAACAGGATTAGATAAATTCAAAAAGAAAGTAGAAAAGGGTAATGCTTACGGGTTCTTCTTGTAAGTATTATCCTTTTCTGTCTTTCGGTTACAGTTTGCAAGAAACGATCCGGTGTCTGTTGATAAAATGCTACTGAAAAAGTGAACGGAAAAGAGGATGAAATAGAAGGTCTAAATACACTTTGGGGATTCCTGATGACGTTTATATAGGCTTTGTACATCAGGTATTAACTTCCTGTCTACAGGAAGTTAACTTCTTGCACGCAGGATATTAATGTCCTGCGTCTTGGATATTAATATTCTATCTCCAGATACTTAAGCTTTATTCTCTTTTTTATCCATTTCCTGCATATTTATTACTTTTTATTCGACCTTCTTGCATAAGTATTCCAGGATTGAATCGTGAAAGATACTATAATCTTTATCCTATAAAAATCATGAGTTATAGAATAGATTAAATAGACTTTCTTTTGAAAGTAAAATAGACAATAATATTGCAAAAAGACATGTGAATTGGATGTAGGCCGACTCCATTTAATATTGTGGATAACGGTCTGTATAGTCAAAACATGTCCTCCCAAGGAACAGGCCTATCATTATTATCATGTATCTATAATATATAAGCATTATCATCACACAGAATACTCCTCTCATGTTTAAACCTATCATTTGATTCTTATTAAAATAACCCCATTAGCTCCTTTCATTCCATATTCAGAACCATCTTTTTTAACCTCTATTTCACGTATGTCTTCTACTGATACTGCATTATTTGCTTCTTCCAATGAGTTATACTCCGTTCCGCTTACTATAAAAAGAGGTTCAGTACTTAGTGCAAAAGATGAACTGCCTCGTATTGAAGCTTTCATCTGCCCATCAGAGTAGTTGATTTGTAATCCGGCGATATTCCCACGCAATAAGTCTATCAGATTGTTCGCATCTAATTGTTGAATTTTCTCATAAGTTATAATATTGTTATTATAAGTTTGTCCGGGTATTTCCTGATACATGCAGGTTATTGTTTTTTCATTGGTGGCATAACGCAATGAGTTTTTTCCTAAATGTATAGTATAAGTTGGAAGGTTTAACATAGGCACATAAGCCACCAACTTTCTGTTAGGATATATCAACAGAGTATCACCAGTTTTAATACGCCCCAACTCAAAAGTACCTTTCGATGAAGTTGAAAGCATTTTCATACGTCCTTTTATCCGCATTTTTATTTTCTTTACCGGTTTACCTTTTTCATTCAGAAGAATCCCTGTTACATTTTCTTGAGCCATTCCTGAGAGCGAAATCAGAATAGCTGTCAGTAAAAATAGAATACGATGTTTCATATCTTTATAATATTAGTAAAAGGAGAGAATATTTAAACATAGTACAAATGTCCAATATTCTCTCCTCTTCAAGTGAATGAAGTTGATTATTTACCTTTCACGAGGTTCAGAGGTACAGATTGTACCATTATCATAAACGAATAAATTATCCGCAAAAATAACGACTTTATTATCAAGTCCGAAACCGGAACGGGATACATAATACTGCTCCTGTACACCAGCTAATACATTACTTTCAAAATACTTTTTACCATCATAATAAACAATGAATCGTTTATTGGCATCAATGGAGACAGCAATCGTTTTAAAAGCATCTTTCTTAAATTTAAAGTTCGCTGTATCTGTACCCTCATCTATTATATGCTCTTCAGTCTCACCTGTAGATACATTGGTTGTTGTATAAGTTACTTTCCATGCTCCTGTCTTGGGATAAGTTGTAAAGCAGGCCTTAGTTACATAAAATGTAGCATTATTAATACGAGCAAACTCAATACGAATTTCTACAAAATTATTGTCAGCAGGACAAGTATTAACTGCATAATCTACTTGTGTAGAAAAAGGAATGGATACACTTCCCCAGCTACGCGCAAAACGCCCGTCTGCTTTGCTGGAAGTTAACTTCACAGCACCATTTGAACCTTTATTGGCATCAAATGCCACTGTCATAGATGCATTGGACCAACCTTCATTATAATAAGGTGTTTCAAAGTTAGAATAAAAAAGCTCGTCCAGTACTGTCATTTTAGAGCGACGAGTTTCATTCTTTCCACCACATTTCACTGTACACCAAACTTCATAAATACCGGCTTCATTCGGTGCTTTCCATACATTCTCAAATAATCCTTGGGAATTTGTCATACTTCCTCCATCACATCCCCATTCATAGCTGACATCGGTGTCATCGCTGAGTTCGGCAGAAACAAATACTTTCACCACATCATTACGGCAGAATTTTGTACCGAAAGTGTTTAATGAAACAATATTTACACTGTCGTCATCTGAACAAGAAGCAAAGATTATACACATTAATATAGCGATATTGAATATTAATTTTTTCATACGTTTCTATATTATTAATTTATTCTTGATTCATAAAATATCTCGATGGGCGGGGTTGCCACCAATCAGATACATGGATATAACCATCACGCGCATGAATATTGGTAGTACGGCAACTACCGGAAGAAGCTGCCAAGAGTCCTCTGTAATTCCATTCAAAGTTATTCAATTGAAGTGGCAGATTACGATCGTGTCCAGCTTTGATACACATAACTGCTGTATCGCCTTTCAATGTTTATCCATCCCTGTTATAAGAGAATTGCCCTTCACCATAAGTTTCAATCCAGCGGTCTGAGGAATCAATATTGAAATATGACCATTCGCCTCTGACAATATGATAGGTTAGTAATTCTCTGACAATCTTCTTGTCATATTGCTCCCACGCTGTTGCCGCAATGGCTTCTGCTGTTCCAGGAAGTATTACAGGATTTTTCTGCCAAAAGCAATTATCTCCACTACTAAGAGCACTATTTGTTAGCAATATATGTGTATTACCCGGTTCCTTATATAAATCTTCAATTCCAGCATATTGAATACCTTCAATTAAAGTGCTGAATATATCAGGACGGTCTTGGATAAATTCCCAAATCGTCATATTTACCTTATTATCTGCTTCTTTCGCTTCATATTCCTCATTACTTTGAAAATCAAGACCAAACAAGGTACATGAACTCAATGAAAAACAAAATAAGGCAAGACCTATAAAATATCTAAAGACTTTCATATTCATTCATTTATTATTTAAAACATTATTGTTATTCTTCATAAGGCTTATTTTGCTGTCCGCTCATTGATGGATTCTTACGGAATACATCCTGATTCAAAGGCCATAAAATTCTACCGTAACCACCAATTTGATTAGCTCCTTTTTCGGCACCAATTACAAAACCTTCCGGAATCCTCTGATCACCTAAATCTTCATTCTGCAAATATGGATCTAAATATTCTTTTACCATATCATTACGCACCAAGTCAAACCAGTGTTTGCCTTCTGCCCAAAGTTCAATAGTCCGTTCATCAATGATTAATTTAATCAGATCTTTTTCTGTCGGATAATCGGCTAAGGTAGCAGAAGTTGCCCAGCTTGCACGCTTACGTATTTGATTTACAATATCAATCGCACCTTGATAGTCTTTATTTGTTCCCAGTACCAAGGCTTCAGCTTTCAATAGCAATATATCTGCTATACGATAAATAGGCATGTGGGTAGAACATGAGCCATTAGCAACATATGAATATCCAGGTCTGCCACTATTGGCAGTCGCTCCATATTCTGTAAACTTTGGGCATTTAATCTGGAAGTTAGCTGCATTACCATAATCTCCATTCATTGCTTTCTCATACGATTCATCTATCATTTCGTCTGGAGTAATGAAATAACTAATTGCAAATGTATCCATAATCATAGTCACGCGAGTGTCTTCTCTTTTACGAGATACCAATTCTTTATAATATGCCTTTGTTGGATGATATCGAATTGTATTTGAGCCTGATGCAATTTCCTGAGCATATCCAAATCCGTTACTATCTTCTTCATAATTCCAGAAAAGGTTAAAGATCATTTCTTTAGAGCTTGATGGATTCAAGAACATACTGGAGTAAGTAGAAGCGGGTTCAAGACTATACTTATAATTTGTCAGCAGATCATTTGCAGCTATTAAGGCTTTATCATATTCTTTATACCACATCAATACATCTACACGCAATGCCATGATAGCCCCACGATTTAAATAGTATTTACTTGCACTGGACATATCTGTAGAAGCGCCAATATATTCTAAAGCTTTCTCAATATCTCCCAAAATGAAAGCTTTCAGTTCTTCTACAGAAGTTCTACCATAGTAGCGCTCCTGAGAAGACACATCTTCCATAGGTTCAGTAATTTTAGGCACACCACCCCATACACGTATAGCGTAAAAATACATCAATGTACGCATAGCATAAGCTTGACCTAAATAAGGGGCAGATACAGAACTACCAATCGGGCTGTTGGGAATATGCTTAATCGCTGCATTGGCACGATAAATAGTTTTGTAAAGATCACTCCAGCTAGAAGAGCCCGATTGTGAGCTCAGACCATTATACAATAGATTACGATCATAAGCTGTTCCACGTTCAGCATATACACCAGAACGGAGCTCTCCCCAATAGAACCAATTTGTGCGTAAAGTAGATTGTAAACCATCATACATACCCGCATTCCAGGTTTTCAAATCTTGTTCCGAGGTCCAAAAGGTCTCACCTGATAGTGAACTTTCAGGCTGCCTATCTAAAAAATTCTCACAAGAAGCGAGTAATAGGCTGACACCTGCAATCAATAAATATTTTAATCTTTTCATAAGTTGTTACAAGTTAAAAGTTAACATTTAATCCGAAACCAATTTCTCTTGCAGTTGGATATCGTCCGCTATCAATACCTGGACGAAGTACATTACTATTGGAAATACTCGACGGATCAAATCCTTTGTATTTTGTCCAAGTCAGAAGATTGTTTCCATATACATACAATTGAAGATCTGAAATATGGAATCGTTTAGTGAGTTTGCGATCAACCCTGTAAGCCAAACGCGCATTTGTAAGACGGATATAGTCACCATCTTCCAAGAAGAAAGAAGAAAGTTCACGTGCATTATTTACACCTGTTGTTGCTTTCGCGCTGCTATAAACTTCTGTTATTTGCCCTTGATATTTCCACAAACGATAACAATCTCTTGCCAATGGAGTCATGTTTGAGGATGAATTCTGCAACAAGTCTCGGCGTTGTTTATTATAAATCTTGTTACCAAAACTTCCATAGAATGAGAAGGACAATGAGAAACTCTTATAATTCAAATAGTTAGTCCATCCCATATACCATGTAGGCATACCATTGCCCAAAATACGCCTATCAGAATCACCGATTACACCATCATGGTCTAAATCATCCCAAATAATATCACCACCTTTACTTACAGAACCGGCAGTAGTCATTTGCCCTACATCACCTGTATATTTCTGACCACCTTTGGTTTCGTAGTGCGAGAAAACCGGTTTGCCATTTGAACCATAGATATAGTTGTTATAATTATTGGGGTCTCTTTGATATACGGGTACCAAACGGTCGCCAAATGAACCATCACCATTCTTTATGTATGCGTTTGCTTCATCTGTAGCATAAATACCTAAAGCTTTTTGACCAAACCATTGTCCCAAAGGAGAACCTTCTTCAATCAGATATTTACCATCTTCTACAAAACTTTTACCTTCTGACAGTTTTAATACTTTATTTTTGTTTTTGGTATAGGTAAGGGTCGTTTGCCAAGAGAAATCGCGAAGTTGTATAGGAGCTGCATTGATTGTAAGCTCAATACCTTTATTCTCAATATTACCCATATTAACTCGCATACTACTAACGCCTAGCTCAGAAGGTATTACCTCATCAGCTAATAGATCTTTAGTCTTCTTTATATAATATTCCGCCGCTAAAGATACACGCCCATCAAGCAAAGTGACATCCAAACCGATGTTGGTTTGTTCTGTTGACTCCCAACTTAAATCAAGATTGGCTAACTTATCTGTTTGGGTAACTCCAATGACCCCATTGTAATAAGAACCAATATTATATTGATTGATTGATTCATAATTACCTACACGTTCATTACCATTTGTACCCCAACTTACTCTAAATTTAGCATCAGTCAATACTGGTTTTGCCCAATCAAAGAAGAATTCATCAGACGCACGCCATGCAACAGATGCAGATGGAAATAATCCCCAACGATTGCCTACAAAACGAGAGGAACCATCATAACGAAGATTAGACGTAAATATATATTTTCCCTTATAACTATAGTTAACACGTCCGAAAAAAGATGCCATAGCATGACTTTCATAGGTAGTCTTTGTTTTTGTCAAATCTTTCACTTGTTGAGCATTAGAAGTGAGTATTGATTCCGAGACATAATCACTACCTTCTAAATGGAATGTTTCATCCCGCCAATCCTCAACACTGGTACCCAACATTGCACCTACAGAATGATCTTTAAAATCTCTGGCAAAGTTTATATAAGTCTCCGCAGATAATTTACGAGGTATCTTGGCATCATTAGAACCTGAACTGATACCCGAAGAGACCAAATCTCCACGGATTAACTGGTCATTGCGGTTAACCTTCAATTCACCTTGTACATTGGCAGACCAAATTAGCCCTTTCATAAGCTGAAATTCTGCACCTTGATATAAAGATACTGAATAAGAAACACTCTTATTTACGCGTTCATATGCATCAGCTATTGGATTAAACTGACCACCATTATTATATACATAAGAACCATCAGGGAAATAAAGTGCCATCTGTGGTGGACGACGCAATACCTGGTTTATTACACCACCAGTGTTGATGTTATTTTTATCAGTATAAGCTACATTAAAGCGGCTCATGAGTTTAAAACGATCCGATACTGCAAAGTCTACATTCGTTCTGGAAGTAATACGATTCAAATAGCTATTTAAGACAATACCTTGCTCGTTTAAATAACCAATACTTGTATAATAGCTCATTTTATTTTTTGCACCGCTAATATTGATATCTACTTGATTAGAATGGGCCATACGAGTAATTAAATCCTGATAGTCATTATCAGCCATAAAGTTAGGATGCAAAGAGTCATTGCTGGTTTTCCATAAAGAAGTCCCTGCGTTGCCTGCTCTTTCTTTCAAGTAACGTTCAAATGCATTTGCTTGATCAATCTTATGCCCCAACTTTTTCATAGAATGATTATACTTCACTGAAATTCTGGCAGGAGCTCCCTCTTTACCGCGCTTTGTACTAATAATGATTACACCGGCTGCTGAACGAGAACCATAAATAGCTGCTGAAGCA
>Ga0192242_10509_pt1 | contig 13321 bp, 9 predicted proteins | sample Koala_Koa27_J3_FD_131235 | JGI IMG/M metagenome (GOLD analysis project Ga0192242, IMG submission 131235) | Enriched cells from koala feces incubated with labeled cellulose particles, San Francisco Zoo, California, United States - Koala_Koa2-7_J3 ...
TTCGTAAGCGGCTTTGTCGGCGGCATATTGCAGGGAAATGTCGCGCGGATCAATGGCGGCGATCAACTGTCCTTTCTTTACTCGCTGGCCTTCTACCACAGGAAGATTTATGACCTGTCCGCTGACACGGAAGGCCAGTTTCACGTATTCTACGGCTTCTACAATACCGGAGAAGTCTTTCCGGATGACCGATTGGGAGCTGGCAGTAGCTGTCTTGACAGATCGGACCAGCGTGGCATCGCCCTCTTTCTTGTGCCCGCATGATGTGGCAAGCAGCATCACGCTGATGGCGAACAAATAGATTTTCTTCATACTAATATATAGTTGTTCGTTTAGGTATAAAAAACATAAAACCGGAAAAACAGATAATTGTTCTCCCGGTTTATTTTGTTACGCGTTGTTAATGATAAGGCTTCTACTCCTCTATCCTGAGCAACAAATCGGTGCCCAATTTGAGCTTATAAACGTTTTTATATACTTGTATGTTCAGTTCTTCTCCGGCAATAAGTGAAATATTTATTTCTTTGCTTACATGCATATGAAGCGTACGTCCCTGATAATTTATCTGGAAGGAGTAACTGTTCCACTTCTCTGGAATGACTGGGAAGAAAGAGAGTATGCCCTTCAGAATCTGCATCCCGGCAAAGCCTCGTACAATGGCAAGCCAGCTGCCCGGCATACTGGTGATATGCAGTCCTTGGTGAGTTTCGTTGTTGTAATCATCCAGGTCGAGACGGGTGGCATGCAGAAAGAGTTGGTAAGCCTTTTCCACTTCTCCGATGCGGGCGGCAAGAATGGAGTGGATGTGCGGGGAAAGTGAAGATTCATGCACCGTCATTGTTTCATAGAAATCGAAGTTACGGCGGACAGTTTCCTTATCGAAATTGAAATAATACAGATATAGGCCCAACAATACATCGCTTTGTTTGATGTAGCATGAACGAAGAATACGATCCCACGACCAGTGCTGATTGATGGGGCGTTCTTCGGGTGGAATGGCATCGGCACTGTTCAGTTCCTTATCCAGGAAACCGTCATTTTGTACAAAGATCCCCGGTTCTTTATCTTCCGGCAGATACATACGGTTGATGATGTCGCGCCAGCATTCAGCCTCTTCTTGTTGGCGGAGGTTGGTGACACGGCGTATACGCGCATATTCGTCGGGGTATTCTCCGGCAATAATTTCAAGATAGTTAAGTGTCATCCGCAGGCACTGCACACACGAGTAATTGGTGTACCAGTTATTATCTACGTTGTTCTCGTACTCATCCGGTCCGGTGACACCCAGTATCACATATTTCTGTTTTGGTTTGGAGAAAGATACACGCTGGCTCCAGAAACGGGAGACGGCGATCATTACTTCCAGTCCGTATTTGGCTACATAATCTTTGCTACCCGTGATTGCAGCATGCTGTGCAATGGCATAGACGATGATATTATTGCGATGTATTTCTTCAAAGGTAATTTCCCATTCACTGTGGCATTCCTCACCGCTGTAAGTAACTTGCGGGAAGAGGGCGGCACCCTCTTTGAAACCCAGTTTGCGGGCATTCTCTATCGCTTTCGGCAGTTGGTTATAACGGTATATCAACAGGTTTTTTACAATCTCCCTCGGAGTAGAAAGCAGGAAGAACGGTACACAACAAAGTTCCGTATTCCAGTATGTGTTTCCACCGTATTTTTCACCAGTGAATCCTTTCGGACCGATATTCAGGCGCGGATCATCACCGCGGTACGTCTGGCATAGTTGAAAGATGTTGTACCGGATACCCTGTTGTGCTTCCGGATCGCCTTCGATAACCACATCCATTTCTTTCCATATATTGGCCCAGGCTTGCTGATGATCGTTTTCCAGCTTATCCCAGCCGTCTATTTTAGTCTGACGGGCTTTGGTGACGGAATGTTCTATCAGTTCCTGACGTTCATCATAGAGCGACGAACTTATAACGGTATATTTGATGAGCATTACATTGTCTCCCGGTTTCACATCTGCCCCGATGCTGAACCCGGTTTGTTTCTCCTTTTCAATGCGTATCGGGTTCGAGGTGGCTTCTTTGCCGTTCTTGAAGAACTGATAGGTCATGGCATAGCACACTTGCGCATCTTCCCGCCGGGTTTGCGTCCATAGGTAAGCACAATCCTTTGTGACACCAGAACGGAGGATATTCCATATCTTCTCGTTCGGATCATCGTCTTTATTGACTATGATTGCATCCAGGGAGGGAATCAGTGATATTCTTCCCGTATAATTGATGGAGGTGACGCTGTATTTTATCAGACATAAATCGGGGTGAGCCATATTGTTGATATGCTCCACATGTACCCGTATTTGGTGTCCTTTGGGAGATGTGATCTCGAAGTCCCGGTAGGAGATACCCGCTTTCATATCGAGCCTGCGGCTGAAGCTGTTCACGTCCCATTGTGCCAGGTCCAGTTCTTCGTCGATGAGGCGCAGACTGACACGACTCCAGTCAGCTGCATTGGGAATACGGGTATAAAAATGAGGGAAACCGTTTTTCCACCAGCCTACACGCGTTTTATCAAGAAAAGTGATACCGGCAACGAATGAACCACGGTATGAGTCGCTTGAATAAGGTTCCTCGAAATTGCCCCGCTGGCCGAAGCGACCGTTCCCAAGGCTGAATATACTTTCTGACATTCGCAGGTTGTCGGCGTGAAAGTTATCTTCAATAATATTCCATTCATCGGTTTTAAGGTATCTTTTCATGGTGTGTATCTCAATGGTGATTATGGCGGTAAAGATAAACAAATAAACGGATAAACGGCAATGATGAGGAAAAAAAGAAGACAAGGAATGTCTAAAGAATAAGATGTGTTTGGTTCCTTTATAAGAATCGCCCCGATCTTTTTAAAGGAACGGGGCGATTATCGTAGAGAAGAGAGTTGTTCGTTATAGAGGGATAGACATCCCCTTTTAAGTATGTTTTCGCACGGATTATGCTTTTGCTTGTTCTCCTTTGGTCTCTTTGATTAAATATACACAAACGGCACCGATAATCAACATCACGCCTGCCATGACAAGCATATTTATTTCAGGCGGTAACATGCCTTTCGGGGTGAAAAGAGCCAGAATATTACCACCCAGCGTAGCAGCTACAATCTGCGGAATACAGATCGTTCCGTTGAACAGTCCCAGATAGGTACCCATGTGTCCGCCGCTTAGAGCATTGGTCAGGATGGTGAAAGGCAATGCCAGCATAGCTGCCCATGCGCAACCGATAAGCAGGAAGGAGATGAATAATACATATTGATTGTGAACGAAATACGTGGAGATGAAACCTATTCCACCCAAAACAAGACTGAGTGAGTAGATCAGTTTGCGGTTCTTGAACATCGGGATACATACAGCCCAGAGTACAGAACCGATGGCCTGTACGGCAAACAATACGCCTACCCAGTCGGCAGCATTCTGATATTGGATACTCTTAGTGTCCAGCACTACTTTACTTGCGCCGTTCACCACTGTTTCAACGGTAGGAGCATCGAATACATTAGCAGCTACACTACCATTGGTATAGGTCCACATGAACATGAAGGCAAACCAGCAGAAGAACTGAACCAAACCTACCGTCCAGAAAGCTTTCGGTGCTTTCACCAGCAGTTTCACCATATTGATCTTTTCCTTTTTTCCTCTTCGGTGATGCCATGGTATTCCGCATATTCGGCAGGTGGCATTTCTTTCACCTTTACTGTGGTGTAGATGACGCAAAGTATCAGAATGACTGCTCCGATATAGAAGGAATATATAACTGAGTCGGGAACTACACCTTGGGGAGCTATGTTGCTGATGCCTATCCATGTAAAGATGAACGGGAACAGGAAACCTACCAAGCTACCGGCATTGCACAGGAAACTCTGGATAGAGTAGGCAAGGCCTTTCTGCTTTTCGTTTACCATGTCGCCCACCATCATCTTGAATGGCTGCATTGCCATATTGATGGATGTATCCAGGAACATCAATGATACTAATCCGAATATCATTGCCGTGCTGACTGCCATACCGAAACTACCGGCATTCGGCAGCAGGCACATTACCAGTACGGCCACCAGTGAACCGACAAACAGGTAAGGAATACGTCGTCCGAAGCGTGTCCACGTTTTGTCGCTTGCAGCACCTACGATGGGCTGCACGATGATACCTGCCAATGGTGGCAATATCCAGAAATAACTCAAATTGTGCGGGTCTGCACCCAATGTCGCAAAAATACGGCTGATGTTCGCACTCTGCAAAGTATACGCAATCTGTACGCCAAAGAAGCCGAAGCTGATATTCCACAGCTTCCAAAAGCTCAAATCAGGTTTTACTTTCATTCTTAATTTTATGTATTAGATATTTATTCAGTTATTTCGTTGTTCCCCTCACTACAAGATTCGTTCTCACAATCTTGTTGCTACTCTTATCATCGCCCCCTTCCAGTTTACCTGTCAGAATGCTGAAAGCGCTTTTTCCGACTTCTTCTCCGTGCTGTTCCACGGTGGTCAGTTTGGGATCTGTGCTTTGGGCAATGGCGCCGTCGGTAAACCCGCAGATCGATACTTCGTCGGGAACTTTCTTTCCAACCAGTTTGCAGGCATACAGAATGCCCGAAGCTGTTTCGTCATTGATGGCAAAGAAACCATCGGGATGGTCGGGACCTTCCAGTATGTCAGGGGTGATGGATATGGCGCGTTCTCGTGTATCACACAGCATAATCATGCTGTCGTCTACGGGAATCTTGTATTTCTTCATGGCATCCAGATAGCCATTCCGGCGATTCTTGGTGATTTCCAGATGCGGGGCTGCTCCATAAAACAGGATACGTTTGCAACCTGTCTGTATCATATACTCCACGGCGGCAAAAGAACCGGCATAGTCGTCCACTACCACCCGTTCCGTTTTCAATCCGGTACAGATGCGGTCGTAGAACACAATGGGGATATTATTATTCAGCAGGTCCTGATAATGGTCGTATTGGGAAGTATCTTTTGCCAGAGAGGCAATCACACCACAGACGCGGGCGGCAAGGAATGAATGTACTATCTTCACTTCCTGCTCGTAAGATTCGTTGCTCTGGGCTACCAGAATATTGTATCCCGCTTCGGCGGCAGCCTTTTCAATGCCACTCAGCACGCACGAGAAAAAGTGATGTACCAGTTGCGGCACAATTACACCGATTGTATTCGAACGGCTGGCTCGAAGATTTACTGCAAGTACGTTAGGCTTATAATTATGCTCGCGGGCGTAAGCATGTATAAGGTTGCGGGTTTCCTGGCTGATATCCGGGTTGTCCTTCAACGCTCTTGACACGGTAGAGGGCGAGACGTTCAACGCCCGTGCTATGTCCTTGATGGTAATCTGCGGTTTATTCATGGTATTCTCTAAGTATTCCTTTATCCAAAGGTAGTGCAAACCAAAAACAATACAAAATAAGCTTGCTTGTTTTTTATTGCTGAGGTGCAGCTTATCTTATTGAACTGACCTATCCGATTGCAAAAATAGTTGAATACATGAAATATCGCTTCTTCATTGACAGTTATCGGGTTAGAGATTTGCGCAAACGTTTGCATGCTCCATAAGAGTTGGTGAGTATGAGGCAGAATGTATTGGGCTGGGTGTTACATAGAAGGAGTGAAAAGTTTCAGAGCATAACAAACGATTAGAGTAGGTTACTTTAGAGGATTCCCTCATAAGATTTAGGCAATTTTTCAGAAAGGTGCAGGGCGTTTGTTACAGATTAGTTTTATCTTTGTCCCCGACCTTTAACAAACCGAAGTGTATGCGCAGACCTGTTTTTCTTCTTCTACTTATACTTTTGCAGATAACGCTTCCCCTCAAGCTGTCCGGACAGAAATCGGATTATCGCTTGTTCGATAATATCGGTCTGGGGACGGAAGCTTCTGTAATCAATTGCTTTCTGTAAGATACACAGGGACTGATATGGATCGGTTCCAATAAAGGGTTGTTCAGTTATGACGGTTATTCCACGCAGCCACATTTCACTTTCGCCAAGCGTAGCAATACACAGATTTATTGCGGTACGGTGGTAGACAGTACCTATCTTTATCTGGGTGCCGACAATGGTTTGCTGATTTACAGCTATCGTACAGATACCTATGAAGAACCGGAAACGCAACTTCCGACCGATATTCGGACATTGCTTGTACACGACGGTCTGCTGTGGTTGGGAATATTGAACGGCCTCTATACCTATTCGCTGAACGACCACCAACTCCCTGCCGTTACCGAAGGTATTCCACACCAGACCATCTATTCACTGATTCGCTCTTCGGACGGGCTCCTTTATATCGGCACCTATAATGGCTTCTGTCGTTATATCCCCGCTACCCGGCATTTTGAAGCAATAGACCTTCCTCGCAGTGGCAACCGGAGCAACCAGTTTATCAATTCCCTACTGGAAGATACGGCACGTGGCTGCATATGGATCGGTACGGAAGGGTGTCTTTTCAGATATACGCCTGCTGACGGGCGTACTCAGAGGATTGATGCTTTCTATGATAATTCCGTCAAGTCGTTGGCACTGGATGGCAGTGGGCAGTTGCTGGTGGGCACGGACAATGGTTTGTATGTATATCAGGAAGGAGAACCTTTGCTGCACGTGGTCCACGACTCCCGAAATCTGCAATCACTCTCCAATAATATCATCTGGACCATCTTTGCCGATCGGGAACATAACATCTGGCTGGGCACGGATTACGGAATTTCCATGTCACGGAATAATAATGCGTTGCGTTATATCCCTATTTCACAAATCACCGGAACAGGAGAGGGGAACCAGTTCTATTCCATGCTTCGCGATACACACGGAACCTACTGGTTTGGCGGAACCAACGGACTAATTCGTTTCACCCAGCCCCTGGGTGAAGAGCAAGATGTTGCCTGGTATAAAATGGGTGATCAGAAATATCCCTTGTCGCACAACCGGGTACGCCATCTTTATGAAGACCGGGAACGGCAACTCTGGCTGGCTACCGATGGCAGCATCAGCCGTTTTGATCCGAAGAACCGCCAGTTCGTCCATTATAGCATTGTGGACAGCACCCGCCGCTACAATGCCAACTGGGCGTATCATTTGTTTGAAGACCGGGAAGGGAAACTTTGGATAGCCACTTGCCTCGGTGGAATTTTTGTGGTAGACAAACAGAACCTTATGCGTTCTTCCGGTGGTTCCTATATGGCAGAGAAGACGTATTCCATCCACAATGGTCTTTCGGGCATGTTCATCAACCAGCTAATCCCTGACCGTGAGGGAAATGTATGGGCATTGCTGTACAACAGTTCCAACAGCATCGAGAAGATAAATCCTCGCACAGGCGAGATAACCCATATCGCCCCGGACGAGCTGACAGGCGAAAGAACCCCCAACTTCATCCTCTCTGCCCAAGACGGTCATATCTGGATAGGCTTTCCCGGTGGTGTGATGCGTGTACAGCCTGATAACGATAGTATCCGCATGCTTCCTTTCGATGAGTACAATCACTATGCAATACTTTCCATGGCTGAGGCTGACGGAAAAATCTGGATATCTACCACCGATGGTGTCTGGGTGGCAGATCAGCAGACGCTGGAAATCCGCCGGCTGAATATCACCGATAAACGTTTCACCAGCATGTTATTCGACCGGATAAGCGGAGAGTTTTATTTGGGTACGGCAGATGGTTTTGCCATATCTTCACCGGAAGCTCTGCTGGCGGAACATATCGAAAAGCCTCTTATCCTGACTGCCATTTACATCAACAACCAACAGTATCAGCCCAATGCCTCACAAACTGATGTTTCACATTCCGATACCAGACGCTCCGGTACTTTCTCATTGCCCGGACAAAGTATCCGTTACTCGCAACGGATAGAACTGGCTTATGACCAGAATAACCTTGCCTTTGAACTTTCCGACCTGCCTTATTCTCTTGAAGAGAAAAGCAAATTAGTCTATCGTCTGGAAGGCGTGGATCGTGAGTGGAACTTGTTGAAAGCGAATACGAACCGTATTACTTACAATAACCTGAGTTATGGAGACTATCGTCTGCTGGTGAGTAAGTTGGACATTTATGGAAAACCATCGGACCGGGCTTATACACTGGAGGTTCATATCATTCCGCCCTGGTACTATACTCCGTGGGCAAAGGTATTCTATGCCTTGCTCTGCTTGGTACTGGTGATCTGGACCATCAACTTCTTTCGTGTAAAGAATCGCTTGAAGCTGGAACGTATGGAGAAGGAGAAGATTCTGGAACAATCACAGGCGAAGATAGAGTTTTTCACCAATCTTTCCCACGACTTGAAAACTCCGTTGAGCATGATTATCGCTCCTATCAGTAAACTGCTGCCCGGTATCAAGGACCAGCAGGAAAAGAAACAACTGGAGCAGGTGCATCGCAATGCCATGAAGCTGAATTCACTTATTCATCAGGGACTGGACTTCAACCGGGTGGATAGTGGCAACAATACGTTGCTGATATTTTCTCAAATCGAACTAGTATCTTTTGCGCGTGGTTTATTTGCCATGTATGCAGAGGAGAAGACGAAAGAGAAGAAGCTAACTTTCCATTTCTATACCGACCGTGAAAAGATATACATACAGATGGATGCCATAAAGCTGGAATCTATCTTGGATAATCTTTTGTCTAATGCTGTGAAGTATACTCCGGAGGAGGGTGAGGTAACGCTTCGTTTACAGGCTTTTGATAAAAAGGTGAATATCTCTGTATCAGATACAGGTATCGGTGTTCCCCACCAGGATCAACCGTATGTCTTCCAGCGTTTCTTTCAGTCTCCCAAGACGGCAGGCAAAAAGGAGGGAACGGGTATCGGACTATATTTGGTAAAGACTTATACTGAACTGCATGGCGGTAATGTTCACCTTTCTTCAGAAGAGAATAAAGGTACTACTATTATGCTTACTCTTCCGCTGATTGCTATGGAACAGCCTGTCGTAGAAATTTCCCCGGAAACTGTTTCTTCTGATATTGAACCTGTTGCTGCCGGAGTTGAAGTTGTGGTTCCAGATACAAATATGCCTGCTCCGGATGCCCCATTGCTTCTGATTGTGGATGATACTCCGGAAGTTGCAGAGTTTATCTATCAGATACTGCATACCAAATATCGTTGCCGTTTGGCGGATAATGGTAAGATAGGTATGGAACTCACTATGGAATTAATGCCCGATCTGATTATAGCTGATGTCATGATGCCCGTAATGGATGGGCTTGAAATGGTGCGTCATATTAAGAAGAATATTCCCACATCCACTATTCCCATTATCTTGCTGACGGCGAAAAGCGATAAGGAAACAGAGCTTGAAAGTATCCAGTTACATATAGATGCTTTCATTCCTAAACCCTTTGAACCGGATATTCTACTTTCGCGTGTGGAGCAGTTATTACATAGCCGGGAGACGCATGAGGCGAAAGCCCGTATGGAAGTTCTTTCCACTCCGAAGGAGATAGAGGCGGTTTCTTATGATGAGAAGTTTCTGGCAAACGTGATTCATTTGATTGAAGAACACATCTCAGACTCTGAACTGAATGTGAATGCCCTTTGCGAATGGACCGGAATCAATAACAAGCAGATGTATCGCAAGATAAAGCAACTGACGGGCATGACACCTGTGGAATACATTAAGTCCATCCGCATGAAAAAGGCGGCTATGCTACTGAAACAGCAGAAGTTTACTGTGGCCGAAGTGATGTATATGGTTGGTTTCTCCAATCATTCCTATTTCTCTAAATGCTTCCAGGCTGAGTTTGGAGTGACCCCGAAGCAGTATGTTTGAGGAAGGAGTTCTCTATTATAAGAAAACTTCTGCGCCAAGCAAGTTGTTGAAATAGGTTGCATTGCGTTCATCCTCCAATCCGCCGTCGAGGGTGAATAGTAGCTGGTATCTGGTCTGTGTATTTGCCATTCCCACAACTACGGAAACCACCGCTTCTCGTTTGGGGAACTGAACTAAGGTGACTCCCTGCACCATTCCATCGGAATATTCGCTTGCTGCAAAAGCATTGTACACGGCATTGGGCACCTCATCCATTGTTCCCCAATCAATCTGTCTCATTTCCCATTGTGCTTCGGAGTTGAACCAGACCTTTGTGTCGAACCCATTCTGTATAAAGTCCGCTACATAATAAGTCTCATCCCGTGACCAGGCAACATCCTTGGCGGCGGGATACATTTTTTTCAGTGCTGTCTGTACATTGACAGGTGCATAATCGGCCAGGGCCGGAACTGATGTCAGGAGCATCAGAAGCAAGAAAGAATACGTCAACTTTTTCATTGTTCCTTCATTAGATTGTTATCGTTTCGAAAAGAACAACGAGTGGTGATTTTTGTTTAGCAGGGCTTTATTTATCAGGAATACTGTCCAGTGGAAGTATAAACAGGAAACGTGCTCCTCCGGTGTAATTCTTATCCAGTTTCACTTCCCCTTTCAGGCGTCCGGCAATGATGGAACAGATATTCAATCCGAGTCCTGTGCCCTGTTTGAATTCATCCAGCTTGCTGAACCGGTCGAAAACGCAATCTGCCTGGTCTGCCGGAACTCCCGGGCCGGTATCTGCAACAGAAAATGTAATCTTTCCCGGATTTTCCGTAAGAGAGCAGTGAAGGTGAATCTCACCCCGTTCCGTGTGTTTCTCCGCATTGGTCAGGAAATTGATAAGTACCTGTTGCAAACGTTCTTTATCCGTTACAAACAGGAAGTCATTCGGCACATCGGAAGTGAAATAAGACTTCACATCTTTCGGATTACGATGCACAACGGAAATCATTGCCACCTGGCATAATTCATTGCAACGGTGGGGCGCCAAATGTATTCTGTATTTACCACTTTCCAGACTGGCAAGGTCGAGGACATCGTTGATCAGCGTAGTCAGCAACTCGGAATTCTGCTGGATAAGCATACTGAACTCTTCCTTTTCTTCGTCGTCAACTTCCATGTCCGGAGTAGATAATACCTGCGAGAATCCGACTATGGCATTGAGCGGTGTACGAATTTCGTGACTCATGTTCTGTATAAAGAAGCTTTTCATTCGGTCCGATTCCTCAGCATGATCGCGTGCAACGGTGAGTTCTTCGTTTTTCTCCTGTAGGATAGCCATTGTTTTACGGCGTCTGTACAGGTAGAATATCAGGAAGCAGGTGAAAAGAAATAAGAATGAGAGCACAAGACTGAGGGTTACGATGTAATGTTGGGAGGCGCTTTGTTGCTCTTTTAAAATGGCTTTTTGCTTTTCCGCTTCTACATTGAGGCGTGCCAGATCCAGGTTCCGGTTTTCCAGTACTAACTTGCTATTCTCGATATTCATCATTTCCAGTTCAGACTGCGACTTTGTCCGGTCCAGTTCCAGCTGGGTATTCTTCAGGTTAAGTGTCGTATTCTGATATTCCAGAGCTTGGGCGTTCTGCTTCATGCGCTCGTTACCTATTCGCGCATTCATCTCGGCAATATCTGACGACTGTACTTGGCGGTTGACTGAATCCTGATAATTATGGAGCCAGTTATTACAGGTATAAGCTTTTTCGTAGTTCCCTGACTTCAGATATATTTCATGGTGCATCTGATAGACCGATAATAGATTGCGCAGGGAATCCGCTTCAGCATGTGCCTGATCGTAATTCTTATTCAGAATGAGTTTATATATATGCAAACGTTGTACTGCTGTCTTGCGGATAACGCCATATTGTTCTATCACCCGCGTACATTCATCATAACAGGCATTAAAATCATCGATACGCTTCATGAAATACAATACTTCGCATTTATTTAGCAGGGAGGCTACACGACTTTCATTGGTTTTAGCGGCTTTAGCAGCTTTCTCTGCATATTCTAAAGCCACTTCACCTTCTCCTTTATCCCGATAATATTCAGAAAGGTTTATATACATATATGTCGGATCCTGATCGGGCAGATTCTTTAGCATATATTCCAACGCATTTTTGTAGTATTCTGTGGCTACCTCCCTGTTTTGACGCATGTAGTAAATGTTCCCTAAAGTGAAGATGCACGAAAATATCCCATACTCATGCTGATCTTTGAAGGCCTGTACCTTCATCTCTTCAGCTTTTTGCAGTGCTCGCAATGAATGTCCGTTATTCAACAGGCAATTGATTTCGTTGGTACAGGCAGAATAATAATATTGGAGATAATTATTCTTTCTTGCTTCTTCTTTAGCTCGGGTTACTGCCTGTTCCAGTTTATCATAATCATTGGTACTCAGATAAAAACTGACAGGGATTGTTAGTGCCAGGCATTGTGCTTTCTTATCCTTCTTTTGCGTGGCTTCCGCATAAAGCGTATCAGCAATAAGCAACCCTTGGGGCTTAGTACGCCATTTGATGGCACGCTGGAAGATGGGATATAATGAGTCGTCTATCTTATAGGGATTATTTTGCGCCCCTGCAGAAATGCAGAGTCCTGTGAGGAGCAGCAAAATTAGTATGTTGGTGTGTCTTCTCATTTAATCTCTTGTATAAAGAATGCGTCAAAGATACTTCTTTATGCTTAATTATTACAAGAATCTGGAGAAAAAATACCAGTTCGTCCGATTAATACTTCTTGGCTGTTATTATATTCTAATTCATAAATTACCTATAGATGTCGCTGATAATCAGAGTATGTCCTTTTTGTGTTGTTTTATGTCCGATATCTGCTTTGATGAATAATCGCCCTCCATTACTTTTGCCGTCAAGAATAACCAACTTGAATTTGATGACATGCAGAGACACATTCTTATCTTGATTACTTGTTTGCTGGCAGTAGTTGCTCCGGCACAGAACAAAGTACAAAAAACGTTCCTACTATCTATGTAGATGCCGGCGGCGTCATGCGTTGGTCGGATACGAAGAAAGAAGCTTCTTTCTTTGGTGTGAATTACACTTTACCCTTTGCGCATGCCTACCGGGCGATGGGCTATCTGGGAGTGGATCGTAAAGCTGCTATCGACCGTGATGTCTATCACATGGCACGCTTGGGACTGAATGCTTACCGTATTCACATCTGGGACGTAGAGATTTCCGATGCAGAAGGTAACTTGCAGGAAAATGAGCACTGGAAACCGGCTGTGCGGAAAGTGCGTACAGTGGCCGGATACATATAAGAATAAAGAATATCAGCGGGATCAAATTCATAAACCATACGAGCCTTCTTATTGAAACCTTTCAGATTGGAGAAAGGAATATCGTAACGGTCTACGGAAGGCAGGAAGTTCCCCTTGCGGGTATATCCGGATACAAGACCAATAGGATACCATTGATAGGTAGTACCTTGTATGGCTGTAGAATAGTAAGCCTCTACCACATGCTGGTTAT
>Ga0192242_10514_pt1 | contig 13258 bp, 8 predicted proteins | sample Koala_Koa27_J3_FD_131235 | JGI IMG/M metagenome (GOLD analysis project Ga0192242, IMG submission 131235) | Enriched cells from koala feces incubated with labeled cellulose particles, San Francisco Zoo, California, United States - Koala_Koa2-7_J3 ...
CCAGATCGGCAACCGTCTCATTATGATGAATGACGGCCGTGTCATTTACGATATTTCCGGCGAGGCCAAGAAAAATCTTACCGTGGATGATCTTCTTAAAAAGTTCTCCGAAGCCAGCGGAGGCGAGTTTGCCAATGACAGAATGATGCTCTCCAAATAATTCCTTACGAATTTAAGAAATATTTCACTTTTTCCCATACAATTTTGTGATATACTTTACGCTGTATGAGTTTACATGCCGAAAAACTAATTTGGAGACGAACGGAATCATGCTTGAACATAAGGATTATTTATCAAGCCTTAACAAGGCCAGAAGAAAACGTAATCAGAACATAGACCCCAGATATCTCCTGCTTTTGCTGGCAGCAGTGATCCTGGTGGGCTTAATTGTTGTGGGAATCAAGACCGTAAAGAGGCCGGCCTCCGGGCGGGTGGCGGGAAGTACGCCTTCACAGGAAGGCCAGATCGCTACCCCGGCTCAGGCACAGGCGGAAGGTTCACTGTCACCGGAGGAGGAGGCCGCCAGGAAGGAAGAGGAGGAGATTGATAAAACCATCAGCTCCTACACCAACCTGGGTATTGTGCAGGTGTCCGGATATCTGAATATCAGGGAGACACCCAGCACGGACGGTAAGATCATCGGTAAGCTGTCCGGAGACGGCGCCTGCGAGATACTGGGCACAGAGGGAGACTGGTCCCACATCACCTCAGGCGGTGTGGACGGATATATCAGCAACCAGTACCTGCTCACCGGGGAGGAAGCAAGGGCCAAGGCAAAAGAACTGGTTAAGCTGAGGGCCACGGTTACAGCGGACAACCTTAACATCCGCCAGGCACCGGAACTGGATCCCAGCAATGTGGTGGGACAGGCCTTAAAGGGCGAGCGGTATGTGGTCCTGGGGCAGCAGGACGGATGGATCCAGATCGAAGAAGGTTATATATCAGCGGATTATGCGGATGTTTCCTATTCCCTGAATGAAGGACGCAAACTGGATATGAAGGCCATGGCCATCAACCAGTACGACAATCTGGTGATATCCAAGGTGAATAATTACCTGAATGTGAGGGCTGAACCCAAGCAGGACGGAAAGATCATTGGCAAGATGACAAGTAAGGCGGCAGGTGAGATCCTGGAGACCCTGGATGGATGGTACAAGATCAAATCAGGCCCCATTATCGGTTATGTATCCGCGGACCCGCAGTTTACGGCCACCGGCCAGGAAGCCAAGGATATTGCCATGCAGACAGCTGCGTTGAAGGCTGTTATCAACACGGATGTGCTCAACGTGCGCACGGAGCCCAGCACGGATTCCAAGATCTGGACCCAGATCGTAAAGGATGAGAGATATCCGGTAGTGGCCCAGCTGGACGGATGGGTAGAGATCGAGTTGGATTCTGTGGATGAGGAAGATGGAAGCACCAAGGATAAGGCGTACATTTCCACAAGGGATAACAATGTGGAGGTGCGTTATGCCCTGAATGAAGCCATCAAATTCTCGCCTCAGGAGGTTGCGGCTAATAACGCGGCATCCCGCCGTTCCCAGATTGTCAACTACGCATTGCAGTTTGTGGGAAATCCCTATGTTTGGGGCGGTACCAGCCTTACAAAGGGAGCGGACTGCTCCGGATTTACCATGAAGGTAATGGAACACTTTGGTGTTTCCCTTCCCCATTATTCCGGCTCCCAGGCCAAGATGGGCAAGGCGGTTACCTCCGGCAACATGAGGCCGGGTGATCTGATCTTCTATGCGGGCAGCGGCGGAAAGATCAACCATGTATCCATGTATATCGGCAACGGACAGGTGGTCCATGCAGCCAGCCGAAAGAGCGGCATCAAGATCTCCACCTGGAACTACAGGTCTCCGGTGGCGATCAGGAACGTACTGGGCGATTGATGAGCCGCCCTGAACTGTTGCAAAATTTCATAGATAAGTAAATGCAGCAGCCGGTCAGCGTATATTTTTGCTGGCCGGCTGTTTTTGTAACCTGGAAGCATTGTGATCCTCATATGCATATTTTGTCCCTGTTGGTGCAGACTATCCATAGACTGCGGATAGTAACGTAATACTTCATGAAAGGGAGGTCCGGTCATGGGACAGGGAAAAAATAACAAGAAAAACAGGAATGAAAACCAGGAACCTGAAAAAAAGGATGACGAAGCCAAAAAGCTGGAAAAAGAAATAGAGGAAAAAGAGGATAACCGCCTGGAGGAGTATGGCCAGGTCATTCTGGAGGACAACCGTAAACAGAGGAAGATCCACCTGATCACCATTATCGGCGAGGTGGAGGGACATGAGAATTCTTCAGGGAGCAGCAAGACCACCAAGTATGACCATATTCTTCCAAAACTGGCTGAGATCGAGGATGACGACAGCGTGGACGGACTTCTGGTCCTTCTCAACACCTCAGGCGGGGATGTGGATGCGGGGCTGGCGATCGCTGAGATGATCGCTTCGCTCAGCCTGCCTACCGTATCCCTGGTACTGGGAGGCAGCCACTCCATCGGCGTGCCCCTGGCAGTGTCCACCAACTATTCCTTTATCGTGCCCTCAGGAACGATGATGATCCATCCGGTACGCATGACAGGCATGGTGATCGGAACAGCCCAGACCTACGAGTATTTTGAAATGATACAGGACAGGATCCTCACCTTTGTGGCAAACCATGCGGATATCGCCTACGACCAGCTCAGGGATCTGATGCACAACACAAAGATGCTGACCCGGGACCTGGGCACCGTGCTGGTGGGAGAACAGGCTGTGGACGCAGGACTGATCAACCGGGTGGGCGGAATCAAGGAAGCCCTCGGAAAGCTGTATGAAATGATAGATGAGAGGGAGCGCCGCAGATGATCGCCAGGTGATGGATCCAAAAATCCGGATCCGGTTGCGCCGGAGCAAAAGCACGGGGGAGAGACTGGCTCCATGATAAGATGTATGCAGGGAAGCATCATAAAAAGTCTCCCCCTCCCGGCTTCAATTCACTTGAATTTTCATGATAAATAAGGCATAATAGGTACTATACAAAAGAATTGCCATAAAATACCATGGAATAAAGTGGAGGAACTCCAAGTATGGAAAAGACAGGCAGGGAGATTACCCAGGAACTGTTAAGCGGGTTTTGTATCCATTTAGAGGAATCAGGATATGCGAAAGCGACTGTGAACAAATATAAAGCGGACCTGATGCAGTACATATTATTTTTGGAAGGCGCGCCGGTGTGTGAAGAGGGACTGAGCCGTTACAGGGAATACCTGGAGCAGCAGTACCGGACAAGCAGCGCCAATTCCAAGATCGCGGCGGTCAATGCCTTTTTTAAGTCCGTTGGCTGGGAGTACCTGATTCCGGCCCTGGAGCCGGGAGAGAGCCTTCCGGTGATGGGGGAGGAGCTGACCCTGTCCGAGTACAGGCAGCTGTTAAAGGAGGCAAAGCAGCAGGGGAACCTGCGCCTCTATTATCTGATCCAGATCCTGTCTTCCACAAAGATCAATATAAGCGAGCACCGGTATGTGACCGTGGAGGCTGTATCCCGAGGATATATGGTGATCCCCCGTGGAAAGAGATCACGGGTGATATTTATACCGGACCGTTTAAGGCGTCAGATCCTGACGTATTGCAAGAAGCAGGAGATCCAGAGCGGACCTGTGTTTGTGAACTGGAAAGGGACGCCCCTGGACCGGAGCAATGTCCATAAGTACCTAAAGCGCCTGAGCCAGAATGCAGGAGTGGATCCTGAAAAGGTCAATCCCAGAAGCCTGACCCGTGTGGTGGAATTCAGTTCGGCCGTATACATGCTGGATGAAAAGATGGCAGGTGAGGTACAGGACCCGTAAACAGACGGGAAATCATAGCGAAAAGCCAAAAAACTTCGGACCTCTGCCAGGGGGTCCGTTTTTTAAGCGTTGCATTTCTCCGGATTTTTTTGTATACTAGCTATAACTGGGCCTAAATGGAAGAACACAGTGTTTGGATACCCAGGAAATAACATCAGACTTGTAAGTGAATGACAGGGGGCTATATTTGTGGCTGATTCAAGCAAACGACAGCAGAGTGGAAACAGAAAACCGGGCAGGCCAAAGGGCAGCACATCAGGAAAGGGCAGCTCGTCCTCAAAAGGCCGCAAAACCTCAGGAAAAAAGGGCTATACGGAAGAAAATACAGAGTTTATGAGAGCAGAAGTGGTCATCATCTGCTCTTTTGCTGTTGCCATCCTTTTGTTTTTAAGTAATTTCAGGCTGTGCGGCGTGGTGGGTGATGTACTCAGAGGCGTACAGCTGGGGATCTTTGGTATGGTGGGATATCTGGTGCCTGTACTTATTTTTGTGGGCACCTGTTTTCATCTGTCCAATCAGGGAAACCTTCATGCGGCCATGAAACTGGCGGCAGTGGTGGCGGCAGTGGTCACGATCTGCGGGCTGCTCCAGCTCTTTTTCGGGACCGCTCCCGCAGGGGCGCCATGGGGGGACTATTATAAGCAGTCCTACCTGACCGGCGTTGGAGGCGGATGGATCGGCGGTGTTTTGACCTCTTTTCTTATTATCGGACTGGGAAAACCGGGAACCTTTCTGATCCTGGCCGTGCTGTTTATCATCTGCATGGTGTGCATCACGGAACGCTCCTTTGTAAACGTTGTAAAAAAGGGCGGGGACAAGGCTTACCAGTACGCCAGGGAAGATATGGACAGGCGCAGGGAAGTGCATGCCCAGAGGGCGGAGGAGAGAAAGCGCCTCAGAGAGGAACAGAAGGTCCGGGGCGTCAACCTGGATGCCACGCGGCTTACTGCTTATGACGATTATGATGAGGAAGAGTATGATGAGGAAGAGTTTGACAGGGAGTTCGGCGCTGATCTGGATGAGATCCCGGATGAGTACCAGGACAGCCCTGCCATGGACAGCGTGGCGGCATCCGGCGCTCCGGTCATGGTGAATGAGTTCAGGGGCAAATTTGATCCGCCCTTAAATCACGGGCAGGAGGATACGGATGGGCTTGACCTGGATGATGTGGGAGCATTGGCCAGGTCTATTGAAGGGCACAGCAGACGGGAGTCCGATGCCCCTGTGGTGACGGGGATTTCGGTGGAGGAAGACGGATTTGGGTATGATGACCAGGATACCATCCGTGTACATAAGGATAACCGGACCCTGGAGGAGATGGATATGGCGGACTCCCTGGAGGGGGAGCCGTCAGGGTACAGTGAAGTGCCCTGGGACAGCCGGGAGGAAGGGATACCAGGGGAGAGCGGGGACTTTTCCGGTATGGATACATACAGCCGGGACACCTCGGAGCAGGGCCTTAATTATGACAGTGTATTTGTTCCCGAGGAGCCCAAGCGTGTGGTGACCGCATCGGGAAAAGTTATTGAGACCGAGACCGAACTGCTTCAGAAAAAAATAGAAAAGAAACATGAGGAGACAGCGGCCAAGGATGAAACTGATCTGACCGTTGCCGAGGAGATCAAAAAAAAGGAAGAGGTGGTAAAAAAGGAATATATATTCCCTCCCACCAGGCTTCTGAAAAAGGGCAATAAAAATCCAGGAGCTTTTTCCGGCGATGAGTATAAGGCCACGGCCATCAAGCTGCAGCAGACCCTGCACAATTTTGGCGTGGGCGTGACCGTGACCAATATAAGCTGCGGGCCGGCCGTTACACGGTATGAACTTTTGCCTGAACAGGGTGTGAAGGTGAGCAAGATCGTGGGCCTTACCGATGACATCAAACTGAGTCTGGCAGCTGCGGACATCAGGATCGAGGCGCCCATTCCGGGTAAGTCTGCGGTGGGGATCGAGGTGCCCAATAAAGAGAACAACATGGTATATCTCAGGGACCTGCTGGAGGCGGACGGGTTCACAGGCCATAAATCCCGGCTGGCCTTTGCAGTGGGAAAGGATATCGGCGGCCAGGTGGTGGTGACCGACATTGCCAAGATGCCCCATCTGCTCATTGCAGGCGCCACTGGTTCGGGCAAATCCGTGTGTATCAACACCCTGATCATGAGTATTATATTTAAGTCCAGTCCGGATGATGTAAAGCTGATCATGGTGGATCCCAAGGTGGTGGAGCTTAGTGTGTATAACGGGATCCCCCATCTTCTGATCCCCGTGGTGACAGACCCTAAAAAGGCATCCGGCGCTCTGAACTGGGCGGTGGCTGAGATGACGGACCGGTACAAGAAGTTTGCAGACTGCAATGTCAGGGATCTGAAGGGATATAATGAGAGGGTCGAGAAGATAAAGGATATAGAGGATGAGAATAAGCCTGAGAAACTGCCTCAGATTGTGATCATCATCGATGAGCTGGCAGATCTTATGATGGTGGCCCCGGGAGAGGTGGAGGATTCCATCTGCCGCCTGGCCCAGCTGGCCAGGGCAGCTGGCATCCATCTGGTGATCGCAACCCAGAGGCCCTCTGTGAATGTCATCACAGGCCTGATCAAGGCCAATGTGCCGTCCAGGATCGCATTTGCCGTATCCTCGGGTGTGGACTCCAGGACCATCATTGACATGAACGGGGCTGAGAAGCTGCTGGGCAAGGGCGATATGCTCTTTTATCCGGCCGGTTTCCCCAAACCCCAGCGCGTCCAGGGAGCCTTTGTATCGGATGAGGAAGTGGGCCGTGTGGTGGACTTCCTTACGGAGCAGGGCATGGTGGCGGAGTACAATCCGGAAGTTGAGAGCCGGGTGTCCTCGCCCAGCGCCGATACAGGGGGAGCACAGAGCGACAGGGATGAATATTTTGTCCAGGCAGGCAAATTCATTATAGAAAAAGAAAAGGCATCCATCGGTATGCTTCAGAGGATGTTTAAAATAGGTTTTAACCGTGCGGCCCGCATTATGGACCAGCTGGCAGATGCCGGTGTGGTGGGCGAGGAAGAGGGGACAAAACCCAGGAAAGTGCTCATGACCATAGAGGAATTTGAGGAAATACTGAAATAAGGAAAATAAATTATTTTAAGGAGGATGTATCCATGAAATCAGACATTGAGATTGCTCAGGAAGCGGTAATGCAGCCCATTAAGGAGATTGCTGCCTCTTACGGGATTTCGGAGGATGACCTGGAGCTTTACGGCAAATATAAAGCCAAGCTCACAGATGAACTGTGGGAAAAGGTAAAAGACAAACAGGAGGGAAAGCTGGTGCTGGTGACAGCCATCAACCCCACGCCTGCCGGTGAGGGCAAAACCACCACCACCGTGGGGCTGGGGGAGGCCTTTGGCAGGATGGGGAAAAACGCCATCATAGCCCTGAGAGAGCCGTCCCTGGGCCCCTGCTTCGGTATCAAGGGCGGGGCTGCCGGAGGCGGATATGCCCAGGTGGTTCCCATGGAAGACCTGAACCTGCATTTTACCGGAGACTTTCATGCCATTACCTCAGCCAATAATCTTCTGGCAGCTCTCCTGGACAACCACATCCAGCAGGGAAATGCCCTGGGCATCGACCCGAGGCAGGTGTTGTGGAAACGGTGTGAGGACATGAACGACAGGGCCCTGCGCAATATTGTCATTGGACTGGGGGCAAAGGCTGACGGCATGGTGAGGGAAGACCATTTTGTGATCACGGTTGCCTCAGAGATCATGGCCATTCTCTGCCTGGCAGACAATATGGAAGATTTGAAGGAGCGTCTGGGACGCATTATTGTGGGCTACAGCTTTGCAGGACAGCCTGTGACGGCATCGGACCTGCATGCGGTGGGAGCCATGGCGGCTCTTTTAAAGGATGCCTTAAAGCCCAACATGATCCAGACCCTGGAGCATACAGGCGTGCTGGTGCACGGGGGACCGTTTGCAAATATCGCCCATGGCTGCAACAGCGTAAGGGCAACCAAGACAGCCCTTAAGCTGGCGGATATCGTGGTCACGGAGGCGGGCTTTGGCGCTGATCTGGGAGCCGAGAAGTTTCTTGACATCAAGTGCCGGAAAGCGGGGTTAAAGCCGGATGCAGTTGTGCTGGTTGCAACGGTGCGGGCGCTTAAATACAACGGCGGGGTTCCCAAGGACCAGCTTGGACCGGAGAACCTGGAGGCATTAAAGCGGGGGATCGTAAACCTGGAAAAACACATAGAGAACATCCAGAAGTATGATGTCCCTGTGGTTGTGACCCTGAATTCCTTCACAACAGATACAGAGGCGGAATATGCTTATATTAAGAAATTCTGTGAGGATATGGGATGTCAGTTTGCATTGTCCGAAGTTTGGGCAAAGGGGGGCGAGGGCGGGATTGCCCTGGCTGAAAAGGTGCTGGAAACCCTGGAGCACAGGCCCGGAAACTTCCATGTGCTGTATCCGGATGAGATGGGGTTAAAGGATAAGATTCATACCATTGCCACTGAGATTTACGGCGCGGACGGTGTTTCCTATACTCCGGCCGCATCTAAGGCCCTGAAGAACATTGAGGACATGGGATTTGGAAATCTTCCTGTCTGTATGGCAAAGACCCAGTACTCCCTGTCTGATGACCAGACAAAGCTGGGACGTCCCACTGCATTTACCATCAATGTAAGGGATGCATACGTATCCGCGGGGGCCGGTTTTGTGGTTGCCCTTACAGGTTCCATCATGACCATGCCGGGTCTTCCAAAGAAACCGGCTGCGGAGAATATTGATGTGGATAAGAACGGAAAGATCACAGGACTTTTCTAATATAACGGACTGCCGTGACAGAATGGATAGAGAGGACAACATATGGTATTAAGAGATTGGCTAGAGGGGCTTGGGTATGAACTGGTACAGGGAAGCCTGGACCGGGAAGTGACAGAGGTGGTGTATGATTCCAGGAAAGTGGTTTCCGGGGCTGTGTTTGTCTGCATGGCGGGAACCAGGGTGGATTCCCACGGGTTTGTGCCCCAGGTATTAAAAGCCGGTGCCAGGGTGTTTGTGACAGAGCGGGGGATTGAAGGGGAGATGGCCCGGTCGGGACTGTCCCCGGAGGAACTGGCGGATGTGACCGTACTCAGGACAGAGGACGGCCGCCGTGCCCTGGCTCTTTTATCCGCGGCCCGGTTTGGTTATCCTGCTAAAAAGATGATCACCATCGGGGTCACCGGAACAAAGGGAAAGACCACCACGACCCATATGATCAAAGCCATATTGGAAGCGGCAGGCAAAAAGGTGGGAATGATCGGAACCACGGGAATCGTCATAGGCGACACCGTTACCCCCACCATGAACACCACGCCGGAGTCCTGGCAGCTGCACCAGGCATTTTCCCAGATGGCAAAGAGCGGATGCCAGTATATGATTATGGAGGTATCCTCCCAGGGGATCAAGATGCACAGGGTGGATGGGATCACCTTTGATTACGGTATCTTTACCAACATTTCCCCTGACCACATCGGTCCGGATGAGCACGCGGATTTTGAGGAGTATCTGTATTACAAGTCCAGGATCCTGAACATGTGTAAGGTGGGCCTTGTGAATGCCAATGACAGCCATTTTAAGGCCGTTGTGAGGAACGCGTCCTGCGCCATCCACACCTACAGTGTTCTGGAGGAGGGGGAGGGTGTGCCGGATGCTGATTTTACCGCATCCAACATCCGCTATGTGTCTCGTCCGGATTTTGTGGGCACTGAGTTTGATGTAAAGGGCAGATATGAGATGGATGTGCGCCTTGGGATCCCGGGGTTGTTTAATGTGGACAATGCGCTGGCGGCAGTGAGCATTTGCAGCTTCCTGGATCTTTCAAAGGAGAGGATCAGCCATGCCCTGGAGCATGTCCGGGTCAATGGACGGATGGAGATCGTACACACCTCCGCCCGCTGCACCGTGCTTGTGGATTATGCCCACAATGCAGTGAGCATGGAAAGCCTGCTGTCCACACTGCGCCAGTATCATCCAAAGCGCCTGGTGGTGGTGTTTGGATGCGGCGGAAACCGCTCTAAGGAGCGCAGGTATTCCATGGGTGAGATCGGCGGAAGACTGGCTGATTTAAGTATTGTGACCGCGGACAATTCCCGCTTTGAAAAGGTGGAGGATATTATTGCGGACATAAGGGGAAGCATTGAGAAGACCGGAGGCATGTTTATAGAGATACCCGACCGGCGGGAGGCCATCGAATACAGCATTACCCATGCCCGGCCCGGGGATATGGTTGCGGTGATTGGAAAGGGCCATGAGGACTACCAGGAAATTAACGGTGTGCGCTATCATTTCCTGGACAGGGAAGTCATTGAAGAAGTAGTAAACAGGCTGGGAGATGAGGCATAAAGATGAAAGAGATAACAGCAGCGGAACTGACACAGGCCGTGGGAGGCAGACTTTTATGGGGAGAGGGTGAGATACTCATCGGGCATATCAGCCTTGATTCCAGGAAAATGGAGGGCGGCGACCTTTTTGTGCCCATCATAGGGGAAAATGTGGACGCCCATGATTTCATATGCCAGGCCCTTGGAAATGGGGCATCAGCCGTATTTACCAGCCGCCATCACTCCCCGGAGGATGTGCAGGAGACTGTTAAGGCTCAGTCGGGGGATGACTCTGCCAGACGGGAACGCGCCCTGGCGGCCGCCTGGATCCAGGTGGAGGATACCAGAAAAGCCCTTCAGGATTTTGGGGCGTACTGCAGGGCAGGCAGGACCCTTCCCCTGGTGGGGATCACAGGAAGCGTGGGGAAGACCACGACCAGGGAGATGATCGCTGCTGCCCTCAGTGCTGGATTTTGCGTGTATAAGACACCGGGCAACAGTAACAGCCAGGTGGGTGTACCCATTACCATTGCCGAGATTCCGCAGGAGGCCCAGATCGGAGTCATTGAACTGGGCATGAGTGAGCCGGGAGAGATGACAAGGATTGCCAGAGTGGCTCAGGTGAACTGCGCTGTGATGACCAACATAGGTGTGGCCCACATTGAACAGCTGGGATCCCAGCAGAATATCCTGGAAGAAAAACTCCACATCCAGGACAATATGGCAGCTGACGGCCTGCTTGTGCTTAACGGGGATGACGGGCTGCTTAGGGATGTGGTTCCTGAGAACGGCAGAAGGAAGATCCTTTACGGATTGTCTGAGGGCTGCCATTACAGGGGGGAGGACCTTCACCTGGAACAGGGGTATCCTGTGTTTACGGCAGTCCATGGCAATGAGCGCGTTGCAGTCCGCCTGCGCGTCATGGGCAGCCATATGGTCAGCAACGCCCTGGCAGCCCTGGCCGTTGCCGGAACATACGGTGTTCCCATGAAAGCGGCGGCTGAAAAGCTGGAGGAGTTTGAAGGATATAAGGGAAGACAGCAGATCTTCACGCTGGACCGTGTGACGGTGATCGATGACAGCTATAATGCAAGCCCTGTATCCATGAAGGCGGGCCTGGAAGTGCTCTGCTCCGTGGCGGGAGAGGGAAGGAAGATCGCTGTACTGGCGGATATGAAGGAACTGGGAGCGGATGCCCCCAGGTTCCACCGAGAGATCGGCGCATATATCGCCGTTCATCCCGTGGATCAGGTGGTTCTGCTGGGGGAACTGGCTGCTGAGATAGGAGATGAGCTGGCTGCTCTGGCGCCCGGAATTCCCCAAGTATCTTTAAGGGAGCTGGGAGAAGTGGAGCATTGGCTGGATGAACACCTGAAGCCGGAGGACTGTGTGCTGTTCAAGGGGTCCAACAGCATGAAGCTGTCCCTGGCAGTGAAACACTTAAAGGAACAGGCCGCCCTAAATAAAATATAAGGTAACAGTTTCGGGACGGAACAGTTACAATATAAGAAAGACAGTACAGAAAACCATGCAGGAATGGATGACAGGATCCTTATGCCATGGTTTTCGTACTGCTTTTTTTATATCTGTTGTTTATCGGAACGGTTGGTCTGCCCAGAACTGCCGTCCTGCCCAGAACGGTTGGTCTGTCCAGAACTGCCGTCCCGCCCAGAACGTTTGGCCTGCCCAGAACTGCCGTCCTGCCCAGAACGGTTGGTCTGTCCAGAACTGCCGGACTGTCCTGAGCTGCCGGATTTCCCCGAATCCTCCTTTTTTTCTGAGTCACAGGGCTGGCATAACGCCTGGTGGGCGGCGATCGTATTGAGCGTATCACCCAGCTGCGAGTAAATGGAACTGATAAGGGCAATTTCCTCAGGCGATCTTCCTTCGGCGATACAGCAGGCAAGGGCTGATATGGACATTACTAATTCACATGATTGCATCTGATTCACCTCATATCATCATATGAGGTGGGGAGAGTATTTAGAATATTGGATAATAACAGCGCTAATTGCGGGGAGAGAGAATAAAAAGTGCATGTCTTTTTGCTGTTCGGGGAAGAATATTTCTCCATGAAGATAAATTCCTGGAAAAACAGGTACAGATAAGGAGAAAGACAAAAATGAAGCAGCATAAGGATGACAGAAAGATACTATGGCATACCCTTGCTTTTATGGCATTTTCCACAGTGTGGGGATTTGGGAATGTGATCAACGGATTTTCAGAGTATGGCGGGCTGAAGGCGATCGTGTCCTGGATCCTGATATTTGCGATCTACTTTGTGCCCTATGCCCTGATGGTGGGAGAGCTGGGATCCACCTTCAAACATGCGGGAGGCGGTGTCAGCTCCTGGATCCATGAGACCATCGGTCCCAGGATGGCCTATTATGCGGGATGGACCTATTGGGTAGTGCATATGCCCTATATCTCACAAAAGCCCAATTCCACGGTGATCGCGGCCAGCTGGGCCTTGTTCCAGGACAAGAGGGCCAGCGGCATGAATACCACGGTGATGCAGCTGATCTGTCTGGTGATCTTCCTGTTTGCAATGTATCTGTCCAGCAAGGGAATGAGCGTGCTCAAGCGTTTGTCCACTCTGGCCGGATCAGCCATGTTCATTATGTCCATGCTGTTTATTGTAATGATGGTGGCGGCGCCGGCCCTGACCACCGGCGCCTTTGTGCCCATTGAATGGTCGGTGCGGACCTTTATGCCTACCTTTGATATGAGTTTCTTTATGGGGCTCTCGATTTTGGTATTTGCAGTGGGCGGCTGTGAGAAGATATCTCCCTATGTAAATAAGATGAAGGACCCTGCCAGGGACTTTTCCAAGGGAATGGTTGCCCTGGCTCTTATGGTGGCTGTGACCGCCATCCTGGGAACCATTGCCCTGGGCATGATGTTTGACTCCAACCATATTCCTGGTGATCTGATGACCAACGGAGCTTATTATGCGTTCCAGAAATTAGGAGAATACTATCATATGGGCAATTTTTTTGTGGTAGTATATGCCCTGACCAATCTCATCGGTCAGTTCTCCGTCATGGTATTGTCCGTGGACGCGCCGCTGCGCATGCTTTTGG
>Ga0192242_10520_pt1 | contig 13057 bp, 9 predicted proteins | sample Koala_Koa27_J3_FD_131235 | JGI IMG/M metagenome (GOLD analysis project Ga0192242, IMG submission 131235) | Enriched cells from koala feces incubated with labeled cellulose particles, San Francisco Zoo, California, United States - Koala_Koa2-7_J3 ...
TACCCATACTTTTTGCCAGTCAGCACAGTTATACCGGCTCACAAGCTGCTGTCCCAAAACTATGCCTAATCACTGCAGCAGAAACAAAAAACAGACTGCTAAAAAAAGCAGTCTGTTTTTATAAATCTACTAACTCATAAAAAATAGCTTATTCTTTAAAATTCAAATCTTACGCCAGCATTGATCTGCCATTTCTTTTCTATCTCTCCTCCAAAGCTCCTTTCTATATCACCATAAAAATAACTTGCTTTACTGAGCTTGATATTTGTTCCGATTCCTACTTCAAACCACGTGTCGCTGTAGTCTTTTGACATCGACAGGGTTTCTCCATTGGCTGCTTCCATATGGATATCCCTGCTGCCTCCAAATTCATGCAGCGCCGATGCCTTGAAATAGACATCATTGCCCTCTTTCGTTTTTTGACCTGCAACAAAGCCTACACGACCTATATAACTGTTTAAACCACCAACATAAACGTTATTGCCGCGGTCTGTTGTATATTCACTGCTGCTCAGCCTTCCTGCTATAAACTGCAGCTGCGGTTCGACGAAAGTCCCACTTTTTTCACTCAGTTCTATAGTTTTTCCATATTCTATACTCACACTGTAAGCTCTGTTTTTATAGCTGGCTTTATCCGGGTAATCTCCATAAGATTTGATGTCTGTATCAAATTGACCTATTTTTGCTACTACGTCCGTATAGCTTCCGTCATCTCCGGTCCAGGTACCATAGAAGCTGCCAGAGAATAATTTATCTTTACCACTGCCCAAGCTGTAATCAGCATGTCCGGTTCCGCTTTCTAATGCAAAACCATATGTGCTCTTCGCATTATCTGCTTTATCGTAACCAAGCTGATACATATTATAGCTGCTGTCAAAGCCACTGCCGGCAAATTTTCCTCCTGTGTAATGCGCCCAAATTCCTTCTACACCTTTTTTGTTCGTACGATAGTGCAGGTCTCCTAGATGCTTACGCAGCGTATCATTGGTATTACGCCACATCGCATAACTGCTATCACTTCCATCCAATAACACTTGGGTATCGTTGTTAACAGATCTATCTATGTGTGTTAAATACCATTCTTCTTTACTACCTATCACATTTCCAGCATTATCTTTAACATTTAAACCATTTTCTATCTCTGGTGTAAATGTCCAAATGCCGCCATTATTAAGGTCTTTTCCTTCAAAAGTTAATTTACCGCTGTTATCCTTGACCAGCAGCAAATTTTTACGATCGGTTACAGTACCGTTCAGCAAACTTGTATCGTTGACCTGGATATAACTTGTGCCTACATTTGCGGCCTCTTTGATCGTTATTTTATCGCCTTCTTCATTGTTAAGGTCGGTATCCATAATAAACGTACCACCGGCTTTGTCCAAATTTTCGATGATCAGTTCCTCCTGGGTACCAGTCTGAGCGCCATCTTTGTTTTGGGTCATGTCGAGGCGGCCACCTGTAAACTCAAACTGCCCCAAGATGTTATAATCGCCACCATCTGCGCCTAACATATATTCACCACCGCTCATCGTCAAACCTGAAACGAAAGCATTACCATCCAGCATAACAGCTACACCGCCGTCAATAGTTGTATTTACTGCGCTGCCACCTATTAATTGTGTACCACCATAAATATTGGTATCTAAGGCTGTTCCTCCGGCATATATCTGCTGTGTACCACCATTCAGAGCGCTTACTGTACCAAACCCACTATTCCGAATAGCCTGGCTACCATCGTTCATAGTAATTACTATACCTGTTCCTCCGCTGAAAATATTCTGCATTCCACCACTCATGGTATATACTATACCGCTTCCTCTGGAAATAAACTGCTGACCACCGCTCATAGTATTTACAGTGCCTGTTCCTCCGTTCCATATATTCTGATAACCAGAAATAACGGTTTCTACTGCACCTATTCCTTCTTTGTAGATGTTCTGGCTGCCACCATTCAAAGCGCTTACTGTACCTGTTCCTCCTTTGGAGATATACTGAACACCACCACTCATTGTATCTACTGTACCTGTTCCTCCTTTGATTACCATTATATCTCCAGAGCTCATTGATGCTACACCACTGCTCACACCAAAATCAACTGAATAATCTGCAGCTTCTGCTTTTCCAAAAACCATATTTTCCACAAAGTTTAATGTGTGTGGCAAAACAGTATATTCCAGTGTTTTCACTTCTCTTTTTGGCTGTTGCACCTGCAAATCACTCTTATTCGGTAGTTCCCGTAGTGCCGCTGCCAGAGGTATCATACTGTTCACCAAATTTATTCCCATTGCCAGCGTTGCCAATATCTGCTGATTTTTCTTTTTACTTAACCTTCTTTCCTTCATTTAGTTCACCAACCTTTATTACTTTGCTTTATTTATCCCATATCTTTACTTTAAACATATCTTTGTAACAGCAAAGGCTCATCTGCTTTTGCCATCCTTCTTCATCTTTTTATTTTGTTTCGGATCCAAGCCATAGTCTTCCATCAGCCGGTCTATCACCTTGTTCACAGCTTCCGGCGTTATATACCGACTGCATTCAAACTGTCGTTCTGTTCCCTTCAGCCGCGGGCACCATTCAAAATCCTTATGGTCAAACACTACCTGCGTATCGTTCCAACAGCCGTTGCACACATGGTAGTTGATCACCCTGTACGGGGTCGGGAATTCGTTAAGCGGCAGCGTGAATCCGCTGATCATTATTACTGGTATGCCTACTCCGTTGGCTACCCAGCTCAACCCGCTCGACAGCCCAATGAAAAAGTCTGCATGGTATAAAAGGTCTATCCGCTCCTGCAGCGGCAGCTTGCCTGTGAAGTCTTCCGCTCCATAAGGTATGATGTTAAAGCGGCTGTTCATACCATAGACATTTTCTCTGTCGATGCACAGTACTCTGTAGCCTTTTTCTTTCAGGTGTTTTACTACGTTCAGCCACCCGGCTCCATTGTTCCAGTATTTCACCTGGCTGCTGGACTGGGCTGCTATGCACACATACGGTTCTTTGATCTTTCTCGTTTTTTCTTTAGGCAATAATTTGATGCTGATATCTTTGGGTTCACTGCCTTCGTCAAGCCCTAATATCATCGCAGCATTTTTGTGCAGGCCCCGTACCCTGAAATCTGACGGCTGGTGCATCCTGTCCCCGCAGGGAAAGAATATCCCCAGATAGTAACTGGCATATAGGCCTTCCGGACGTTCTTCAGGTTTTACATAATAGATATTTGGATATCCGGCCTTGAAAAGTTCTGCCATGTCTTCCGCTACCGCACAGTAAAGTTCGCACTGATGTTTCTTTCTGAATTCTTCCGCATAGGGGAACCACGCCAGGATATCTCCAAGGATTCCTGTGGGAAATTTGATCAGCACTTTTTTTCCCTTCAGATCCAGGTCATGGGCAAAGATCAGTTTATCTTTTTCATAAACCTCAATACGAAAATCAACAAAATACTTTTTGCTGCTGGTCACTATCACCCCCGATGCTGGTGCGTCATAGACTGTCAGGCAGGCACTGCGATCGATGAGCTTGACCCTGTATTCTCCCTGCGGCACTGTTACTCTGGCTCCGTAGTTAAAGTCATACTTTACACCTGGCAGGCCGCTTTCCTGCACTACCTCACCTGCTTCAAAAACCATATACGGTTTCTGCGGCACAGCTTCTGCTTTTTTCTCTTCCATTCCTTTGGCTATGCGAGTCAGTTCTTCATCACTTACTGATTCTATTTCGGACATACTTCTCTCCTTTTCTTTATCTGTTGATTTTTATTTCTACATCTATTTTGGTATCTCTCCAACCTTACTTACACCCCTTACATTACTGGCTAATTTCTGACTAAATAAAAGATGACCTCCCACAGAATTTGATTCTGGAGGAGGTCTCTTATGAAAGGTCAGCAGAAGCGCATGTCCCCCCACATATACTTTCTCGCTATTTTATTTTTATACAACTATACGTTTGTTTTAAACGTTACATTTTTCTTTATTGATATTGTAAAATCATACTTTTAAAATATCAATAAAGATATTGTTTGTAGATATTGTTTTTTATTAATATTGTTTTTTTATAACACTGTAATACGATGTAATATTATTCCATTTAGATAAGTATTACAATATTATTTAAGACGCTTACAAAATTATACTGCACGAGATGCATAATCAGCTAAAAAAATCCGCTTCAAAGGTCAACACGTCTGGCAATATAAATAAAAAGACTGAGCCTAAGCTCAGTCTTTTTATTTATACGTTATTTTTTTATACTATGCAGCAATTTACCTTTCAGCTTCTATCTGTTTGCCTACGTCCCGCAGATAGCTTTGCAGCGTCAGCATGGAATTGGTGAGATAACGCTCACCGCACCACGACAGGTAAATACTGGCTTCACCGATCTCGTCAGCCAGCGGTATGGAACGGATATCACGGTAAGCATCTCTGACGCTCGCCAGTCCGAAAGAAACGCCCAGCCCTTCGCGCATATAGTCGCTCAGCAGCTCAACATTGCCTTCCAGGACAAAGTCCGGCTCGAAGCCGGCTTTTTTACACAGCTCGTCAACGATCCTCAGCTTGCTTTGATCCTCCGGCAGGGCGCAGATCTTTTCGTTTTGGATATCCTGCAGATAGATCTTCCGGCGGCGGGCCATAGGGTGCCTGGCTCCGACCAGCAGTGTATAACGGTCTTTCCACAGCGGCACTGAAATGATTTTAGGATGATCGAGCCTGCCCGTTGTCAGCCCAAAGTCAAAGCGGCCGCTCAGAAGTCCGTCCATGATCTCGTTATGCGCTGCCAGCAGATGCGCCAGCCTGATATCGTCATGTTCTTTAAGAAAATCCACCAGCCAGCGTTTGGAAAGCATGGTACTGCTGCTGCCAAGACGAATGTATTTAGTATCGCGCGAGCGCATGTCGGCGATTTCCTTTTTGGCGTCCTCCAGATGCTGCAGGGCTTCGTTGGCATGGTGCAGCAGGATCTTGCCGTATTCGTTCAGCACTACGTTACGTCCGTCGCGGTCAAAAAGCTGCCCGCCCATTTCTTCTTCCAGCCGGGCAACGATAGCGCTCAGGTAGGGCTGTGATACCATCAGCAGTTTGGCGGATTTGGTGATGTGTTCCTGTTCGGCGACTACTTTAAAATACTTGAGCTGTAATAGATCCATGACCGTCACCTTTCATAACAAATAGCTTATGAGTACATACAATAACTAGTATTATACTTATTCTACCCCAGGTTTTACAATAAAGACAAGAAGAAATCTTGCAAGATATTTAAATTCTAAAGTTTTGGGGAGGTCATTATGTCTACTAGCTCTGCTCTCAGTAAATACAAGTTTCTCGGTCTCTTTCCTCTGGTCATGGCCCAGATCGGCACTTCCGGCGATAATTCGGTGCTTACCGTGGCTACAGCTTCCCTGCTGGCCAGTCTTAATGCGACAATGTCAGACATCCAGCTGGCCAACATTATTTATTCTTTGTGCGCCGGCTGCCTGATGATCGTCGGTGGTATGGTCGGCCTGATCGTCGGCTGGAAAAAACTTTCCGCATCGGCGCTGCGATGTGCGCCGTCGGCGAACTTGTCGTAGCTTTCTCCGGCAACATTTTTATGTTCACCTGGGGCGGCCGTCTGCTGGTCGGTATCGGCGCCAGTTTCCTTATCCCTTCTGTCCTCGGGCTGATCCCCGGTTTGTATCAGGGCAATGACCGCGCTTTCGCTTTCGGGGCTATTGGCGCTGCTACAGGTATCGCTTCCTGCCTCGGCCCTATCGCCGCCGGTTTTTTGATCGATACTTTTGACTGGCGCATAGCCTTTAGCTGCATGGCCGTTTATTTTACTATCGTTTTTGTAGGTTCGCTGCTGGTAGGCGATGTTCCGCTGCCCGAACAAAAAGTGCGTTTTGACCTGAAAGGTACGGTCGTTGCCGTTGCCGGCCTGTTTTTACTGATCATCGGTATCAGCAAGATCCCAGTCTGGGGCCTGATCGATCCGATCGCGCCGCCTGTTATCGGCGGCAGTCCGTTAGTTTTGTTCGGTATGTCACCGGCTTTGTTTATCGCGCTGCTGGGGCTTATCACTCTGGTGCTCCTGGTCCGTATCGAACGTAATGTTGAAAAAACCTATGGTTCCTGTCTTATTCCTTCCTCCTTCTTAACGACGCCGCAGGTACGCAGTGGACTGTATCTTACAGCGATGCTGTTCCTCTGCTTCGGCGGGTCGTTCTTCCTGGTCATCACTTATCTGCAGCTGGTCGCCGGTTTCAGCGCCATTATGACCGGTATAGCCATGAGCGCTATGGCGATCCCGATGATCGTGTTCTCTATGGGTATCCCCAAGTTCAGTCCCGATGCTTCGCCGAAAAAGATCTGCCGCACGGGTATCGCTATGGTTGCCCTTTCGACGATCCCGATGGCGTTGTCCTTAAATCCTTACGGAGTTAACTGGCTGATGTATGTGGGCCTGTTCTTCTTCGGCGCCGGGCAGGGCTTTGTTGCTTCACAGTCTTCCAATATCATCGCAGGGGCAGTTAATGCCCGCGACGCTCAGCAGTCCAGCGGTATCCAGACCGCGACCCGCAATGTCGGTCAGGCGATCGGCGTCGCTATTCTGGGCGTAGTCATGCTGTTTTCCATCACCGGTACTTTTAAGGACGCCGCTTTGAGCAGCGCCGATCTGAGCAGTACTTCCAAAACCGTTATCAGCGAGCAGGCTTCCATCGGCTTTATGCCGGACGCTGCTTTCGCAAAATATATTGCGGATAAAGCGGCAAATGCCGATGACGCCGCTGTCTTGACCGCTATCAACCGCAGCACCCGCCAAAATTCCACTCAGCTGGGCCTGTATGTCCTGGGCTTCATTTGCGCTCTGTTCTGGCTCAGCACCGGACCGCTGCCCAATGAAAAAATAACTAAATGATTTTAACTGTTAATCAGTAAATTTATAATGAGGTGATCTTATGTATATGTCCGCAAATTTTCAGGTGATTTCCGATCCGGTAGTCTTTCAGAACGCTCAGGTTACTATCTACCGCGCGCAGAAGGTAGTGACCATGAACCCGCAGATGCCGTGGGCAGAATGTGTTGCCGTTGCCGGCGGCACTATTATCGCAGTCGGTGATTTTATCGATATGGAGGCTTATTTTAAAGCGCATGCTGCTTCTTATCAGATCAATGATACGTTTATCAACAATGTTATTTATCCCGGTTTTATCGAAGCCCATATGCACGCTCAGCAAAGCGGCCTGTATAATATGAATTATGTTTATATCGGCTACTTTGACCGGCATACTGCTGACGGCGAGATTTCCAGAGGCTGCAAAACGCCGGACGAGATCATTGCCAAGCTGCGTGAGGTAATAGAAAAGAACCCCGGTAAATATAACGATCAGAACTGGCTCAGTACTTATGGTATCGATCCGCTGATCTTGGGCGACGCCAAGCTGGAAAACATCAACAGCAAATGGCTAGACCAGGTTTCCAGCACTGTACCCATCTGCCTGAACCATGCTTCCGGCCATTTGATGACCGTCAATACCCGTGCGATCGAGCTGTCCGGCATCGATGCTGTCCACGACGACAATATCGGCCGTTATCCGGACGGCAGCTGCAACGGCAACGTTGCCGAACCCGAATTTATGTCCTATGTTTTAAAGGCAGGCGGTATGCGGATCAGCGGCGACGCTGCGGAAACCGCCGAAAAAGCGACCCGTTATATCGCCAAGCTGGCCAAACACAACGGCTGCACCACGATCGCTGATAAGGCTTTCGGCTTTATCCTGACCCCGAAGGCTATTGACGGTTATACTAACGCTCTGAAAAAAGAACAGCTGCCTGTACGTTTTGTTGTGGAACCTTTCTACAGTAAAAATATGGATGGTGTCTTCGGCGGCTGGAATGGCCTGCAGCAGCTGCGTCAGCAGATCGAAAATGACCGTTTCATTTTTAACCACGCCAAGATTCTGGCTGACGGTTCGATCCAGGGCTATACTGCCAATTTACTGAATAAGGAATATTACAGCGGCGCCAAAAACGGCAAGCTGATCTACGACGACGATACCATGTTCGATATCCTGAAGGAATGTGAGGAACACGGCTACTCGGTCTCTATCCATACTAACGGCAACGGCGCTACCGAGCAGGTACTGCGCGTAGTAAAACGCCTGCGGGAAGAAAACCCAACCAGCATCTACCGCCATACTGTGGAGCATGTGCAGTTGGCAACTGAAAACCAGCTGGCACGCCTGCATGAACTGAATATCGGCGCTAATTTCTTCGCCAACCATCTGTATTACTGGGGCGACGTCCATGCTGAATACACCGTAGGGCCTTACGAGGTCAAACGCATGGAGCCGATGCGCAGCGCTGTCAACCACGGCGTCCGCTTCGGCGTGCATTCCGACGACCCGATCACAGAGGTCAATCCGCTCTTTTCCGCCTGGTGCGCCTGCAACCGCAAATCCGGCATCAGCGGTAAAGTTTATGGTGAAGACCAGTGCCTGACCGCCGATGAAGCAATGCGCTGCATCACCTTAAATGCCGCCTGGCTGCTGCAGCTGGAAGACAGGCTCGGTTCGATCGAGACCGGCAAATGGGCAGACTTTACCGTCCTGGCCGAAGAAGTTACCGAAGCCAATAAGGCTACGATGAAGGATATAGAAATCATCGGTACTGTTTCCGGCGGCGTGATCCAATAACGTAAACAGCTTAAATAATGATCAAAGAACGGCAGCAATAGCTGCCGTTCTTTTTTGTGATTGCTGCCCAATAATAACTTATTCCTAAAATCAGTAAATTTCTTCATTTCAACAATGTTTCTAAAAAGTGTTATACTATAAGTAATCATTTATCGCAGAGGAGGAATATTTATGTTCAAGACCCGTAAAGTTGTTATCGTCGGTGCCGGCCACGTTGGTTCACATGTCGCACTGGCACTGATCCAATCCGGTGAAGCCGACGATATCGTCCTGATAGATATCCTGAAAGAAAAAGCTATCGGTCAGGCGCTGGACCTGGATGACTGTGTCAGCGGCTCGCTGTGCGGCAAAGATGTCAGTATCCGCGCCGGCTCTTATGAAGAGCTGCACGATGCCGATATCATGGTCATGGCCTTTGGCCGCAGCCGTCGACCCGGTGAGACCCGGCTGGATATGTTCGACGATTCGATCAAAATGGCCAACGAAGTTGTTTCACATTTAAAACAGGTCGATTTTCGCGGTATCATGATCAGTATTTCCAATCCTGCGGACATCATCTGCGAATACATCCGCCGGCAGATGGACTGGCAGCCTTCCCGCTGCTTCTGTACAGGCACCAGCCTGGAAACCTATCGCCTGCTGCGGGTACTCAGCAAGGCCACCGGCTACAGCCGCCGTTCTATTCACGGCTTCTGTATGGGTGAGCATGGTAATTCCAGCTTTATCGTCTGGTCACGCATTTTTATCGGCGGCAAGCCCTTTCTGCAGCTGCGCCGGGAACGTCCGGTTTTGGCAGAAATCAGCCTGGAAGATCTGCAAACGCAGGTCAAAAAAGCCGGTGATATTGAAATCGACGGCAAAGGCTGCACCGAATTTGGTATCGCCAATGTGGCCAAAATGCTTATCAGCGCGATCTTCCACGATCAGAAGCTTGTCTGGCCCTGCTCGACCCTGCTGCGCGGCGAATATGGTCAGCACGATGTGGCGGCAGGCGTTCCCTGCGTTATCGGCAAAAACGGTGTGGAAGAAATTTTAGAAGTCGAACTCACTGACGAAGAACAAGCCAAGTTTGCCGCTTCCTGCGATATTCTGCGCGGCTTTTTAGACCGTGCCGCATCCCTTAAATTTTAAAAACAGCGTCTGTATAAAAATAAAGCCCCGGCCAGCGGCCGGGGCTTTATTATTCTGTTTATTGGTCCTTTACATCTGTCTCTGCAGCTACCGCTTCCGGCAGTTTTTCGACCAGTATTTTGTCGATGCGGGTGCCGTCCATATCAACAACCTCGAAGCGGTAGCCATTCCACAGGAAGTAGTTGCCGGCAGTCGGGATATGCCCGATATTGGTAACGACGAAACCGGCCACAGTATTGAAACCCGTTTTTTCTTCCAGCGGCAGCTCATCCAGATCAAGGAAGCCTTTAAATTCGCTGATCGGCAGTAAGCCGTCTACCAGCCAGCTGCCATCTTCACGTTCGACGATCTCCTGTTTAAATTCTTCATCATAGGAAGGCAGATCGCCGACCAGATGCTCAATAATATCACGCAGGGTCACCATACCAGCCAGCCCGCCGAATTCGTCCATGACCAGCGCCACCTTGATCCGTGTGTCCTTGAACATATCCAGCAGCTTTTGGGTATACATACCTTCAGGCACATACAGCGGCTGCTGCACCGAGCTGCGCATCGAAGCGCCGGTAGCGCCCAGGACATCGGCTAAAAACCGTTTCGTATAGACAACACCCAGGACGTGTTCCAAATCTTCTTCGGCCACAACATAGCAGGAATACTGTTTTTCCGCAATGACCTCCAAGTGCTTATAAAGCGGATCGTTGACGTCAAGCCAGGTGATCTTGGTCCGCGGCGTCATGATCTCGCTTACGCGCAGGTCATCCAGTTCAAAAACGTTTTCGATCATTTTCTGCTCGCCGACGTTAAATACTCCATGCAGCCGGCCCTGCTCCAGCAGTACGCGCACTTCTTCTTCCGTGACCGGAGGTTCGTCACTTGGCTTAAGCCCCAGCGCCTTCAGTAAAAACCTGGTCGAAACGCTTAAAAAGACAGTCAGCGGTTTAAACGCGGTAATAATGACCTTGATAAAACCAGCAAAGCTCATGGCAACCTTTTCCGGGTTGTTGAGCGCCATTTTTTTTGGTATCAGCTCGCCTAAGATCAAACTGAGATAGGTCACCAGCGCCACGACGAAGGTATACGACACTACGCCGGCATAAGGACGCAGTACGCTGATCTCACGCAGCAGTCCTTCCAAAGGCGCTGCCAGCATGGCGCCGCTGTATACGCCGGTGCCGATGCCGACCAGTGTGATACCGATCTGCACCGTTGATAAAAACTCAGTCGGTTCCTGAGCAAGCTTTAAAATATACGCAGCTTTGCTGCTTCCCTCATCAGCCAGCTGCTCCAGCCGGCTTTTACGCGCCGAGACCAGCGCCATTTCCAGCATGGCCAGCAGGCCGTTCATTAAAATCAAAACAATAACAATAAATACTTCTTTGATAGACCCGAGAGGATCCATACAGTCATCACTCCTATTTTTTATAATCTCTTTTTAGGGGTTGGCTTTTATTTTTTCTCCAGCATTTGGCAAACGCTTTTGCGCAGCAGGTCAACAACGATGATCGACAGACCGAACAAAACAACTACGCTCCATTCGTGCAGGTTCAGCGGTGTCGTACGCAGGATACGGCCGCCGACATAGGTCAGCAGCACCTGGATCGCCACGATCAGCGCCATTACATTCAGGAAGCCTTTGTTCTTGTCGATGTGCTCCAGCAGGTTAAGACCGGAAACACGCACGTTAAAACCGTTGGCTACCGCCATAAAGATATATGTGCAGAAGAAGCCCGTATATGTGTAGATATGGTCGGGCGCATTGCGGAACAGATGATCGACATAGCTGCTCTTATAAAAGAGGATCGCGATAAAGGTCATATACACACCGCCCATAGTGATGGTAGACAGCATTTTTTTGCTGACTATCGGTGCGCTGCGGTCTTTTGGCTTTTCACGCAGGTATTTTTCCAGCGCTGGCTCACCGCCGAAGGCCAGTGCCGCCAGAGTATCCATGACCAGGTTAATCCAGAGGATCTGCGTAATGGTGAGCGGTTTATCGATGCCGATAAACGGTGCTATGAAATTTATCGCTACGGCTGAGAAGTTGATCGTCAGCTGGAAGACGATGAATTTACAGATAGAATTATAAATCGTACGTCCGTATAAAATCGCCTGTTTGATACTGAGGAAATTATCGTCAAGAATTACGATGTCACCGGCTTCTTTGGCAACTTCGGTACCGCTGCCCATCGCAAAGCCTACATCGGCTTTTTTGAGTGCGGGCGAGTCGTTGACGCCGTCACCTGTCATACCTACTACCAGGTTCATCTCCTGTGCCAGGCGCACCAGCCGTGATTTATCCATCGGCAGGGCGCGGGCTACTACGCGCAGCTTATGCAGCTCCAGTTTCACCTGTTCGTCGCTCATTTCCGCAAGCTCGGCCGAGGTCCAGACCAACTCGTTCGGACGCTGCAGCAGGCCTGCGTCTTTAGCGATCGCTACCGCGGTTTCGCGGCGGTCACCGGTGATCATAACGATCTGTACGCCTGCATCCTGAACTTCAGCAATCGCTTCGATCGCTTCGGGACGGACTTCGTCGCGAATACCCAGAATACCTACCAGCGTCAGTCCGTCTGCCGGAAGCTCATCGCCTTCGATATCGCTTTCATAGGTGCAGAGTGCCAGCATCCTGATCGCATCTGCTGCCAGTTCCAGCATTCTGTCATCCAGTGTTTTTTTCATTTCTTCGGTCAGCGGCTGGCGGTTGCCTTCCGCATCCCAGTAGTGGCTGGTTTGCAAAATCAGCTTTTCCGGGGCGCCTTTAGCCAGGCAGTAACGCTCGCCGTTACCGCTGACTGCCGCCCAAGAATATTTATTGGCGCTGTTGAAAGGAATAAATTTATCACGGTGCAGCATTTCTTCCATACGGTAGCTGCCTACATAGTTGCTGAGCGCCCGCTCAGTCATATTGCCGCCGACCATAGCACCGTCAGAAACGGCTGCCGAGGTATTGAGCACAACGTTTTGGTAAGTAAAGGCCTTCAGCTTTGCAGGCAGTACGTCAAACGCAGGGTATTCCTGACGGTCGCCGGTAATGAACCGTACGACTTCCAGCTTGCCCTTTGTGATCGTGCCTGTCTTATCGGTAAAAAGCAGGTTCAGACTGCCCGCAGTTTCGATACCGACCAGCTTCCGCACAAGTACGTTATCGCGCAGCATTTTTTTCATATTCAGCGACGAAACGATCGCGATCATCAGCGGCAGCCCTTCCGGCACCGCCATAACGATAATGATGATACCCAGAATAACAGC
>Ga0192242_10376_pt1 | contig 13050 bp, 9 predicted proteins | sample Koala_Koa27_J3_FD_131235 | JGI IMG/M metagenome (GOLD analysis project Ga0192242, IMG submission 131235) | Enriched cells from koala feces incubated with labeled cellulose particles, San Francisco Zoo, California, United States - Koala_Koa2-7_J3 ...
TCGCAGTGGATTTCAGCCCCGTCGGACGCGAGGCGGCCTTCAACGGTTACCGTTACGCGCAGCAGCTGGGAGCGGACGTCACCTTTCTCCACATAGTCCCCGCGATGGCTACGCCGCTCGAGGGCTACAATATGCACTTTTACATCACCCCAGAGGCCCACAGCACAGAAGAAAAGGTCAAAGAGGCGGCGGCCAAAGAGATCAATACGCTGGTTGATGAGATCAAAGAAAAATACGGCGCGCTGCCCGACGGGCATAAATGCGGCGTCCGCGTGAACGTGGCGGACAACCCCGGAAGCGAGATCATCCGCGTCGCCGACAGTGACGGCTATGACATCATCGTAATCGGAAACAAGGGCTACACGACGTTGGAACGCATGATCCTCGGCAGCACCGCGCTGAAGGTCGTCAACCAGGCCAAGTGTTCTGTTCTTCTTTATCGTCACCAATAAATCGGCGTTTATAAGCACGATTTGCGTCATAACTTTGGGCTCTGGCATCCTGCGGCAGACGCATCCGCATGCTGCGGCAATATGGATAATTTGAAAATGTCCCCGCCCTGTGGCGGGGACATTGCCTTGCGATCGACGCACCAAAGTGCGCCTGCGGTTTTCCGGCCTTATTTCGCGTCGTCATCTGCACGTCTGATGAACAAACTAAGCGATTCACACAAAACGCAGAATCAGCGTTTTGGTTCTCTGCTTATAAACGTCGATTTTCTTCGGGTTGGAAAAAGAGATAAATAGGGATCTAGTTTTGTCATGCAGGGTCAAACCCTGCATGACAAAACAGAGGCAACCTAATGCCTTCATGTAGCATTAAAATCAAATTTCGCATAACAACAGTAAAATCGGCGCGAAGAAGTGCCGTAGAATAAATAGTGGCTGCGCTTTAAAAAAAATTCCATAATTGAGGCGGCCAGCGAACCTTTTACTCATTCGAAGATAAAATCGGCGTTTAGAAGTGCGAGTTGCTAAATAAAGCGGTGGCTCCGATACCGGAGCCGTATTAGCATACGGCGAGGATTCGGAGCTGCCGTTTTATGACGCAAATCGCGCTTATAAACGCCGATTTTAGCCGATTTAAGATGTAAAATGCTATAATCATCAGTTGTATATCCGTGATCTGGAGGCTTTGTGATGATTCGACTGAAGTTTGAACCCCGCCTTTACAATCCCCCCTGGGTAAACGTCCTCATCCCCGTCGCGGCGGTCATTTTCGGACTCCTGGCCGGCGGCGTGCTCTTTGCCTGCCTCGGAGTGAATCCATTGAAAGCCTATCATGAGGTGCTCAAAGGCGCGCTCGGAAGCAGCTACGGGCTCAGCGAGATCGTCACCAAGGCGATACCGCTGACGCTGACGGCGCTTGGCGGGCTGATCTGTTACAAGATGCTCGTCTGGAACATCGGCGGCGAGGGGCAGCTCTGCCTCGGAGCGATCGCCACTGTCGCCGTCGTGCGCTATTTCCCCGTCGACAACTGGGCCGTCATGTTTGTAATGATGTTCGCCGCGGGAGCCGCCGCTGGCGGCCTGTGGTGCATGCTCGCCGGTGTTCTGAAGGCGCGCTGGAACGTCAACGAGACGATCACGACGCTGATGCTCAACTACATCGGCATAAATCTCAGCGAATATTTCATCTACGGGCCGTGGAAGGACCCAATGAGCATGGGCTTTCCCTTCACGCCCAATTTTCCCGACGCGGCGCGCCTCTGGGTCTTCGGCAATACGCGCATCCACGGCGGCATCTTCATCGCGCTGGCGATCGCGGTCGTCTTTCAGATCATATTGAAGCGCAGCAAGTGGGGCTACGAGATATCGGTGATCGGCGAGAACCCGCGCGCGGCGCGCTACGCCGGTATCGATATCTCAAAGAATATCCTCCTGGTCACCTTCATCGGCGGCGCGGTGGCGGGGCTCGCGGGAATGAGCGAGATGGCGGGGCTCTACGGACGCATGAGCCGCGACTTCTCGATGGGCTACGGCTACACCGGCATTCTCGTCGCCTGGCTCGCGCGCCTCTCCCCGATCTATGTTCCGCTCGTCGCCTTCCTCATGGGCATACTGCTTGTCGGCGGCGACACTTTGCAGGTGGTGATGGGGCTGCCGCTGGCGAGCCTTCAGATCTTACAGGGGCTGATATTGTTCTCCGTGCTCGCCGCGGAGACTCTGTCACGTTTTAAGATATCTGTGGTACATGTTGAAAGAGAAAAGGCCGCCTCCGGCAGCGTGGAGGAGGCGTAATGGAATTTCTCACAGTGGTGCTCGCGGCGGCGGTAAGAAGCGGAACTCCGGTGCTCTACGCCTCTCTTGGAGAGGTGATATCCGAGAGGGCCGGCGTGATGAATCTCGGCCTTGAAGGCATTATGCTGGTCGGCGCTTACGCCGGTTTTACCGTGACGATGGCGACGGGCGATCCGTGGCTCGGCATCGCCGCCTCCTTCGCGGCGGGCTGCGCGATAACGCTGATACACGCCTTCCTATGTATAACGCTGATGTGCAACCAGGTCGTGAGCGGCCTCGCGATGGTGCTGACCGGTTACGGCCTCTCCGCGCTGATGGGACGCACGGCGATCGGCCAGACGATACAGGGGATGAAGCAGATGAACCTGCCGCTGCTCGCCGATATTCCCTTTATCGGACCGATATTTTTTCAGCATAACGCGATGGTCTATCTCTCGTATATCCTCGTGATATTCCTCTGCTGGTTCATCTTTTTTACGCGCCCCGGGCTCAACCTGCGCGCCGTGGGAGAGAACCCGCGCGCGGCTGACGCTATGGGGCTGCCGGTCACAAGGATACGTTATTTTTACTGTATCCTCGGCGGCGGCCTGGCCGGAGTGGGCGGCGGCTATCTTTCCGTCGTTTACGCGCAGATGTGGATCGAGGGGATGACCGCCGGACGCGGCTGGATCGCGGTGGCCCTTGTAATCTTCGGGCTCTGGAATCCCGCCCGCGCGGCGCTCGGAGCCTATCTTTTCGGTGGCGTTGAAGCTTTACAGCTGCGGCTGCAGGCGATGGGCTCCACGATCTCCACCTCTTTGCTTATGACGCTACCCTATATTATGACTATAATCGTATTGACCGCCGTATCCGTCAGGGCCGGCAAGGGCCGGCTGCTGGGTGCGCCGGCGGCGTTAGGGGTTCCCTTCCGCAGGGAGGACCGGGAGTAAATAGAGGCCGGCAGTATACGCCGGACAGGCAGGATAATGTTATGGGCAAACCGTTCCGCATCCGGCGGATATCCTGATTAGACCCAAGTACAGGAGTAAGATGATGCTATCAAAATATGCGCAGGAAATTTCGGAATATCTGAGCTCGATGATGGGCCGCAGTATCATCATCACGGATATCAACGGGATCATAATCGGCTCTCCCGCGAAGGAGAGGATCGGGGACTTCCATCCTCCCTCAATTCCCTGCATAAAGTATAAGAAGATGAGCTTTGACGATGCGGAGGCGGCGAAGAAGCTCGGAGTATGGTATCCTGGCTCCACGGTGCCGCTCTTTTATAACGGACGAGTCATCGGCACCTTCGCTATCGCTGGGGAGCCGGAAATCGTGCTGCAGTTCTCGATGCTGGTGAAGAATCAGATAGAGAGCATGCTGCGTGAAAAGATACTCTCCCCCACCATGAGCTCTCCACAAAAGAAGATAAATGATCTCGTCCGCGAGATCAGCCTCTTCGATCCAAGCAGCGACGACCACGCGTCGCTGACAAAGCGCGCCGAACAGTTCGGGATCGAGCTTGACAGACCGCGCGGCGTGATCGCCGTCTTTTTCTCGAATTTCCGCGGCCTGGGGCTTGAAAAGAACCCGGTGAAGATATCCTACGAGAACTACTCCGATCCGATAGAGGACGAGATCGATTATTCCTCGATGCATGGCCGTGTCATCGTGCTGCTGCGGGAGATTTTCCCCGATCCACAGACGATCATCGCGAGCGTGGCGCGGGACCGCTTCGTCGTGATACGCCCCTGCGACATCTCCGATGAGAAGCGTCTGGATGAGGATGTCGAGAGATCGGGCGAGGCCGCCGAGGAGATATACAACAGGCTGAAGGAGGCCTCTTTGGAGACTATCATCGGCGTGGGGCACCCCGCGCGCAATCTTTTCGAGCTGCCGAACGCCTACCGAAACGCCTGGGACGTCGCCGGGATCGCCGAAAAACTGTCATTGCCCCCCGGCGCCTATACTTTCAACAGGCTGCTGCTGGAAGAGATACTGATTTCGGTAAAACCGCACGTCTCCCTGCGCTTTATCGAAAAGAAGCTCGCCGCGCTCGGCAGCGACGGCGACGCGCACGACCTGCTGGAGACATTCAAAGTCTACTGCGAAACATTTTTCAGTAAGCAGCAGGCCGCCGAAAGGCTCCACCTGCACAGAAACACCCTCTCTTACCGCCTGCAAAAGGTAGAGGAGCGCCTCGGCATCTCGATGCAGGATTTCAAGCAGGTGACCGCCTTCTATCTCGCGCTTTATATGAGGGAGCTCGGAAACCGCGGCGGCAGCCGCTGACTCACGGATAATATATACCGGTGAAAAGAAGAGGGCCGTGCTCATACACGGCCCTCTTCTTCTGTTGGGGTTGAAACGGCATGTCTTGCTCTATACGCCGCCCTCCGTATTCAGAGGGCGGCCTGTGGATGTCTTTATTGTTTGGTGCTGTCCAGTATATTTTTCATCTCCGTGCGGAACTCGTCCATCAGCTCTTTACCCTTTGTGCTGTCAAGCTGGCCCCAGGTTGCCGCGAAGGCCTCCATGAGCGGGCGGAGCTGTTCCGTCGTGTATGTGTGGACTTTGATGCCCTTTTTCTTCATCAGGTCGAGGTATTTTTTGTCATTGGCCTCCGCGTTCTTTATTGAGAGCGCGGCCTGCTTGTTGACCTCCTCTTGAAGTATCTTTTTATCGCCCTCGGAGAGTTTGTCCCATACCTTGGCGCTGATCATGATCCCGAGGCATTCCGTGTTTTTATTGAGGTTGTACCAGTTCTTGATAACGTCGCCGAGCGCCGTGTAGGCCGCCACGATCGAGTATCCGGTGTCTCCGTCGCAGACGCCCGTCTGCATCGACTGGTAGACGTCGGCAAAGGGGATAGATATCGTGCGGTATTTCGCGCCTTCGAGGGCCGTCTTAAAGACATCCATGTTCGGTATGCGAAGCAGTACGCCGTGATCGACCTTCGGGTTGAGCGGGTCTCTCATATCTTTTACGGTGCCGATGCCGACCATACCCTCAAGATACATGCCGAGGAGTTTGACGCCTAGAGCCTTGTTGAATTCATCCATCTTTTTGAAGAACCAGCCGTTCGGGTCATAGACCTTCGCGACCTGTTCGTAGCTGCTGGTATAGCCCTGTACGTAGATGAGGTCCATTCTGCTGTCGAACTGGCTCGGGAAGGAGATGGCCGCCATCTCGACCGTGCCGCGGATGAGCTCTTCATAGACGAGGGAATAATCGCCAAGCTGGTTGGCGGGATAGACCTTGATCTGGATGCGCCCCTCCGTCTTTTTTTCGACCGCCTTCGCAATCTCGTTCATCGACGCCGTCGCGTAGTGGTCCGGCGGATTTTGTCCGGCGAACTTAAGGATAACCGGCGCTGCCTGCGCGCTCTGCGCGCAGCAAAGCAGCAACATCAGCGCAGCCGCCGTGAACGATGAAGCGAAAAACCTGAAAAAACCCTTGTATAGCATGATAAATCTCCCCTTTTATGTGTATATAATTACAAAGCCCAAGGCCTTATCGGCAAAAATGTTCTTTCGCGGCGGCGGCGCGTTCCGGCAGCAGCCACAGGTCGGTCACCACGGCTATCCCCATCTCTTCGAGCTCCCCGCTCACCTCTGCCGGCGTCGTTCCCTCCGCCGTGTTCTGGTTGAGCACGCCGCCCATGCAGACGGGGGCTTTGTAGTCCTCTTCCTCCATCTCATCGAGCAGATTGCGGGCGTATTCGAGAGCCATGCCGTTGTGCGTGCTGATGAAGACCATCTCCGAGCCGCGTTTCGCCGCCTCCGAGACCACCTCGTCGGGGTTGCGTTCGGCGCCGATGTTCTCCACCAGGGCCCCCGCCGCCGAGAGCAGACGGTCTATTAGCAGCAGCCCGTGTTCGTGTACGTCAGTCGAGGCCAGCAGCACCTTTATACCGGAGAGCTTTTTGCGCGCCTCGCCGCTCTCGTAGCGCGGACGCCAGATATCGACCTGAGCCAGCATCATGGTAAAGATATCGTTGGGGATCGGCGGGTTATCCTCCGCCGCCGTTTTACTCCGCGCGCCGGGATTCAGTTCGTCCTCAAAGGCGCGCGGGCCGATGCACTTCAATATATAGAGCATCTGAACGGCGTCTCTTGTATCGACGCCGCAGTCCGCGAAGAAATCGAGGGCGCTGTGGAAGATGGCCTTTCCCTTCGTGCAGATAGAAGAGGCAAATTCTTTGCTCGCCGTGAAGTCAAAATGCGGGTGCATACGGCGCGCGATACGTTCTATCTCGCGGGTCCAGAGCTGGACCTCGCAGATCTCCTCCAGCGAGGGGGCGCGCAGCGCCTCGGTGAAGGGTACGGGCATTAGTCCGTGGCCGGTAGGACATTCCAGCTGCGCCATGATGTCCCACAGCAGATATTCGGCGGTCAGCGAACGGTTCTTTTCCGGATCGCGGTCCGAGGATATCGTATCTCCGTAGAACATCGAACCGATGCAGTCATGGTCGTGTATCTCGTCAAGCGCAAAGACCCAGCCCGAACGTTTTACGGGGTCCGACACGAGGCCGCCCACGCAGTGGGCCAGCTTAGCTTCGAGAAGCTCTTCGACGATGTATCTTTCGAGATAGGCCCAGGCCGCGCTTGTCGCGCAGTCAAGGAAAAGCGCCCCGAACCCGTCGTCAAGGTATGAGTGCATCAGCGCTCCCTTATCTCTAAGCGCCCCCATAATGCCTATCGCCTTGACGGTCTCGACCGTCGTGATGTCCGTGCGCTTCCACATCGGAGCCTCGTGAGCGAAGAACTGAGAAAGATTGCCCACCGTTGTAACGCCGGCGCGCAGCGCCGCCATCGCGTTTACCGTCGAGGCGGGGAAACCGATGATGAAGTCCCCCATGTGAGGCTGGATCGGCGCGGCCTGCCCCACCTCGCGCCAGTCTTCCTCATTTTCGAGATAGGGACCGCTCTCCTGCGGCGCCGACTTCCTCATCTCCGGCGGCAGAGACATACGGCGGTCGAGGCAGATACCGGCGCGGTCGAGTATGAAGCCGTTATCCTGCGCGAAGTTATAGACTCCGTCAAGCGCCTTGGCCGTCTCCTTCCAGGTGTTCATGCCGATGTGGGCATGGTACATGATTCGCCCCTCTTTGATACAGCGGCGCTTATATTCAAGCTCTGACGAAACGTCATATTTATCCATAAATTTTGTGCGGCCTATAGTTATCTCGGAGGCAAGCCTGCGCGATTCGTCCATGACGTTCCGCGCCTTTGGAAGCGGCGTCTCCCTCAATATGTTGGCGATACGTTCTTTCAATGAAATTATCATTATCAATGCCTCCAAATTGTATAGGCCCTGCAAATTATGGCCCATACTTTATACGAATTTAGAACAGTCGTCATTGTAAAGAGCTGATGAAAGATTGACCCTATAAGATTTAATTTTTGTGCATAATAAATAATTAGATGAACTTTTTGAAGAAGTCAGACAAATTATCAGTCTTTTATTTATGCATCATGCACAACAGCTTTGCCGTTCAGAGTAACCGTCGAGAGCGACAGAAGAGACCTTTCCTTTCCGATATATTCGCGCTCCTCGCTGATCTCGGCGGCGGCCTCCTGAAAGCCCATCAGCGCCGCCTGCTCTGTCAGATATTTCTCGAGAGCCGCGCGGGACCGTGAATAGACAGACTCAAAATCCGTTCCCCTTATCTGGCCCGCGGGAAGAAAGGCGTAAAAGTTCCCGTCAAAGAAGCTGTGCAGGATGGATACGGTGCAGGACAGCGAGAGCGAGCTGGAGGCCGCGCCTACGGCGCTCGCGATCGCCGCCTCTTCCGGCACCGAGCAGTCCGCGCCACAGGCAAAAGAGGCGACTGGCGCGCCGACGCAGATACGCCGAGACTCTTCACCGCTCCCATGAAGCGCCTCCGACAGCCGCTTCGACACTTCGCCGCGCACAAGGCGCGCGAACTCCACCGCCGAGACGCCCAGTCTGCCGCCATATTCATTTGAGGCGCGGAGGCTCCTGCCGCAGCTGCCGATCGCCGCCGCGCCAAGGGCGGAGAGCGCGTCGCTCGGCGTATAGCCGCATTCCTCCCCTTCGGAGGCGCGGCAGTAGGGACGCACCCTCTCAGGGCCGACGGTGAGCTCTCCCCCTTCGCCAAGTTTCACCGCGCTGTCGCCGCCAAGGGCGATCGAGCGTATCTCAAGCGAGGGAATCATCGTGCGGTAATTCCCGATCAAGGCGCCCTCCTTTGAATAGACGGCCTTTCCCTTTTTCACGACGCCGATGTCCGTAGAGGTGCCGCCCATGTCGGCGACGACCGCGTCCTCGTCGCATACGCCTCCGAGCAGCATCGCGCCGCGCATGCTCGCCGCGGGGCCGGAGAATACCGTCTCCAGAGGAAAGCGCGCGCACCACCGCCCGCAGACGAGCGAACTGTCGCTGCGCAGGAACATCACGGGGCAGCGGAGGCCGTGCGAGGCCGCGCAGAACTCCACTCCTTGAATGAGGCGCTCCGTCACCTCCATCAGGGATGAATTCAGAAAGGCCGTCACAGTGCGCTTCACCGAGTTCAGCTTTGAGCGGGCCATCTCGTGGCCGCAGGTGAGCCCCGCACAGCCGGCGGCCCTGATCATTCCGGCGGCCTCCATTTCATGCAGGGGATTGCGCGGCGAATAGAGCGACGAGACGGCGAAATAGCCGCCCGCCTCTTCTCTGGCGAAGCGCGCCAGCGACTCCCGGTCAAGCGGCTCGCGCTCATTGCCCCAGCCGTTATGGCCGCCGCGGACGGAGAGCAGCGCCGCCGGCAAGACTGTCCGCAGTATCTCATCCTTTATATGGGGAAAATCCTCGTAGCCGATCAGCACCAGCGCCACGGGAGCGCCCTTGCCCTCGAGCAGGGCGTTGGTCGAAAGCGTAGTGGAGATGTTGAGCGAGATTATATCCTCGGAGTCAGCGGCGCGAAGCAGCCTGCCCAAAGCGGCTTCGATCGAATCTCGATAATCCGCGTGGTTGGTTGGAGTTTTCACGGAGGATATAATGCGGCGCGCCTCCGTATCGTAAAGAACCCCGTCGGTGTTGGTGCCGCCGACGTCGATACCTATTGTGAGCCTCTTTAACCTGTTTTCCCGCTCTTTAGCCATAAACACCCTCCGAAACGATCCTGGCAGCTCTTCAAATATCTTCCCCGCGGCAAACTCCGGCGGAGAATACATTGAAACACCGCTGCCGCTAATCCTCTTTATTGAATCCTTTGGACCTCTCCCACGCGGCGCGGTAAGATTCCTTAACGGCGGCGCGGAAATTCATCTGGTCCATGACACGCAGGCTCTCCACCGAGGTTCCCGCCGGCGTGCACGATTTTACAATCAGCTCGTTTAAATTGAAACCGTTCTTCTCCCACATCCTGAGACAGCCCCTTATCGTCTGAAAGACCATCGCCGACGAAGTCTCGCGGTCGAGGCCGCAGAGGACCGAGGCGTCTATCATCGTCTCAAAAAAGGTCAGCACGGGAGCTGGGCTCGTCAGCGAGGTAAAGATGTCTATCTTGTCCTCCGGGACGACAAAACATTTTCCAAACAGGCCGACCAGCTTCATGATGCTTTCGAGCTGTTCCTCGTCCGCATTATCGCTGACAGTTACGGGAATCGCCCCTTCCCCGACCGCGCTGGGAGGATTGGGGAGTATCCGCGCCACTACGGCATCGGGAAGCTCCCTCCGGTAGAGGCCGGTTGAGATCCCCGCGCTGACGGAGATCAAAATCCGGCCGCGCAGACAGGCCTCTTTCAATTCGGCGGCGACCTTGCGGACGATATGCGGCTGTACGCATACAAAGGTGAACTCCGACCGCGAAACGGCCTCGCTGTTGTCCGCCGCGACGGAGACGCCAAATTTCCGCTTCAGCTCCGAGCATCTATTTCCGTCGGGGTCGGAAATCGTCAGATCCCCCGCCTCGAACATCACGTCGGAGACAAGATGGTTTATCAGAAGCTCCGTGATATGGCCCGCGCCAATGAACGATATTTTCATGTTGCATACCTCCCTCTCTCTGGCAGTTCTGAATCAATCACACTGCAAAGCACACGAAAAAACATACCTTACCGGAAGATGCCGTCAAACCTTAAAAAATCTATCTGTTTCAGCCGCTTCGCTAATTTATTTTATCTGCAGTCTAACAGTCCATGAATAATGTATTTCAATTTATGTGATATGTCATTGGAACGGAGGCACAAAATCGGCTTTTATTATCGCCTCCGTCTTGTAACCTTTGCACAAGGGACGATATCGGCGATATGGGCGCAAATGACTGCGAATGGCCAAAGTATTTCGTTAAAAATACTAATATGCGGGTTCGTATATAAGTCCATCACTTTATTTTTGTGTAAAGAGATAGACTTATGGCAGATAAATAGCGTAGAATTATCTTGAGAAAGAGTCCATATTTAGTGTTTTTCAGGTATTTTGCGAGGTGGCCGAATGATGAAACAAATCTTTAAGAATAAAATCTTTTTATCCCTGCTTTTGACATTCTTTACTGTGGGGAATTGCGCCGCGGCGTACGCGGCGGGCACATCCAACGACTTGTCCGGTAAAGATATCAGCCAAAGCGAAGAGTGGGCGGCGCGCGCGGAGTTCGAGAGGGACAGCCCCGAGACGCGGGTGCATATGCAGAGCTGGGGTTTCCCACACAAAGAGGGCGTTGTGTTGGTGCTCTGCGGCGGCGGTATGAAGGGGCTCTCACATCTCGGCGTATTTGAGGTGCTTGAGCGCGAAAATATCCCCGTAGCCGCCATAATCGGCACCAGTATGGGGTCGATTATGGGCGGACTCTACGCCTCGGGACGCACCCCCGCCGATATGCGAGAGGTGCTGTCGAAGGTCGATCTCATGGAGATCATGTCGGGACGCAACAGGACCGATCTTATAAACGGCTACAACAAGCCCGCCACCCCCGGGGATTCGCTCTTCTCTCTCACGATAGATAAAAACAAAAACGAGCAGGGGCGCCTCGGAGCCCTTAACGCTAAGGACCTGTACGCATTCCTCAGCGAGCTCACCTCCACCGTCTCGGTGACGGACTTTGACCACCTTCCGATCCCCTTTGCCGCGGTGGCGACGAACCTGGGGAATGGAGACACCGTCGTCCTGCGCAACGGAAACCTCGCCTCGGCGCTGCGTGCCTCGATGTCGATCCCGGTCATCTTCGATCCGTGGCCGATGAACGGCATGCTGCTGGTAGACGGCGGCCTAAAGGCCAATCTGCCCGTCCTTGAGGCAAAAAAGATATTCCCCGGACATCCGATCGTCGCCGTCAACCTTTCGCCGGAGGACATCACGAAGAAGAACGAGAGCTTCCACACGATGTTTGACGTCGCGGCACAGACGCTCGACATCCTTATGGTGCAGCAGATACGAGAAAACCTAGATGCCGCCGACCTCGTCATCACCCCTGATGTGAGCGGCTTCAGCACCTTCGCCTCCGGCGGCTACGATAAGATAATCGACAAGGGCGCCGAGGCGGCCGAGGAGAAAGTTCCCGAGCTGAAAAAGCTTGTCGAAGAGAAATGCCACACTTGGGACCACAGCCGGATGGAGCGCAGCAGGCGGCATGGGCCGCCGGTAGTAGCCGAGGTCCGCTTCGAGGGAGTACCGGCTGGCGTCGCGGAAGAACTCCACGAGAAGTATGAGGACTGGATCGGCAAACCTCTCGATATGAGGCTCGTGGCGGCCACCGTGGCCCAGATATCCACGCGCGACGACATAAAATCCGTCGACGGACGCACAGAGATCATCTCGCGCGGCTCGGTCGCCGTCATCTTTCAGATCGAGCGGCCCGCCAAATATGAGTTCGGCATCGACGGTTACGCGAGCAACCTTTACTGGAACCGCTGGATATCGCTTTCAGCGGTGGTGCACGACACTCTCATGGCGGGAGATTCCACCTCGCTCGAATACCGCTTCGGCACCACCTGGGGCGCGATGATGCGCTACTTCACGGTAGAGGACGAAAAGGACTCCCAGTGGGGACTGGTGCTCGCGGGACGTCGCGAGGAATATGAGCCGTATAACTACGGCGCCGCCGAGTTTGAGAGATTCACGGCAAAGGCCGCCTGGTATAGGCGGCTTAACGACCGCGCGCGCATCGGCATCGGCTATGGCGCGCAGCGCGTCACTTCGCTTGGCAACGAAGCGATCGAGGATCATGGTCCCTATCTCACCTTCAACTTCAATACCCTCGACGACCCGATCCTGCCGACCAGAGGCATGGTCGTCATGAGCGACCTCTGGTTCCCGATAGACCACAACGTGGTCTCCAACACTCAATTCAGCACCTATGTACCCTTCCTGCAAAAGGGCAAGGTGATCTTCGCCGGCGGTCTCAAAACTGGGGATGCCGATAACCTGGCCTATGCGGCTATGCTCGGCACGCGCGAGGAGCTGTACAGCCTCGGACAGCACCCGCTGGTCGGAGATCAGGCCTACTGGTTCCACCTTGGCATAGAGCGCGTCTTCACCCGTTCGTGGTGGGGCGGGGTCAATATGGAGCTCTTCGGCAACTACGGGCAGGTGATGTATGACTGGAACAGCGCCGACAGCCGCTGGGAGGTAGGCCTTGCGCTATCCGTCCCGATGAATAACTTCAGCGGCAAGCTGGTCTTCGTATACGACGACGACGGAGGCTTCACGATAGGCTACACCATCGGGGTGCCGCGGTTCTGGGATGGGCCGCTGCCCTAATAAATCGGCGTTTATACGCACGACTAACTTCATAACTGAGGGCTTGGCAATGCTCACCGCACTTTAGTGCGCCTCCGCTTGCCAAGCCCTCAGTTATTTCGTTATTCGCACGTCTAAACGCCGATTT
>Ga0192242_10526_pt1 | contig 12972 bp, 10 predicted proteins | sample Koala_Koa27_J3_FD_131235 | JGI IMG/M metagenome (GOLD analysis project Ga0192242, IMG submission 131235) | Enriched cells from koala feces incubated with labeled cellulose particles, San Francisco Zoo, California, United States - Koala_Koa2-7_J3 ...
GAAAACGTTTTTAGATTTTCGTATGGGATGTGCCGATGTGGCTCAATTGGCAGAGCAGCTGATTTGTAATCAGCAGGTTATCGGTTCGAGTCCGATCATCGGCTTTTTGGACCTTTAGCTCAGCTGGTTAGAGCAATCGGCTCATAACCGATCGGTCCGGGGTTCGAGTCCCTGAAGGTCCACTTGATCATAAGAATAAGGCCCGGTGGCTCAGCTGGTTAGAGCGCCGCCCTGTCACGGCGGAGGTCGAGAGTTCGAATCTCTTCCGGGTCGCTACTGTGGGATCATAGCTCAGCTGGGAGAGCACCTGCCTTACAAGCAGGGGGTCACAGGTTCGAGCCCTGTTGGTCCCATTTACAGTAACTCTACTGTAAATTGTGGATGGGTTCCCGAGTGGCCAAAGGGGACAGACTGTAAATCTGCTGCAATTTGCTTCGGTGGTTCGAATCCACCCCCATCCAGTCGCCGGTTAACGGTTTCGTGCCGATGTGGCTCAATTGGCAGAGCAGCTGATTTGTAATCAGCAGGTTATCGGTTCGAGTCCGATCATCGGCTTGGCCTTGCAAGAAAGGCTATTAACTTCATAACGCGGGGTGGAGCAGTTCGGTAGCTCGTCGGGCTCATAACCCGAAGGTCGTAGGTTCGAATCCTACCCCCGCTACTAAATGCCCAGATAGCTCAGTCGGTAGAGCAGGGGACTGAAAATCCCCGTGTCGCTGGTTCGATTCCGGCTCTGGGCATTTGTGATATTTCGGGCATATATTGTGGGCGTGTAGCTCAGGTGGCAGAGCACTTGACTTTTAATCAAGGTGTCCGGGGTTCGAATCCCCGCACGCTCACTTCAATCTGGGACGGAGTATTTTTAAAAATACTCCGTCCCCTTTTTCGTTAAAGGATATAGATATAGATCACGATAAAGTGGCAGATGCTGCCGGCTAAGACAAACAAGTGAAAGATTTCATGGGTGCCGAAGGCGGTATGCCGGCTGTTAAAGAGGGGAGTTTTAAGGCGTAGATCACGCCCCCTACGGTGTAGAGGATTCCGCCGGATAAAAGCCAGAGAAACGCGGCCGGTGAAAGAGCGGACAGAATCTCAGGCAGTGCCAGCGGGCAGGTCCAGCCCATGCAGATATAAAGAACGGAAGAAACCCACTTTGGGCAGTATACCCAGCATAGTTTTAGAACGATGCCGAGGATGGCCAGTGCCCACACAACGGCCAGAAGAAAATGTCCGGTCCGGTCATTTAACAGAAGCAGGCAGAACGGCGTATATGTACCGGCGATGAGAATGCTGATCATCGCATGATCAATCTTTTTTAAGATGGTATTGGTTTTTTCCGAACGGTCAAAGGTGTGGTAGGTCGTGCTTGCCGCATACAGCAAAATCAGGCTGACCGCATAGACGGATACGGAGGCGAGGCGGAGCAGGCTTGGATCCTGTGCCGCCTTTAAGAGCAATGCAACCGCAGCGATAATGGCCAGGAGAAATCCGATGAAATGCGTAATGGCACTCCACGGGTCTTTGATATAGGTTTTTAATACTGCCATAGGACATCACCTCCGTAACATGAACAAAACATAATGTAGTAATGATAACTACATTATCTATTTAACATGTTACAACAAGTGGTCCTAAAAGGCAACCCATAAAAGCAAAAAAATAAGATCAGCCAATCACCCGGCGCAGCAGATCCTGGAAATTACGGCGGGCGATCTTATCCATTTCTTCTTTCGTCATCCCCATTTTTTCAAAACAGGCAAACAGATTTGGAATTTCAGAGGCGTCTTTCATCCCGATGGGGGCGGAATCCGGATTGTCAGTCATCGTGCTCATGGCATAATCTGTCAGAAATTCGCAGAAGTCAAATCCGCAGCCGACATGATCGATGCCCATGACATTGATCATATGATCCGCATGTCGGGCCAGTGTTTCCACGGACTGCGCTGCGGGATCAGAATCGATCAGGATGTTAAAAGAATTTAAGCCTACGACGCCGTCCAGATCCCGGATGGCCCGTAACTGATCATCCGTCAGATTCCGGGGGACATCACACAGTGCGCGGCAGTTGGAATGGGAGGCGGTGATGGGGCCTCGGGCCAAATTCACCATATCCCAGAACCCGGCTTCGTTTAAGTGGGAGACGTCTAAGAGCATATGCTTTTCCTGCATCCGCCGGACCGCCCTTTTTCCCAGGTCCGTCAGGCCGTAGTCTTCCCCGGAATTCGCTCCGGCAGCCAGCTGATTGGCTTCGTTCCAGGTCAGCATGGCATCCCGGCAGCCAAAGTCGTAGTACATATCGATCTTATCCAGGTCCTCTCCGATGGCGGCCATCCCTTCCACCCCGGCGAAGATATAAAATTTGCCGTCCGAGGCGGCCTGCTGCATTTTGTCATAGGTAGTGACCAGCCGGACCTCTTCACAGGATTCGATCTCGGCGCGGGCACAGGAAATGATCTGCTTTGTCCGGGCCAGATAATCCTCGGTATAGGGCGGATCTACCCAGATCACAAAGACACTGCCCTCTACGCCCCCTTTTTTCAGGCGGGGAAGATGACAGGAAGATAAGATCTCCGTTTCGCCGTTTAACCGACGGCGCGTCACATCATTTAAAATGTCTGAATGGGCATCAAAGACCATACGATCACCTCCCGTATAACATACCCTAAAATGTATAAATTTGCAAGGGAAATTCCGTGCATACCGGGTCAGATGTGCTACAATAAGCAAAAGGAAATCAAAAGTGGAAGCAAGGAGGCATTTCATGGCGGGATCAGGAGAAGAAATTAAAAAATTGGGGTTCGGCCTTATGCGGCTGCCGCAGAAGGACGGCCATATTGATATAGAACAAACCAAAGAGATGGTGGATCTTTTTATGGAGGCCGGGTTTACCTATTTTGATACGGCCTGGGCCTATGACGGCAGTGAGGAAGCTGCGCGCGAGGCGCTGGTGGAGCGCTATCCCAGGGACAGCTTCAAACTGGCCACCAAGACAGCGCCCTGGACCGGCAGCAAGACGAAGGAGGAGGCCTGGGCGCAGTTCGATGAGTCGCTGGCGCGCACCGGCGCCGGGTACTTTGATTACTATCTGCTGCATAATGTAGGGGAAGAACGGACGCAGATCTATGATCGGTTTGACATGTGGGATTTCATCAGGGAAAAGAAGGAAGCGGGTCTGATCCGGAACATGGGCTTTTCCTTCCATTCGACCCCGGAAGAACTGGATGAATTATTGGAGAAACATCCGGAGGTGGATTTTGTACAGCTGCAGCTCAATTATGCGGACTGGGAGAATCCGGGGATTCAGTCCAGAGCCTGTTATGAGGTGGCGAGGAAGCACGGAAAACCGATCGTGGTCATGGAGCCGGTAAAAGGCGGCATGTTGGCGGAACCTCCGGAAAAGGTCAAAGAACTTCTGCACGCGGCGGAACCGGAGGCGTCCTGCGCATCCTGGGCTATTCGCTTTTCGGCCAGCCTTCCCGGGGTGATCACGGTCCTTTCCGGCATGAGCGATGTTGCGCAGATGAAAGATAATATTTCTTATATGAAGGACTTTACGGGCCTTACTAAAAAGGAGCAGGGCGTCATTGAAAAAGCCCAGAAGCTCATCAGTGAAGTCCCCTTGATCCCCTGTACCGACTGCAATTACTGCGCGAAAGTCTGTCCCAACAATATCGGCATTTCCGGGATCTTTAAAGCGGTCAATCAGGGCCGGCTTTATGGAAAGAAGTATGCGATTTCGTCTATACAGTTTACGATCCAGGCCGGCGGGAAAGCAGGACCGGATAAATGCGTTCAGTGCGGACAGTGCGAGAAGGTCTGTCCGCAGCATATCGCGATTCGCGACGGCTTAAAAGAAGCGGCGGAAATTCTTCATTAGACAACCTTTTGCCTCCTATGGTACAATAGTATCAGTTTAGAAAGAGGAGGAAAATTTTTTGTTACCGAATCAGATTTTACACAAAACCATTCAGGACATCAAACGGATCTCCGGACTGGAATGTGCCATCTGGGATGGCAGCGGCAGCCGCCTGGCAGCGACCAGTGAGCGGATGTCGGCCTTAGATGCTTTGGCGAAGGATTTTTTAAGTGAGGATACGCCGCAGGAAGAAAAAGAGGCCTACTGTCTCTACCGAATTCAGGAGGAGCAGGAGACGGCCTATTGTCTGGCGCTGGTCGGTGTTAGCCCGCATCGCAGTGCGATCGGGGAGATGGGGGTCAGTGAGCTTGTAAACCTCATGGAAGCCAGCCGGGAGAAGATGGACAGGAACCGTTTTATCCAGAACTTACTTTCCGGCAACCTGCTGCAGCTGGATATCTATAACCAGGCCAGGGAAATGCGGATTCCCGACCGGCAAAGGCGCGTAGTCTATGTTATCGAACCGAAGCAGGAGGGTGCCGAGCTCCTGCTGGAAACTTTAAAAGGACTGTTTTCCACCGGAACAAAAGATTTTGTGACGGCCGTCAGTGAGAAGGAAGTCATTGTCGTGATGGCCCTGGAGGACACGGAAGGGATGGAAAGGGTGGAGCAGATCGCCCAGGTCATGGTGGATACGTTACGCGCGGAAGCCTACACGAATGTGCGGGTCGCCTTTGGCACAGTGGCAGGCGATCTGGCGGAACTGGGGAAATCTTATCAGGAAGCGAAGATGGCGCTGGAAGTAGGGCGGATCTTTTATGTGGACCGGGATGTACTGGCGTATCAGGTACTTGGAATCGGCCGGCTGATCCATCAGCTGGATGTCTCCCTGTGTGAGATGTTCCTGCAGGAAGTTTTCAAGGGCAAAGCGCTGGACATATTTGATGAAGAAGAACTGACCACCGTTTATACATTTTTTAATTACAATCTAAATATTTCCGAGACCGCCCGGCAGCTCTATGTGCACCGCAATACGCTGATGAACCGGTTGGAGAAAGTCCAGAAAAAGACCGGACTTGATATCCGCGTCTTTGACGATGCGGTGACCTTTAAGATCGCCATTATGGTTGCGGAGCATGTACATGCGGCCGAGCAGGAAGGGTAAAGGAGCTGAAATAAAGATATGGAATTGACATCTATCCGGGAGCTGTACAAAAACAGGGAAATATATTTTGACACAGAGGTGAAAGTCGGCGGCTGGGTCCGCAGTGTGCGGGGGTCCAAAAACTTTGGGTTTCTGGTGATTAGTGACGGCACCTATTTTGAGACTTTACAGGTGGTCTACCATGACAAGATGGAGAATTTTGCGCAGATCTCCAAGCTCAATGTGGGCGCGGCGGTGATCGTGACCGGCGATTTTGTTGCGACACCGGAGGCGAAGCAGCCGTTTGAGATCCAGGCGGATAAGGTGGAGATCGAAGGCAGCTCGGCGCCGGACTATCCGCTGCAGAAGAAGCGCCACAGTTTTGAATATTTACGGACGATCTCCCATTTAAGGCCCAGAGCCAACACGTTTCAGGCTGTGTTCAGAGTCCGTTCCCTGGCGGCATATGCCATCCATAAATTCTTCCAGGACCGGGATTTTGTCTATGTACAGACGCCGCTGATCACCGGGAGTGACTGTGAAGGTGCCGGAGAGATGTTCCAGGTGACCACGCTGGATCTGGAGAATCTGCCGAAAAAGGAAGATGGCAGCATCGACTACACGCAGGATTTCTTTGGAAAAGAGACGAACCTGACTGTCAGCGGGCAGTTAGATGCGGAGGCGTTTGCCCAGGCGTTCCGGAATGTCTATACGTTCGGGCCGACCTTCCGGGCGGAGGATTCCAACACGACCCGCCATGCGGCGGAATTCTGGATGATTGAGCCGGAGATTGCCTTTGCGGACCTGGAGGACGACATGGATCTGGCGGAATCGATGTTAAAATTTGTCATCGATTATGTAATGGAGCAGGCGCCGGAGGAGATGGATTTCTTCAATTCCTATGTGGATAAAGGGCTGCTTAAAAGGCTCCATAATGTGACGGATTCCAGTTTTGTCCGGATTCCGTATTCGAAAGCCATTGAATTGCTGGAGAAAAATAACGATCATTTCGAATATAAAGTATCCTGGGGAACCGATCTGCAGACGGAGCATGAACGGTATCTCACCGAGGAAGTCTATAAAAGCCCGGTCTTTGTCACGGATTATCCCAAGGAGATCAAAGCGTTCTATATGAAGATGAACGACGATGGAAAGACGGTCGCGGCCGTGGATTTACTGGTGCCCGGGATCGGGGAGATCATCGGCGGGAGTCAGAGAGAAGACGATTATGACAAACTGCTTGCACGGATGCAGGAGCTTAACATGAACGTGGAAGACTATAAATTTTATCTGGACCTGCGGAAATACGGATCCACCCGTCATGCCGGCTTCGGTCTGGGCTTTGAGCGGCTGATCATGTATCTTACCGGCATGGGGAATATCCGGGACGTGATTCCGTTCCCCCGCACGGCCGGGAACTGTGAACTGTAGGACAAAGGAGGAGGAATCCTTATGAACATTCTGGTTGTGGATGACGAGAAAGAGATTGCGGATGTCATCGAGCTGTATCTCCAGAACGATCAGTATACTGTGTACAAGTTCTATACAGGGGAAGAGGCATTGGAGTGTATCAAGACGACGAAGATCGACCTGGCGATCCTGGACATTCTGCTGCCGGATATCGACGGATTCGAGATCCTGAAACAGATTCGGGAATCGTATACGTTCCCGGTGATTATGCTGACGGCGAAGACCGAGGATATCGACAAGATCACCGGGCTGACGCTGGGAGCGGACGATTACATTCCCAAGCCTTTTAATCCGATGGAGCTGGTGGCCCGGGTGAAGGCCCAGTTAAGAAGGTATATCCAGTACAATGAAGGGCCGGCCAAAGAGGAGGGCGATGAGGTGATAGACTTCGGCGGACTGTTTTTAGACCGCACGTCCCATGAATGTATCTATAATGAGAAACCGCTGACGTTAACGCCCATTGAATTTGATATCCTCTGGCTGTTGTGTGAGAACCGGGGGAAGGTGATCAGTTCGCAGGAACTGTTCGAGAAAGTATGGCACGAAAAGTATTACAAAAACAGTAACAATACCGTCATGGTCCACATTCGCCATCTTCGGGAGAAAATGGGCGGATCGTCCGGCAATTCTGATTTTATCAAGACAGTATGGGGAGTAGGTTATAAGGTTGAAGCATAATTATCGAAAGTTAAAATTCACAATTCTGTTACAGACGCTGCTTGTATTCGTTGTTACGATTCTGGTCGGCGGCGGCGTCCTGTATTTTGTGGTCAACCGGGTCGCCAGCGGCAGTTTTGCCGAGTGGTTCGTGGATGTACTTATGTCCTTCGGGCTTGCGGAGGAACGGGCGATCAGTCTGTACTGGTCCCTGATCGGGAATAACAAACTCTTCTTTTTGATCGTCGGGTTTGTGCTTCTGTTTGCGCTGTTCTTCTATGTGTCGCTCTCCCAGATGACCCGATATCTGGATCAGGTGGGGGACGGGATTGAGAATATTGTCTCGGATTCGGATGAACCCATCCATCTGGTCACCGAACTAAAGCCGCTGGAAATCCGATTAAATGAGATCAAAGCGACGCTCAGACGGCAGGAAATGGAGGCCGAGGAAGAGGAGCAGAAGAAAAATGACCTGGTTGTCTTTCTGGCCCATGATCTGAAGACGCCGCTGACGTCGATCGTGGCCTATCTGACGATGCTGGACGGCTACCCGGAAATGGAGGAAGAAGAGCGGCAGAAATATGTACAGATCGCGTTGGATAAGTCTGTCCGTCTCGGCGAGCTGATCAATGAATTCTTTGATATTACCCGATACAATCTGCAGGATATTGAACTGAACTGTGTGGATGTTGACCTGACGCTGCTGCTGGAGCAGCTGGTGGATGAGTTCTACGGCATCTTAAAAGAGCACCAGTTAAACTGTGAAGTGGATGCGCCGGAGAGCCTGGAGATCAACGGGGATCCGGATCGGCTGGCCCGGGTCTTCGATAATATTTTGCGGAATGCCATCGCCTACTGCCATGAGGGCACAACGATCACGATCACGGCGAGGGAGCAGCGGGGCAGCGTGGAGATCATTTTCAGTGATGAGGGGGATAAGATCCCCGGGGAAATGCTGCAGACCATCTTTGAGAAATTTTACCGGGTGGACAATTCCCGTTCCAGTGACACCGGAGGCGCAGGGCTTGGCCTGGCGATCGCCAAAGAGATCGTGGAACTTCATCATGGCACGATCCAGGCCCGCAGTGATGATATGAAGACGCAGTTTATCGTCACGCTTCCGGCGAAGGAAGGACAGGAAGAGGAGATCGAAGAAGGAGTGAAAGATGAGGTTCATACACACCGCAGACTTGCATTTAGGGGCAAGTCCGGAACTAAAAAACGCGCTTCAAGAAAAGCGGACAAAGGAGATCTGGAGCAGCCTGGAGCGGTTAACGAGACGATGCAGGGATGAAAAGATCGATCTGCTTTTGATCGCCGGAGATTTGTTTCACCGGCAGCCGCTTCTTCGGGATTTAAAAGAGGTGGATTACCTGTTTTCCCAGATGCCGGATACGGACGTGGTCATGATTGCGGGCAATCATGACTATATTCGGAAGGATTCTTACTACCGGACCTTTTCCTGGTCAGAGAATGTCCATATGCTTAAGGAGGATACCCTGACCTGTGTGGAATTCCCGGCCTACGATACCGCGGTCTACGGATGCAGTTACCATGCGCGGGAGCGGACGGATAAGCCGTATGAGAACATGTATGCCAGACATCGACAGCCCTATGAGATTCTTTTGCTTCACGGCGGAGATGACAAGCATATGCCGATCAAAAAGGAAGAGATTATGGATCTGGGCTATGACTATGTGGCACTGGGGCATATCCATAAGCCGCAGGAGCTGGTTCCGGGCATGATGGCATTTCCCGGCGCGCCGGAGGCCATTGATAAAAATGATACCGGTGCACACGGGTTTATAGAAGGAGAGATTACGGCCAAAGGATGCCGGACCCGCTTCGTACCATTTTCCGCGCGGGAGTACAGAGACATTGAAATCAGCGTGGATAAGGATACGACCATTTATGAGTTAAAGGAAAAGATCGGGGAAGAGATAAAAACACAGGGAGAGCAGCACCTGTACAAAATTACACTGACCGGGTTTGCCGACCCGGATCTTTTGATCGATCCGGCGGATTTTGATGAACTGGGAAATATTGTGGAGCTGACCGATGAGACGGCTCCCATTTATCATTTTGAACAAATTTATCAGCAGAACAAGAGCAACATCCTGGGCGGCTTTATCGAGTCTTTTGCGGGATGCAGCGAGGGAAGCGTCGAATATGAGGCGCTCCTTTGCGGCGTAAAAGCGTTGATGGATACAAGAAGGAAGTAAGATGAAATTAAGGGAGATCATCCTGAAGAATTTCGGGAAGTTTACGGATAAAACCATTGATTTTGATGATGGGATCAATGTCTTATACGGGGAGAATGAGTCGGGGAAATCCACGATCCACACGTTTATCCGCAGCATGCTCTTCGGAATGGACCGGGGCCGGGGCAGAGCCTCTTTAAATGATACCTATAGTCAGTATGAGCCCTGGGATAACCCGAATTACTACGCAGGCATTCTGAAATTTGAAAGCGGCGGGAAACAATTTACCATTCAGCGGAATTTCGATAAATATTCGAAAAGTGCCGAGCTTTACTGTGAGACCGACGGGGAGGAACTTTCCGTCGAGGACGGGGATCTTTCGGCCATTTTAGGGGGCTTAAGTGAGGATGTATATGCCAATACGGTTTCCATCGGGCAGATGCGGGTGGAGCCTTCGGAGAAGCTCTCGGATTCATTAAAAAATTTTGCAGCCAATTACTATGCCAGCGGGGACGCGGATCTGAATCTGGCGGCGGCTTTTGCGAAGCTAAAAGAGAGGAAGAAGGCACTGGAAAAGGAAATCAGCGCAGGCAGGAAAAAGAAAGAGGAAAGAAAAAATGCGCTGGAACAGGAGGCTTCCTATATCTGGCAGGATGTCCACCGGCTTCAGGGAGAGATGGAGGACGAAGAAGAAGCGATTGCCAAGGCCCAGGAGGAAGAGAAGAACAAGGCGCCGGAAAAGAAGCGCTTTCACTGGCGGGTCCAGCCGGTGGTGATGCTTACCTTTATCGTACTGATCGTGCTGTGTTTCATTGTGCTGCCGCGGCCCTGGGGCTATCTGGTGACGCTCGTGGTGGCGCTGCTGTGCGGGATCTATGTGTGGAATCGTTTTAAAGTTGCAGGAGAAAACGAGGAGGCTGCTTCCGGGGAAGCACGGGAAGAACCCGAGTCACTACAGAGGCGGATCTGGGACAGAGATCGGACAAAAGAAGAATGGCAGGAAAAATCCGTTCAGTACAACAATCTGAAGGAGCAGATAAAGGAGCTGGAAGAAACGGAGGATGACTTCCGGGAACAGGAGGAAGAAATTTCTGCTATCACCCTGGCACAGGAACATTTGCAGGTACTCTCCGATCAGATGCAGGAGCAGATGAAGCAGGTCATGAACGGCCGGGTATCGGAAATTGTGGAGGAACTGACCAACGGGAAATATACCCACCTGCAGATGGAAGATGATTATTCCATCCGCCTGTGGCAGAACGACCGGTTGATCCCGGCCGACAGATTAAGCCGGGGCACGATTGAGCAGATTTATTTTGCCTTCCGGATGGCCAGCGCGGAGATGATGCAGCCGGAAGAGTGCCCGGTGCTGCTGGATGATACGTTTGTCTACTATGACGATGAACGGCTGGCGTCCACCTTGCGGTGGCTTAGCCAAAATAAAAAACAAGTGCTGCTTTTCACCTGTCAGAGACGGGAAAAAGAAGCACTTGATCAAATGCAGATTCCTTATTGTGAGAAGAGCTTTTAATCCAGCTCTTCTCTTTTTAATTCTTCTCCGCGTTTGTAGCGTTCGACCGCATCCTGAATACGTTCGCTGGGGTCCAGGATGCTGCTGATGGAACCGTCGTGGTTTAACGTGTCGATCATCAGTGCGATATATTTACTCATATCGCAGCTCAGATAGTACGGCCGTTTCAGCAGTTCCGGCGGCTGATAGATCAGATTGGTGGTCAGGATCGCGTCGAAGACGCCTTCCTCGTAGGCCTTGTCAAATTTCTCCAGGCCGTTGGTGAAAAGACCAAACGTGGCGGCGGCAAAGATCCGGTTCGCCTTGCGGGCCCGAAGCTGCCGGGCCACATCCAGGATGCTGTCGCCGGAGGAGATCATATCATCAATGATGATCACGTCTTTTCCTTCTACATCCGATCCCAGGAACTCGTGGGTCACGATCGGGTTGCGGCCATTGACCAGCCGGCCGTAATCCCGGCGCTTGTAGAACATGCCCATGTCCAGATTCAGTACGTTGGCCAGATAGACGGCCCGCTCCGCGGCACCTTCATCCGGGCTGATGGCCATCATGTGGGCGCTGTCGATCTGCAGGTCGTTATAATTCTGCAAAAGCTCTTTGACGAACTGATACGTGGTCCGTACCGTCTCGAACCCGTTTAACGGGATCGCGTTCTGAACCCGGGAGTCGTGGGCATCGAAGGTGATGATGTTGTCCACGCCCATCCGCACCAGTTCCTGCAGCGCCAGTGCGCTGTCTAAGGATTCCCGGCCGTTTCTCTTGTGCTGACGGCTCTCATACAGGAACGGCATGATCACATTGAGCCGGCGGGCTTTGCCGCCCACTGCGGAAATGATCCGTTTCAGATTCTGGAAGTGGTCGTCCGGGGACATATGGTTCTCATGCCCGTTTAAAGTATAGGTCAGGTTGTAGTTGCACACATCCACGATCACGTACAGATCCATGCCCCGTACGGATTCATCGAGAATGCCCTTGGCCTCACCGGTACCGAACCGGGGGACCTTTGCGTCCACCAGGTAAGAGTCCCGTTCGTATCCATTAAATACAAGTTCATCTTTGAAGTCTGCCCCGTCCTCATGCCGCCACTGGACCAGATAGTCGTTGATCAGATCGCCCATCTCCGTGCAGCCGTCTAAAGCGATGATGCCCAAAGCTCCGACGGGGACATTGTTTAAGACACGTTCGTTACGGCGTACCATGCTTTGTACCTCCCAGATTTTGTAATTTTTTTTGAATGCGGATGTCGTCTCCGAATAAATGCAGTACCGTATAACAACTGCTGATTCGGGAGAAAATTCTCGCCGAATAAGTTTCCTCAAACTTTTTCAATGTAAGATTGGTAGAGATTACTGTGGATTTTTTCCGCAGAATCCGTTCATTTAAGCAATTAAAAAGCTGCGACGTGGTGAAGAAATTGGGGACTTCTGTCCCCAGATCATCAATGATCAAAAGGTCGCAGTCATAAATATGTTCAAAGGTATCGTCACTTTGTTTGCCGCCTTTGCCGTAGGCGTTTTTGGAAAAGCAGTCAAACAGGTTGGCTGCGGAAAAATAGATCACCGAGTAGGATGCATCGATCAGTTCTTTGGCGATGCAGTGGGAGAGGAACGTCTTACCGACGCCGGTATCCCCGTACAGCATCAGGTTGCGGAACTCGGTGTCGAAAGTATCGACAAAATCGTGGCATACAGCAAGCGCCGTCTCCATGGCCTGTCTGGACGTGCGGCCGTCTTCCGGATCTACATAGTTGAAAGAATAGTAATCTTTGGAGAATGTGGAAAAATTTTCCTCCTCCAGAAGGGATGGCAGATTGGACTGCGTATAGAGCAGGTCCACGATCGCCTTCTTAAAACAGTGGCACTTTTCTGTACCGATGTATCCGGTATCCCTGCAATCCGGACAGGTATAGTGCTCTTCCAGATAATCCGCCGGGTAGCCTGCTTTTACGAGAAGATCCTGTTTTTTCATGGACAGGTCGTCAATTTTTTCCTTTAAGCCCGCTGTAGCGTCCGTTTCCCCGGCTAACAGCCGCCGGCCGCTTTCTATACTATATGAAGAAATGGCATCATCCAATTCTTTCAGTTCCGGAATATGAGCATAGGCTGAATCATAA
>Ga0192242_10529_pt1 | contig 12899 bp, 11 predicted proteins | sample Koala_Koa27_J3_FD_131235 | JGI IMG/M metagenome (GOLD analysis project Ga0192242, IMG submission 131235) | Enriched cells from koala feces incubated with labeled cellulose particles, San Francisco Zoo, California, United States - Koala_Koa2-7_J3 ...
CGATGTGACGGTAAAAGAGGTGCCGCAGAAGCCTGCTCTGATCCTCACGCCCGCGGCAATAACGGTCAGCAATGGAATGACGGAAAAGATAAGAGCTGCCTTCCAGGATATAACCGAACAGCCGCTGACCTGGAGCAGCGACAATGGGTTGGTCGCCACGGTGGCGCCGGACGGAACGGTGACCGCCGTAAGCGAAGGTGCATGCGTGATAACGGCGGTCACCGAAGACAACAGTTACAGCGCCTCCTGTGATGTGACGGTGAAAGAGGCGCCGCAGAAGCCCCGTTTGGCCCTCACGCCGGAGGCGATGACGATAGGCATGGGAATGACGGAAAAGATAAAGGCTGTCTTCCATGGTATAGCCGAACAGCCGCTGACCTGGAGCAGCGATAATGAGTTGGTCGCCACGGTGGAGCAGGACGGAACGGTGAGTGCCGTAAGCAAAGGAAACTGCGTGATAACGGCGGTCACCGAAGACGGTGGTGATTACAGCGCCTCCTGCGATGTAACGGTGAAAGAGGCGCCGCAGAAGCCCGCCCTGATCCTCACGCTCGCTGCGATGACGATCAGCAATGGAATGACGGAGAAGATAACCGCCGATTTCCATGGTATGGCCAAACAGCCGCTGACCTGGAGCAGCAGCGAAGAGTCGGTCGCCACGGTGGACAAAGATGGAACGGTCACCGCTAAAGGCGAAGGAACCTGCGTGATAACGGCGGTCACCGAGGACGGCGCGTACAGCGCCTCCTGCGAGGTGAAGGTGACGGCGGCGGCCCATGGCGGCGGTTCAGGCGGCTGCAACGGAATCGGCGCCGGCGCGCTCGCGCTGCTGGCCATGCTTCCCTGCCTGCTGAGAAAAAATAAAAACAGAAGATAAAAAGACAGCCCGCAGGCGTCCGGCGGCCTCGCCGCAATGATTAAAGCGGTAGCGCATGTAACGGGGCCGTTGCTTATATGCGCATCTTCTGTATAGGCATGTTTGTCAGTCTCGGCTATATGTTCAGATACCAGCATTATACCCCGCACGGTTCTTGTGTGAACCGCGCGGGGCATTTTTTAGTTGTTCAAGATTTAGTAAATTATAATTGACTAAATTTAACAGCGGTGGTATATATAGCAATAATGAAACGGGGGCATTGGTATGTTTATTGGCAGAGAGCGTGAGTTGGCCACACTGAATAGTTTGTATCTGTCCGATAGGTTTGAGTTCGCGGTGATCTACGGCCGCCGCCATGTGGGCAAAACAGCGCTCATCACCCAGTTTATCCGTGATAAAAAGGCGGTCTATTTTATGGGTGTGGAGAGCAACGCCAAACAGAATCTGGAAAATTTCAGCAGAAATATTATGGAATATGAAACCGGTATCCAGGCTGATACGGCTTTTCTTTCGTTTCAGGCGGCACTGGAATATGTATTCAAATTGGCCGAGAGGGAACGTCTTATTCTGGCCATTGACGAGTACCCCTATGTTGCCCGTTCTTCCAATAGCTTTGCCTCCACCCTTCAGCTTTTGATTGACAAATATAGGGAGACCTCCAAGCTTATGCTAATTATTTGCGGCTCGTCCATGTCCTATATGGAGGATCATGTGCTGGCTTATAAGGCGCCCCTGTATGGCAGACGGACAGCGCAGATGAAGATCCTGCCCTTTGATTTTGCGGATACCTGTCGTTGTTTCAAGCACTTTTCCAATGAGGATAAGGCGCTGATTTACGGTATTGTGGGCGGTACGCCGCAGTACCTGCTGCAAATGAATGACAGATTGAGCGTTGCGGATAACATCAAGAACACTTTTCTGAACCCCTCATCCTCTCTGTTTGAAGAACCGGAAAACCTTCTGAAGCAGGAGGTGAGGGAACCCGCGCTTTACAACGCTATAATTACCGCGATTGCGGCCGGCGCCTCCCGTATGTCGGAGATTTCTGCCAAAGTTGGCGAAGATACCAGCGTTTGTGCCACCTATATAAAGAATTTATTGGAGCTTGGCCTTGTACGGAGGGAGACTCCCTATGGTGAGAAGGTTTCCAGACGATCGATTTATACCGTTGATGATAATATGTTTCGTTTCTGGTATAGATTTGTCCCGGAGAATAGTTCTATTATCGCCCGTGGCGCCGACGATCTCGCCTATAGGCGAATTGAACCGTTTTTATCGGAGTATATGGGTAAGGTCTTTGAAGAGATTTGCAGGCAGCATCTCTGGAGTCTGCTGCTGAACGGAGAATCTCCTGTCGAGTTTACTGAGCTTGGTCATTGGTGGGGCACCGATCCGACAGAAAAGAAGCAGACAGAGATTGATATTATGGGCGAGCAGGATCGGAATAGGGCGCTGTTTGGCGAGTGTAAGTGGACAAATGAAAAGGTCGACCTTGGTGTTTTGGAGACGCTGATAAAACGAAGCCGCCTTTTCCATTATAACAGCGTGCAGCTGTATCTGTTCGCAAAGAACGGCTTCACCAAAGGATGCGCGGACGCGGCAAATGAGCTGGGGAATGTATCGCTTGTGACTTACAGGGATATTTTAGAGATAGAGGACAAGCGCTGATTGTTTATCTGACCAGCGAACCGCCGTGGTTAATTATATGGAATTATGCAGATTGATGTCTATGTATAGGTGGGATATGTTTGATTAAGATAATGTTTGTATGTCACGGAAATATCTTGAAAAATCACGGAGAAGCTAGTAAAGTCAATGACTTCACGATTTAGTTAAGCGCTTACTATACCGCCACTACACCATTTTATTGGGTTTAGAGCCCTGATGTGACAAAGAAAAGTGGAAACGAGATAAGTTTTGCATTATTGTAGAAATTTGAGAGAACTTTCGTTATGATATAAATTGGGTAGACAGTTTCTACCCAATTCAACAGGGAGGGTATTGCATGGAAAATATCGTGAAAAGTAAATTTTTTGATAGAGTATTAGAAGTTCTTAAAAATGCCAGAAAACAGGCAAAAATTGCATTAAATATTTCTATGGTCTATTCCTATTATGAAGTAGGACGGCTGATTGTAGAAGAAGAACAAAAGGGAGAACAGAGAGCTGAATATGGAAAGGCGATTCTTAGACAATTATCAAAAAATTTAACAAAAAGTTTAGGAAAAGGATTTTCTGTGGAAAATTTAAAACTGATGCGAAGATTCTACGTGGTATATTCGCAAGATCAGATTGGGCAGAAGATGTCTACCCAATTTGAAAGCCTGCCTGTAACAAAGGAGGGAAGAAAGTTTTTTCTAAGCTTTTCACATTATGTATCACTTATGCGCATGCCGAGTATAGATGAACGTCATTTTTATGAGATTGAGGCTGCTCGGAATGGATGGGGTGTAAAGGAACTGGGTAGACAGTATGACAGCGCATTATATGAACGGTTAGTATTGAGCAGGGATAAAGCGGGTGTGGAACGGTTATCAACGGAAGGACAGATCATTGAGAAGCCCGAAGATTTATTAAAAGATCCTTACGTTCTGGAGTTTACAGGGTTACCAGAACTTGCAAAATATTCAGAAACAGATTTGGAAACTAAAATAATCGACCATTTGCAGGAATTTTTGTTAGAATTAGGAAGAGGATTTACTTTTGTTGGAAGACAGGTAAGGTTTACTTTTGAAGATGAGCATTATAGAGTGGATTTAGTATTTTTTAATCGTTTATTGCGGTGTTTTGTGCTTTTTGATTTAAAAATAGGACGATTAAAACATCAGGATATAGGACAGATGCAAATGTATGTGAATTATTATGACCGTAAAATGAAATTGGAAGACGAAAATCCGACGATGGGAGTTTTGCTTTGTAAAAATAAAAATGATACTGTGGTTGAGATGACTTTGCCGGAAGATAATAGTCAGATATTTGCAAGTAAGTATTTAACTGTTCTTCCTAGCAAAGAGGAACTGAAAAAATTGATAGAAAGTGAAGAAGAATAAATTAGAATATAGGAGAAAAACATGAAAGCAATATCCATGCTTAACAATAGATGACGTATCAAAAATAATTTTTACTCACAGGCAATATAGTGAGGCGCGTTGTAAGTATGCATCATTTTATCGTATATTAGATGCTTTGATGCTTACACATACTTTTATATTTCTAGGATGCGGAATAAGCGATCCAGATATTCAATTAATATTGGAGAATATGAATTTTTTATATCCTGGATGTTTGCCGCACTATTTTGTTGCAGCAAAAGATACATATTCTAAAGAAATTGAGCAAAGCCTGCTACATAATAGGAATTTGGAACTTTTAACATACGACAATTCAGATGGGACACACCAACAGTTATTGAACGAATTAAAGGAATTGATAATTAAAGTCGAAGAAAAAAGAGGAGAAATATCTATTAAAGAAACTTGGTGATAATGTTTTTACTACACCATTTGTCCGTGAAATTGCATAGATTTATAAAGATTTGCGTAGGTATGAGGCAAAATACAAAAAATGAAAAAAGTGCCGTACAGCCCGTAATATCAAGGTTTGAAGGCTTATAAAGGGATATAAACAAAATGATAAAAATACTATTTGTCTGTCACGGCAATATCTGCCGCAGTCCGATGGCGGAGTTTGTGATGAAGGATCTCTCCGCCCGGGCAGGGCTTGCGGATCGGTTTTTGATAATGTCCTCGGCGACGAGCGCGGAGGAGATCGGCAGCGATATGCACCGCGCTTCGCAGGCCAAGCTTCGCGAGGAGGGGGTGCCCTTTGAGCGCCGCCGCGCGGTACAGCTGACACGCGCAGATTATGGAAGGTTCGATTATATTATCGGGATGGACGGGCAGAATATCCGCAATATCCTGCGGATATGCGGCGGCGATCCAGAGGATAAGGTGTGGAAGCTGATGGATTTCACCGACGAGGCGGGGGAGGATGTCGCCGACCCGTGGTATACGGGAAATTTTACGCGGGCCTATGACGATATCAGGAAGGGCTGCGAGTCATTGCTGAATAAAATGAGAGGAGAGGGGCTGCTTTGATGTTCGGCGGCTTTCGCCTCCTCTGTGCGGGGATAAACTGATGTCGCCGATCGCCAATCTCAGCGTGCTTGAGATAATCGGCGTGGTGAGTTTCGCTTTGCTTGGCGCGCACACGGCGGTGCAGCGGCGCATGGATCTGTTCGGGATAACGATACTCGCCTTTACCGCAGCCTGCGGCGGCGGCGTGCTGCGCGACGTCGTGATGGATAGGGGCATCCCCGTCTTTTTCTCAAATTACCAAACCGTCCTCATCGTGATGCTCTCCGTCGCCGCCGTGGTCGCGGTGCCGCAGCTTTTCCGGGTCCAGTGGCTGCTGATCGTGCTCGACGCGATGGGGCTCTCTTTTTTCGCGGTGGACGCGGGGATCAAGGCGATTTATCTGCATTATAATTTTATGCAGTTTCTCTTCGCCGCTGTGATAACCGGCATCGGCGGCGGCATTCTGCGGGATCTGCTCGCGCAGAGGGTACCGGTCATCTTCCGCCATGATATTTACGCCCTGGCGGCGATTGTCGGCTGTTCTTTTCTCTGGTTCGCGAGAGGAATGATAGGGCTTGGTCCGGCGGCCTACGCGGCGCTTTTCATTATCCTCGCGGTGCGGCTGGTATCGGTCTATTTCAATATCAATCTGCCGCTGGTCAAGATCGCGGAAATAAGAAAGGGAGGCCGCTGAGGCCTCCCTTTCTTACTAGGTCTTATTATTCGTTATTATTCGGCTATCTTAAGCTCCACAAAGGCCTCCGGCGTGGTGACGCGGAAGGTGAAGGTCTCCGTGATGTAGAAGTTGACCTCGGTCGCGGTGTGGGACTGGTATCCGATGGAGAAGTCCTGTCCGACCACGAGTTCGCTGTCTCCGCCGCGCATGGAGGTGACGAAGTTCGTCTCGTACTGCTTTGAGAGGACGATTTTCTCGACGATCTTTTCGAGGCTCTTTCTGAGCGGGTAGGCGGTGTTCGAGGTGACGATCTTCTCCCAGACCTTTTTGGAGCAGACGAGGACGTAGGGGCCGCCGACGTTGCGTGAGGCAAGGGCCTGCGTCGCGTCGTAGACCGCTTTGATGAGCGCGTCGTCGTCAAGGGCTGTTTCGATGGGGTCGTTGTCTGTTTCGAGCTCTATCCCGAGGATGCCGGCCTCTTCAAGTCCCTTGAATACGGCGGTGTCCTCAAAGAGGGCCGCCTGGCGCGCCGCTTCTTGGAGCGGCGTGTAGTCCGTCGTCTTGCAGCCGCGTGAGATGTCGTCAAGGTCCCACATCGGCAAGGTGAAGGGGACGCGGATCTCTACGAGGGGAAGTACGTCGCGTACGCCGTAGTTTACGCCCTCAACGGGTGACTCTTCGGCGAGTGTCAGCGTGCCCTCTGAAACTGAATCGCACAGCCAGCCCTTCGGGTCTGATACGTCGGCGACTTTGCGTCCGGTGAGCACGCCGCGGAGTACGTCCGCCGCCTGCTTGTCTATCTCTGTCCATGCTTCCGCCGCTATCGGCGCGAGTGATCTTTTAAGAATGTCCATAATTTAAACTCCCTTCTATGTATGCGGTCTCTATAGCTGTGCCGTGAATATTAAAGTTTGCCGATTTTAAGGTCCTGGCCGCTGGCTCCCGGAGCGGCGTCGGGGCCGTCTTCGAGGTCGATGCCCATAGTTCCGGCCTTCGCGTTGGCGACGTATTCGCCGATCTCTTTGTCCCAGCCGTTCATATAAACCTTGAGCCAGCCTACCAGCATCGCCGAGTGTTCGATCTCTTCGTCGCGGTTGTGCGCCATGATGCGCTTGAGGTCCTCATTGGTGCAGGTGTTGACGCGCTGGTTATAGAAGTCGATGGCTTCAAGCTCCTCCTGAAGGCTTTTGAGCGCCTGCGCTATATCGACCGTCTGTTTGTTGAGCAGGCTGTAAGGTTCTGTGTATGCTTCCATGTTTTAAGCTCCTCCCTGTAATTTTGTGCCTTATTCAGGCCTTTTAATTGTTATAACTGCTCCGCTTTGTCCCTTATTGTAGCAGATAAGAGTAAAAGTCTCTCAGTTATCTTTATTTGAAACTATTTTAGATTATATCATCGAAATTAGCAAGTAACAACAGTAATTAATGCACAAAAAGCGGCATAGTCTCACATCGCGAAATATCAAAGTACCCTTTATCGGTGAGTTTGAGCTCCGGGATGACGGAGAGCGACATGAAGCTCAGCTGCATGAGCGCGTGCGGGTTCGTGCAGCCCAGAGCGTCGCGCGCCGCGTCGAGCGCCGCGGTCTTTTCGCGTATTTCGGCGGCGCTCAGGAGGCTCATGAGGCCGCCTACCGGCAGTTCCAGCTCCGCGAGGATATTTTCACCCTCGGCGATGACGATGCCGCCCCTGAGGCGCGCGAGCTCCTGCAGCGCCGTCGCCATGGAGATGTCGTCCATGCCCGCGCAGGTGTAGTTGTGCGCGTCATGGGCGATGGAGGAGGCGACGGCGCCGCGCACGAGGCCGAAGCCATGGAGGAATCCGACGGCGCAGCGCCCCGTGCCGCGGTTTTTTTCGACGACGGCCATCTTCGCCAGTTCGCGTCCCGCGTCAGCGCAGGCGTATCCGTCTATGTTGGTCGGCGCCATGCGGATAGTTTTTGTGAAGACCTGTCCGGGTATGACGCCGATGACGTTTATTTCCACGCCGGGAGTGTCTATTTTCACGCGCAGTTCGTCTGCCGTCGGCGTGCGTACTTCGCCGCCGTATCCGGGAAGCGCGGAGGTGACGGCGGGCGTTATTTTTTCGGTCGGCGCGCCGTTTTCGGCGACCAGTTTTCCCCTCTTCCAGACTTTGAGTACGGTGCATTTTTCAATATTGTCGACCATGACGATGTCCGCCAGCTTTGCCGGGGCTATCATGCCGCGGTCGTAAAGCCGGAAGTATTCCGCGGGCGTCAGGGTTATCGTCCGCAGCGCGGCGAGCGGTTCTACGCCGCATCCTATTAGTTCGCGAAGGCAGCCGTCGAGGTGGCCGCGTTCGTGGATGAAGTTCGGAGAGATGTCGTCGCTGACGGAGAGGCAGCGCGCCGCGAGGCCGGGCCGTGCAGCAAGCAGCGGAGCCAGCTCTTTGAGGTTTCTCGCCGTCGCTCCCTGACGGATCATGATGTACATGCCGCGGCGCAGCTTTTCTAGCGCCTCTTCGGCGTTGTCGCATTCGTGGTCGGAGGTTATTCCGCCGAGCAGATAGGCGGCCAGCTCTTTTCCGCTTACGCGCGGGGCGTGGCCGGTTATGACTCTGCCCTCGGAGGCGGCCAGCTTCGCCCATACTTTGTCGTCGCCGAGGTATACGCCGGGGAAGTTCATCATCTCTCCGAGGTGTGTGCAGCTTTCGTCCGCGAAGAGTTTTTTTATCTCGTCCGCCTCAATGTATTCGAAGGGGGTCTCCTGTGCCGACGCCGGCACGCAGGAGGGCGCGCCGTAGTAGAAGTCGACCGGCAGCCCCTCGCTTTCGCGGTGCATGAAGCGTATTCCCTCCGTGCCGCAGGTGTTAGCGATCTCGTGCGGGTCCGGCATTACCGTAGTGGTGCCGTGCGGCGATATCTCCGCGGCGAGATTGCGCGGCACCATAAAGGTGCTCTCGACATGCATGTGTCCCTCGATGAATCCCGGCAGCAGCAGGCGTCCGGCGCAGTTTACGGTCTCTTTCGCCGCGTATCCCCCGCCGATACCGACGATGACGCCATTCTTTACGGCGATGTCTCCCGTTTCATATTCCATTGTGCAGAGGTTTGCGAATTTTGCGTTTTTGAACAGCAGGTCGCAGGGCTCTTCGCCCAGCGCGCTTTTAAGTAATGGTTTGAAATCCATCTCTGACCGCCCCCAATATATCAGCTCTTAAATGGTAAAATATACTCCGGAGAACCTCTGATTATATGCGCCGTATGCGGCACGGACAGGCTTTCGATATATGTATAACACGACGGAGCCCCGTCTGGGGCCTGCCCGTTCGATATCCGGCACATCTAACAGGCGTAACGAACGTTTTTGGTTCTGCCGGACGGCTGTAGCCCGACCGGCGCTCTCCTAAAACGGACACCTATATTTTAGCAGGGAAAAGGCAAATTGCGAAAGCGGGGAATGCGGATGACGAATTGTAACTGTAACGCGCAGGAGGTAAATGATTATATCCTCCCCGTCGTTAAGAATAAAAAACTTGCCGAGCGGCTCTACTGGATGACTTTCGAGGCGCCGGCGCTCGCGAAGAGCGTGCGCGCTGGGCACAGCATAATGGTCTTCCCGAATCATGGGACAGACCCTCTGCTCGGACGCCCCTTCGCGGTGGCTGACGCGGACGCGGCGCGCGGAGAGATCTCCCTCTGTTATGTGCTGGTCGGCCGCGGCACGGAGATGATGAGCCGGGTATCCGCCGGCGCGAAGCTGCGCGTGCGCGGTTTTCTCGGCAGACCCTGCCCTGATACCGATGACGAGCTGATTCTCGCGGGCGGCGGCGTTGGCGTGGCGGCTCTGATGATGAAGAAGCGCGAGCGGCGGGAGCGCAGCTCGCTCTATATCGGCGTGCCCGGAAGAGGCTACGAGGACTATGCGGAGGAGATACTTTCCATACATCCCGACGCGAAGATTTTCGCCGACGACGGCTCCTTCGGCGAGGGAGATTCGATGTTCAAGGTTTTGCCCCGCCCGCTGAGCGAGGGCGTGCAGGCGTGGTGCTGTGGCCCCGGCGGCTTCCTTGAGGCGATGCGCCGCCATTACGTGGACACTCCGCAGCGGCTCTATTACCTGCTGGACAAGCGCATGGCCTGTGGTTACGGGGGCTGTATGGGCTGCGTGATCGAGACGGCGAACGGCCTTAAGCGGGTCTGCGTCGATCAGTCTCTTTTCAGAGCGGATGAGGTGAATATCCATGACAACTGATATATCGGTAAAGATCGGCTCGCTGCGGCTTGAAAGCCCCGTTATTCCAGCCTCGGGCGTATGGCCATACGCGCCGGAATTTTGGCGCGAGCCTAAATTGAACGGGATCGGCGCGCTCTGTACGAAGGCAATCAGCCTTGAACCGCGGCGCGGCAACCGCGGCGTCCGAGTCTGGGAGACGCCCTCCGGCCTGCTCAACAGCATCGGCCTGCAAAACTGCGGCGCGCGGGAGTTCGCGGAGCATTACGGTGAATTGGTAAAGAGTTGTCCCCGTCCCGTCATCGCCAACGTCGTCATGGAGCGTCCGGCGGAGACGCAGGAGACGCTGCGCGTGCTGGAGGATATGGAGGGCGTCGCCGCCGCGGAGCTGAATATCTCCTGCCCCAACGTCGACGGCGAGGGAATGGCCTGGGGCGTGGAATGCGCCTCCGCCGCCGAGGCGGTGCGCGCCGCGCGGAAGATTTGGCGCGGCCCCCTGTGGGTGAAGATGACTCCGCAGGCCGCGGACCCGGCGGCCGTTGCGCGTGTGATAGAGTCAGAGGGCGCGGACGCCATCGTCTGCGCGAACACCTGGCTCGGCATGGCCGTCGACATGGCGACGGGAAAACCGGCCTTTGACCGCGTAGTGGCCGGACTTTCCGGACCGGCGGTGTTTCCGCTCGCGCTGCGTATGGTCTGGCAGGTCGCCGGAGCCGTCTCCATACCGGTGGTCGGCTGCGGCGGCGTAACGACCGCCTCCGACTGCATGGGGATGCCCGTCGCGGGCGCCTCCGCCGACGAGGTCGGCAGCGCCTTCTTTAACAATATCAGCGCCGGTGAGGCGATCTGCGCCGGACTGCCGGAGCTGATCGCCCGCTATAAGGCGGAACGGCTGGCGGAGCTTGTCGGCTTCGCGAGGCTCGGATAGTTATTTGTCAGGTAAAGAGGAGATCATGGAAAAGAATAATATCGTTGTGGCAATAGACGGCCCCGCGGGCGCGGGGAAGAGCACGGTGGCGCGCGCCGTCGCGGAGAGGATAGGGCTGCCCTACCTCGATACGGGCGCGCTCTACCGGGCGATCGCCTGGAAGCTGGACAGAGAGGGGATCGCGCCGGACGAAGGCGAACGGATATCACAGGCGCTGGCCTCCTTCCGCCTGGAATTCATTCCCGGCGGCCTGATGGCCGACGGCACCGACGTGACCGCTGCGATACGCACGCCGGAGATCGACCGGATCGTCTCGGCCTACGCCGCGCGGCCCGAGGTGCGCGGCGCTTTGATCGAACTGCAGCGCGCCCAGGCCAAAAACGGCCTCGTCGCCGACGGCCGCGATATGGGAACGGTCGTCTTCCCCGAGGCGGAGCTTAAGATATTTCTCACCGCCTCCGCCGAGGAGCGCGCGCGCCGCCGTTATAAGGAGCGTCTGGACAGAGGCGAGGCCGCGGACTACGACGAGATATTGAAACAGGTTGTTGAACGCGACAACTACGATATGACGCGGGAGATCGCGCCGCTGCGTCCGGCGCCGGGATGTATCATTCTCGACAGCTCCGATATGGACGCGGCGCAGGTGACCGACGCCATATCTTCGCTTGCGTCGCGGTTTATGGAGCAGGAGCGCCGTTGAGCAGGCAGAAGCGCAGCGCGATCGACCTCTCTTTGAAGCCGCTGAAGGCGGTCATCGCCGCCGTGGACTGCGGCAGCGCCGACGATACGGAGCAGTCTCTGGACGAACTGGTGATGCTGCTGGAAAATATCGGCGTGCCGGTGGCGGCCCGTATCGTGCAGAAGAGGAGGATACCGGACCCCGCCCATTTCATCGGCGCTGGGAAGGCTCTTGAGATAAAGGAATACGCTCTCCCCAACGAGGTGACGCATCTTGTGGTGGACGACTTCCTGTCTCCGACGCAGAAGAGCAATCTGCAAAAGGTCACCGGCCTGCAGGTATGGGACCGCGCCTTTGTAATTATGAAGATTTTTGAGAGCCGCGCCCACACGGCGGAGGCCAAGCTGCAGGTCGAGCTTGCGCAGTACCGGTACGAGATACCTAGCCTTAAGGGGCTGGGCCATCAGATGTCGCGCACAGGCGGCGGCATCGGCACGCGCGGCCCGGGCGAGACTGAGTTTGAGAGACACCGCCGTAAACTGGACCGGCGTACGAAGAGCATCGAGCAGCGTCTCGGCGAGGTGCGCAGACGCCGCGAGGAGCGGCGCGAACGCCGCCGCCGCGACGGAGTGCCGGTGGCGGCTCTGGTCGGCTATACGAACAGCGGCAAGTCCACCCTTTTGCAGACGCTCTCCAAGGATGCCGGTATCGTCGCGAAAGACCAGCTGTTTTCAACGCTGGACACCGTGGTGAGGAAGATCGGCTACCGGGACGGAGAGGGGGCTTTTCTGCTCTCCGACACCGTCGGTTTCATCCGCAAGCTGCCGCCTGAGCTGGTGGCGGCCTTCCGCGCGACGCTCGAGGAGGCGGCGAACGCCGACCTGCTGCTGCTCGTGCTGGATTCCGCCGGCAAGGAGCCGACTGAGACCTTTGAGATAGTCCTTGAGACGCTGCGCGAATTGAAGGCCGACCATCTTCCGCGTATCGTCGTGCTCAACAAGATAGACAAGAGCGGAGAGACGGCGGACTTTATCGCCGTGGAGCTCCGCGCGCGCGGCGAACGCGTGGTATGTACCTGCGCGCGCGACGGCCGCGGTTTTGACGAACTGCTTGGCGAAATAAAAAAAAGTTTTGCCGGTGAAGTTGCCTTAAATGGTATAAAAGATATATTATAAAGAGATAGACGTATCGCGGAGAGGATCACATGCCTGCTGTCCATTATCAGTATCGCCCTCGTCTTGCGCCCCTGGGTCACATCAACCAGCAGCCCCACCTCGCGCGCCTCGTCCTTGAGGCGGCGGATCGGGGCGGAATCGGGGCTGATGATGGAGACCACCCGTTCCGCGCCTACCATATTGCCGAATCCGACATGCCCAAGTGTGTAAGACATCTTATTCAAGATTCTGTATCTGTTCGCGGATGCGCTCGAGGCAGGCCTTGGCGTCGACGGCGAGCCAGCGGATATCCGCGT
>Ga0192242_10531_pt1 | contig 12872 bp, 12 predicted proteins | sample Koala_Koa27_J3_FD_131235 | JGI IMG/M metagenome (GOLD analysis project Ga0192242, IMG submission 131235) | Enriched cells from koala feces incubated with labeled cellulose particles, San Francisco Zoo, California, United States - Koala_Koa2-7_J3 ...
GAAGAAGGCGGACAGCTGACGGATCAGGTGTGCAAGAATCCTTACAGCATCGTTCTTCTGGATGAAATTGAAAAAGCGCACCCGGAGGTATGGAATGTCCTGCTGCAGATCCTGGATGACGGAAGGCTGACCGATGGGAAAGGCCGGACAGTCGACTTTAAGAACACGATCGTCATCATGACTTCAAATCTGGGCACCAGAGATTTAGCATCCGTCAAAGCGCTCGGATTCAAGACAGGTGAAGACCATGATGTGCACGAACTGCCGAAGCAGGAAGACATGCAGTCCAACGTGATGAAAACCGTCAAGCAGTCGTTCCCGCCGGAATTCATCAATCGCCTGGATGACATCATCGTCTTCCATGCACTGAAAAAAGAAGATGTAGAAGAAATTGCCCAAAATCTGACGAAAAAGCTCTGTGAGCGTCTGAAAGCGCAGGGAATCTCCCTGACCGTGGAAGACAGCGCCATTGAAGTGCTGGCCGAGAAAGGGTACGACCCGATGTATGGGGCAAGACCTCTTCGGCGGACGATACAGGACCTTCTGGAAGATTCACTTTCTGATCTGATTCTGGAGGAAGAATCGGCGGATCTGCCGCCGGTCACCGCCATCGGAGAAAACGGTGAAATCCACCTGGTCAAAGACAATGAAAAGGAGCCGGAACTCACACAGGCAGTGTAACAGAGAAAACCATACAGATCACAGAGGGTGATTTATCATGAATGATAATTTAAGAGAACAATTTATTTTGATGATGACGAAATGCAGTAAATATAATGCGGCTTCCCCTTCTTTTTGTGGACTGCCGGTGAACGAGCTCGGCATTTTGCACATCATCTCAGAAAGCAGCGATGGCAACAGATTTCAAAACCAGCGATTTCTTATAACTTAAATATGTTGGAGAAAAAGGAATATATTGTACGGGAAATCGATCCGAAAGACCGACGCCGGATTTCCGTCCATGTGACGCAGAAAGGCACCGATGCATGGGAAGATTCCATACATCAGCATGAAGATATGTGGAACCAGCTTGTGGAGGAATTCGGAGAGTCGGACATGCAGGCGCTGACTCAGTTACTGACCCGATTCTTTGAAGTCGTTGACCAAATGAATGCAGATGGGAAACTCTGAAGAAAAGAAAAGTCCGGAATCTCTTGTTTATCAAGGGATTTCAGACTTTTTTCGTTTTTGGCTTAAAATCCTTTATTTGTCTTCGTCGTCTTCGTCTTTTTTGAAATTCTGATACCCTTTCTTTACGAAATGGTGCTCCTCCCAAAGCTCATCTGCCTCAGGCTGCCAATTTTTCGCATACTCTATGCATTTCCCGCAAAGATGCTCGACGGGCTCTTCCGACTGAACATCCGTTGAATGTGCTCCAGATTCATTTACGATCTGAATCAACTTCGCCGGATTTTCCAGCATCGGACACGGCCGAAGCAGGTTGTCATTAAACGGCTGATTATCACGGTATGCCATAAATAAGGGCTGCTTAAACGCTTCGAGAAGACTGACGTCCCGGATATTCGCTCCTGAATAGTGGATAAATGCACAGGGCTCCACATCTCCGTTTGCGTTGATATGACAGTAACTACGTCCGCCGGCTACACAGCCGCCGACATACTCGCCGTCATTCTGGAAATCAATGGCGAAAATCTGCTTTCCGCCGGTCATCCCACGAACCTCACGTAAACGATGGTAGATATACTCTCTCTGCTCTTTTGTCGGAAGAAGATCCGGCGCGGCATCATTTCCAACAGGCAGATAATGGAAATACCAAGCGTAGCGGCACCCTTTCTCGATGAGCAGATCCAGGAATTCATCGGACGTGACCGTCTCCAGATTCGCTCTTGTATAGCAGATGGAAGCACCGAAAAATAATCCATTCTCTTTCAGCAGATCCATCGTATGCATGACTTTTTCAAATACGCCCTGCCCACGGCGGGCATCATTGCTTTCCGCAAAACCTTCCACACTAATGGCAAGTGTCAGGTTGCCGACCTTACGCATCTGATCGCAGAAGTCCTGATCCACCAGCGTTCCGTTCGTAAAGGAAAGAAACGCACAGTCATTATGCTTTTTGCAAAGCTTGATAATATCGTCTTTACGTACCAGCGGTTCTCCTCCACTCAGCAGATAAAAATAAATGCCCAGTTTCTTCCCCTGAGTAACGATACTGTCCAGCTCGTCAAAGGTCAGATTCAGCTTGTTTCCATACTCCGCTGCCCAGCATCCCGTACATTTCAGGTCGCAGGCACTGGTTGGATCCATGAGGATCGCCCACGGAATATTGCACTGCTCCTCTTCTCTCTTCTGCCTTATGATTTTTGTGCCGGTGAACGCTGCTTCAAATCCCAGATTAAGGGCCATTGTTTTCAGCACATTCGGATCCAGTTCATCAAACAAACGATTTGTAAATTGAACCCATTTGTTGTTTGGATCCTTGATCGCTTCCCTGACTTTCTCATAAGTCTCGGGCTGAAAACTATCCCCCATATATTTTTCTGCCAAATCTACAATCTCCAGTAATCCCTCTTCGTGGTTTTTATCAACTTTTTTATACATAGAGTCGATTACTGCGCTAAAAGCGGCTCTCTGCGCTTTCTGTTTAATTGCATCCATCGCTTCCATGACCCCTCACCTCCATTTTTCTCAAGGCTAACAGCCATTATACTACTTTTTTATAATAATTGAACAAAAAATTAAGATTTTTTTTAAATCAAAAAAATTTTCTTTCCCCCCGTTTTAAAAACGAGTGACCTCAAAGCCCCCATATTTCAAGGGCTTCCGGGAAAATGTGCTTTGTTTTCTGAAAATCATGAAAAATATTGGTAAACTATAAAATCCGGAAACTTATCCTTGTTCAGCTCACCTTTTTGGCAATCTTCTGCATCCGCTTCGCGGTCTTTTTACTGAGTGAACCATAGTACGTTGCGCCAACCGGCGATTCTTTAAATACGGCTGTGTATATACAACAGGCGGAGAGGTACGCACCGGTTGATGTCTGATGGCAGTCATCAGAAACGGTTGTCAGGGAGGGGTAGAGTTTATTGCACCTTTCAAACGCGGGTCCGTCAAAGGACAGGATGGCATTGATTTTTTTCGCAACCTTGTTTGTATTTTTATAGGCAAGTTCCTTTAGGGCTGTCCCGTCGCTTGTCCGCTTCCACATTTTCCGCAAAATGATTTTTACCTTCGGATTGACTTTTCTAACCATATCCGATATGGTTTTCGCCCCTTTGTAAAACTGGTCGTAATCCACGCAAACATCGCTGTTTTCCTGTAAAATGACGTAATCATATGATTTTGAAGTGATTTTTGATTTTTTGGTTTTGGAAAGCGAGTTCAGCGTGGCACCCCCCAACCGTTACGGAAGCTACGGAAACCTTTTTCCCCAGAGATTTTGCCAGTTTTGAAAATTTCGTCGGAATATCATACCTGTAGGTGCGGCTGTTCCCAATAAATAAGACTTTCGTAGTAGATGAACTTTTTTTGGAAGAAGTCTTTAATTTTACCGTGACTTTCTTCGTTTTTGTCTTTATCAGCTTATTTTTATAATATATCTTTGCAGATATTGTCGTCTTGCCGGTCTTTTGTGCAGTGATCTTCCCTTTGGAATTCACCATGGCTATGCTGTTATTTTTGCTGGAATACTTGACGGTACAGCCTTTGGGGACTTTCGCCGCCACCTTTTTCGTCTTCCCTTTCACCAAGGTGATTTTAGAAGTGTTATACTTGAAATCTTTGTTGTTCGCCACAAGGAGATAAACATTTTTTACAACTTTGCCATTTTCGTTGTAGCATTTTAAGGTTACCCTTCCCTTTTTCTTTGCGGTAACCTCATAGGCCTTGTCCTGCACCTTTTTTACTTTAGCGACTTCTGTATTTGCAGACTCAACCTCCTGATAATTGTCAATCGTATACGTTCCCCCGACAGACAGACGTTTCACACTGGTAGAGGTGGCCGCCGATGTGTGAAAGCCGCATAGGCAGGCTAAAGTGAAAGCAAACAGCAAAAGTATTCCCCATTTTTTTATTCCGGATTTCATTATTAAATTCCTTTTCACTTTTTACACTTATTTTACAAAAAAACAAAGTGTGTTGCAACTCATTCTGTACAATAGGATACGAGTTTTATACGGGAATTCTTCGCCGTGATGGCAGATGGCCGCAATCAGCTTTTTTCTCCCCATAATACAAAAAACCGGAGCCCCTCTGTTTTCGAGGAGTTCCGGACTTTATCCAGTAGCGGAGAAGGAGGGATTAAATCCCCGTACAACTCGGGAAACCCCTAGAAAGGAGGGGCTGCGCGCTGTCGACTTTCCCGAGGTAATCAAGAGGTAATCAAATGGACCGTTCTCTCTGTCCAATTCCTCATTTTATACTACATATCTGCCTTAACCGCCATCGTTATTTTGTGGAACCGCATTTACTGCATTTATACGTTGTGTATGCCGCCTTGTCCTGGACCCATTGCTTTTCATACACGGCATCATGATGAACGGTGGTATATTCAGTAATCATATGATTACCGCCACCACATTCAGAACAATGATAACTCATATCTTTCGCACTGGTAGAAGTATACCCACATTTATTACAAACATATGTATCTCCGGTACATACTTTTTCGTCATACGCATCTTTCACTTTTACGTTCTCATAATGCCCAGTAGCGGCATGTTTTGTGGCCACCCAATTGTGTTTGCAGACCGTGATCTTGCACTTATAAGTCTTCCCATTCACCTTGGCTTTGATCGTAGCCGTGCCGGCCTTCTTGGCTGTGACTTTGCACTTCTTATTGCTGACCTTCTTGATGGACGCGACCTTCTTGTTCGAAGTCGACCACTTTACTGTGCCCTTCACATTTTTCAGCCCTAAGGTATGTGTTTCTCCCTTGGCCAGCGTTTTTGTCGTATGGCAGATCTTCTTGACCGTCACCTTGCATTTATAGGTCTTCCCACTGACTTTCGCCTTAATAGTTGCCGTTCCGGGTTTTACTGCTGTGACTTTATATTTCGTCTTGCTGACCTTCTTGATGGACGCGACCTTCTTATTCGATGTGGACCACTTAATTGTCTTACTGCCTGTATTCTTAATAGACAAATTGAAACTCTGCTTATATCCGATCGTCTTACTAGTGGCCGATAATTTGATGCTTGCAGCCTCTGCTGTTATTGTCGCATCATCGTCCATGAACGAAACTGCGCCCGCGCATGAAAATGCCAGCAGGACGGCAAGAAAAACCATTATTATTCTTTTAGACAATTTCATAGTGTCTCTCCCTTTGCGCTAAACTATTTCGTGGCACCGCATTTACTGCATTTATATGTTGTGTATGCCGCCTTGTCCTGGACCCATTGCTTTTCATATTCTGCGTCATGATGAACAGTAGTATATAAATCTACTGCATGATATCCACCACCACAAACTTGCGAACAATGGCTTCCTATGTCTCCGCCATCTGATGTAGCATATCCACATTTGTTGCATACATACTGATATCCATTTGCCACTTTTTCGTCATAAGCATCCTGCACTTTTACGTTCTCATAATGCCCAATTGCGGCATGCTTCGTCGCTACCCAATTGTGTTTGCAGACCGTGATTTTGCACTTATAAGTCTTCCCATTCACCTTGGCCTTGATCGTAGCAGTGCCGGCCTTCTTGGCTGTGACCTTGCACTTCTTATTGCTGACCTTCTTGATGGACGCGACCTTCTTGTTCGAAGTCGACCACTTCACCGTGCCTTTCACATTTTTCAGCCCTAAGGTATGTGTTTCTCCCTTAGCCAGCGTTTTTGTCGTATGGCAGATCTTCTTGACCGTCACCTTGCATTTATAGGTCTTGCCTCCCACTTTCGCCTTGATGGTCGCCGTACCGGGCTTTACAGCTGTGACTTTATATTTCGTCTTGCTGACCTTCTTGATCTTGGCGATCTTCTTATTGGAAGTGGACCACTTGACCGTCTTGCTCCCCGTGTTCTTGATCGACAGGTTGAAACTCTGCTTATAACCAATGGTCTTAGATTTTGTTGATAACTTGATGCTCGCCGCTTCCGCTGTGATCGCTGCGCTGTCATCCATGACATTGACGGCCGTGAACGCTGTAAAAGCTAATGCAAATGCTAATAAAGCTGTGATGATCTTATTTTTTAATCTCATGTCTTCCCTCCAGAGAGCCTACGTTCTTATATTTATGTATTATAGTCTTTCCCGTAACAGTTGTAAACGGAAATGGCACTCCCACAAGCGGAATTATTACCTGAATAATAATAAAATGTCAAAAACCTGAATGCTTTTCTTGATCCTCAATGTAATCTTTTATAATCCAGTGATTTACTATCCACGCTATGTCAGGAAAATGGTCGGACATGAAGACGAACGGACCACCCTAAACAGTTATTGTTTCAACCGGAAGTCCAAAGACCAGACCAGAACCGACCTGGAACAGACCCTCGTGATTGCAGAAAACCGCCAGTTTAAGGCAAAAACCAAAGGTGGCGCAACCATCATACCTTTTAAGCAAAAAGATACTGAGAAATTACAAAACGGGGTAAGCAAAGGTAATCAAAAATAGCCCCGATTTTCCGAGTAATACAAAATCCGGAAGCCCTCTGTTTATAAGGGTTTCCGGACATTTAAGAGTCAGCGGAGAAGGAGGGATTTGAACCCTCGCGCCGGTCCCCCGACCTACACCCTTAGCAGGGGCGCCCCTTCAGCCACTTGGGTACTTCTCCAGCACCGAATATTATACTAGAGGTTCCCGGCATTGTCAACGGTTTTCCCGGCAAGATTCTGTGGGTGCCGCCGCCGGTCTTTACGCTCCGGATACGGCCAGATCGCCCACGAAAACGGACGGTGCCAGCACGCATTCACTGTCCGGACCGGTCGGTGCGTAATCGTCTCCGATCATCCGAATCTCTTCTAACATAGCAAAGAAATTTCCGGCAATCGTCACCTGACAGAACGCACCGCTCTCCCGCCCGTTCTCGATTTTTCTTCCTTTGACTAACAGGGAAAACTGACCCGTCCGAATATCCGTCCCGGCCATCAGGCCTTCTACTCCGGTGATCAAAAGTCCACATCCCAATCTTTCCAAAAGCTGCTCTGGCGGACAGGGTGCCTGCCCCTCCAGAAGAATGTTGGTCACCCCGATTCCATCCTCATTAAACGGGCCGGAACGAAAACCGTTCCCGGTATTTCTAAGCTTCAACAGGTGCGCCAGCCGCTGGTTTAGCAGGGCGGTCGTAAAGATTCCGTCCCGGATCAGATATTTTTCCTGCACCGGATATCCTTCATCGTCAATCTGGCGGCAGCTTCTGCCTTGTTCCAGTGCCGGCACTTCCCGCACATTCACTCCGACGGCTGCTACCCGCCGGCCGAGTCTTCCCGCCATAAAACTGCGTCGGCTCAAGATCCAATCCCCATAAAACGCAGGCAGATATGCTTCCAGCATTTCTGCCATGACGGTATTATTGAAAATGACCGGATACCGTCCGGAGGCCACCGGCCGGCTTCCCAGCTCCTGTGCCGCCTTCCTGGCTTCCGCCCGGACGAGCTCCTTAAGGGACAGCTCCCGGATTGCTTTGCAGTAACAGCTCATACGCGCCACCGCTGCCTCTTTTCCCTGCCGCAGTTTGTGTTCCACTTCCAGGCAGTGATACCCGCTGGTATCCCCGTATTCCAGACCATCTTCCCCACAGACATAGATATCTACCTGATTCTGTATATAGGAAAGCCGGGTCAAATGAGACCGGCCGGGCGCTTCCTTCGCTTCTTCCCCGGTCGAAAGAAATTTCTGAAGGATGTCCTCATGAGGTTCAAAACCCATGGAAATCTCTCTTCCCGAAAAACACCCGCCTTCCCCTATCCTGTCGAGGGATTTTGGCTCCTGTCCCGAGGCTTTCACCGCTTCTTTTAAGCGGGCCATCATCTCTTCTGTCTGGGGCAGCTGCGTCCAGTAGACACAGCCTCTTTTCCCCTCCCGGGGCTGCTTCTGCGATATACAAATGGTCCACCGCATCCTGGCGCCGGTCAATCTGCGTCCCACTGGTGGAGGTGAACCGCTCATATGTGTCCACTGCCGTAAATGTAATCTGAGCGTATCCTTCCTGTTTAAGCCTTGCGGCCCAATGCCTGAATCTATTCCTTTCCTTTTCCGTCATCCTATCTGCTCACCTCCGATCAACATATCGGATACTTTGATGCTGGGCTGGCCGACGCTGATACTAAGCGTTCCGCTTCCGGCGAAGCAAAAGCCCTGTCCCATCTTAAAATCACTGCCCACCATCTCAATCTTCTGCAACACTTCGCCTCCGACCCCGGCCAGCGTCACGCTTTTGACCGGGGTCGTGATCTCCCCATGTTCAATGAGATAGGCTTCTTTTGTATGAAAATTAAACTCTCCTGTCATACTGTTGACGGATCCTGCATGCAGACTCTTCACGTATAGTCCTTTCTGAATGGAAGAAATCATCTCCCCCGGGGACGTCTCTCCCGGTTCAATATACGTGTTGCTCATGCGGGAAATCGGCGCATACCGATAACTTTCTCTCCGACTGCTGCCGTTTTGCGGCAGGCCGATCTTCTCCCCGTCTGCCCGGTCAGAGAGATAGGTTTTTAAAATCCCATGCTGAATCAGCACATTTTTTCGGGTGGGGATGCCTTCATCATCCACATCGCTGCTGCCATAGCCTCCGGGGAGTGCCCCGTCGTCGATCAGCGTCACCTTATCGGACGCCACCTGCTCTCCTACCCGGCCGGAGAATTCGCTTCCGCCGTCCCGCACCGAGGATGCCTCCAGCGAATGTCCGCAGGCCTCATGAAAAAACAGGCCGCCAAACCCACTGGCGATAATGACCGGCATAAACCCGCCGGGGCAGGGAACTGCACCTAAGAGGTGCTCTGCCGCTGCCGCCGTCTTTTTTACCTGCCCCATCAGATCTATCTCCTGAAAAAACTCCGGGCCGCCCCGCCGGCCGGGTCCAATATGACTGCTGGCCACTTCCCCGTCTCTTTCCGCAATGGCTTCCACATAGAGCCGGACCTTACGTCGCTCATCCTCCTGATACAGACCTTCCGAATTGGCAATCTGCACATACTGATCTGTATCCAGATATTTTACCCGCATATCCCGAATCCGGGACGCGCCGGCGCGTCCGGCCCGATCGCACGCTTCTAAGAGCTTTAATTCCTTCTGAATGGAGGCTCGCTGCGGAGTAAACCGCCGTTTTATTCCCCGCACGGAAGTCCGTATTTCCCCCGCTGACAGAAGATTTTCCTTCACCAGGCCAAGAAGCGCTTCCTCGCGGCTGTCACTGCTGCAAAGATAACGCCATCCGTTGGCGTCACAAATTCGGATCCCCACACCGGCATCCACCCCGGAACGCATTTTCGTTACCTGACCCTGCGCCATGGAAATCTGATCTTTCCATGTATCTTCACTGTATATTTCCGCATAGACGGCGCCGCTTTTCAGGATGACATCCAGAATTTTATCAATGACGCTTTTCTGTAGCACGATTTCTCCTTTCACTAAAAAATAACTTCCTGAGTCTCATTACGGTCACTATTATTATAGCAAACACTATATTAATTGTCTATATTTTAACAAAAAAATAAAGCGCAAACCACTTTTTAATGGATACGCTTTAATTTTGCTTTATTTTTTATCTTTTTTGTTACTATTTTTTGATTTTCTCTCTGCCTGACTGCCTGACTTCGGATGTTGATTTTCCCTGCTGAAGCCGGATCGCGGACATCAGCAGATTCACCATCACCATCGGCCCTGTAAGTGCAATATCTGCTTCTTTTACGATCTTTGCGTTTTCATTGTCCGTGACCGCCAGCACACGCGCCTGTTTTGCCCGGGCTTCTTTCGTGATCAGATCCGTCCCTTCATAGTACTCCGGAAAAGAGACCGACACCACCAGGCTCTCCTCTGTCATAATGCCAAGGGCGGCATTCACTTCGTCATTTAATTCGGTATTGACGGTGACCGAAAACAAGTTACAGTCCATCAGCCTGTTTTTCACGATATCGGCCAGATCGTACGAAAAGCCCTGGCCGCACAGGAAAATCTCCTGGCTTTTTAAAATCAAATCAGCCGCTTCCAGAAACTGACGAATCTCAATGTGATTCCAGTAATCTGCCGCGGCTTTCATCTCTTCATTTCCGATCTCAAAAAGCGCCCGCTCCTTGTCGTCCACCGGCTTCTCATTCTCCGATGTGAGCAGTACTTTACGGAATTCATTTTTCACTTCATTGTACCCTGCATAGCCCAGAGCCTCGCAGGTATGTAACACCGTAATCTCGGTTACCCCGACCCGGCGGCTTACTTCTTTGAGTGTCAGGTAGGCCATCTCGTCCGGATGCGTCCGCATATAGTCCGCCGTCATGCGCTGCTTTTTTGTGAGCCCATTCCGTTCCTTTTCCATACGATCTCGGATATCCATGTGGCTGGTACGCTCCTTTGCCTGTTCTGTTTATAGTATACAGTATAAACCGGTCAGAACGCAATGCATTACCACTTTAATCTTTTAGGGATTCTCCTTCACACTCGCATTGATGACACTCTGGATCCGTTCCTGGACCAGTGCCGCGATCTCCACGGTCCGCATCCCCTTGTATTCTTCATAGGGCAGTGGTTTCAGATAATGGACCTGTACAGTAACGGGCTTGGTCGTATTTGTATCAAATGGTTTAAAACAGTCCACCAGTGCAACGGGGACGATGGGACATTTGGCCTTGGTGGCCGCCTTGAAACTGCCGCCTTTAAATTCGCCTACCTGGTTGCCGTTCTTTGAACGGGTTCCTTCCGCAAAGATCAGTACGTTGCGGCCGCCGCTGACATCCTTCGCCACCTGATTGATGATCTGCATGGACTGGCGCAGGTCGTCCCGGTCGATCATATATGCGCCCATACAGGCAAACGCCTGTTTCAGGAACGGAATATTGGCAACCTCCTTTTTGGAAACCACCGAAAAGGGAACGGGACACGTCTGAATGATCGGCAGGACGTCATACAGGCCCTGATGATTCGGGAAAAACATGAACCCGTTTTCCTTCGGAATATTTTCGACCCCGTACGCCTGTATCGTCACATTGGCGCCCTTGTTGGCGCACCGATCAATATATTGCAGAAAAGCATGCCGCTGCTCGGGTGTATATTTTTCCGGATGGGATGCGTAATACCAGAGTTTAATCCAGTTATACGGCAGCTTATACAGGTTGCGCAGGACTAACATCAGAATCCGTATCATACGTTTTGGTACTCCTTTATTGCACTTTCATACAGATTATGGCCCGCCGCATCCGCGACCACAATCACCGGGAAATCCTTCACCGTAAGCTCCCGGATGGCTTCTGTCCCCAGGTCTTCATAGGCGATGATGCGGGAAGATAAAATGCATTTGGAAAGCAGCGCCCCGGCTCCGCCTACCGCGGCAAAATAGACGCTTTGATTTCGGACGATCGCCTCTAAGACTTCTTTAGAGCGTTTCCCTTTCCCGATCATAGCGCCCAGTCCCAGATCCAGCAGTCTCGGTGTGTATTTATCCATCCGGCTGGCCGTCGTCGGCCCCGCCGAACCAATGGGCCGCCCGGCTCTGGCCGGGGAAGGTCCCATATAATAAATGACCTGTCCCCGAATATCAAAGGGCAGTTCTTCTCCTTTATCCAGCGCCTCCGCCATCCGCTTATGGGCTGCATCCCGGGCCGTATAAAGGGTCCCGGTAAGATAGACATAATCTCCGGCCTGTAACTGCATAGCCACATCTTTTGGGAAGGGAACGTTTAATTTCTGATCCATCGCTTACACCTCCCTTGTCACATGCCGGTTTACATGACAGCAGATATTGACGGCCACCGGCAGACCGGCGATATGGGTCGGATAAGTGTTCACATGGACCGCCAGCGCGGTGGTCCGTCCTCCGAGTCCGCCGGGCCCGATGCCCAAGTCATTGATTTTTTCAAGCATCTCTTCTTCCAGATCCCGCACCCAGGGAATGTCGGAAGTCTCTCCGGATGCTCTTGTAAGTGCCTGCTTGGCCATCTCTGCACATTTTTCAAAGGTGCCTCCGATGCCGACGCCCACCACCATGGGCGGGCAGGCATTGGGGCCGGCCTCTTTTACCGTCGTCAGGATAGCCTCTTTTACTCCTGCAAGGCCGTCCGCCGGTTTCAGCATAAAAATCCGGCTCATGTTCTCACTGCCAAAGCCCTTGGGGGCCACGGTAATCTTTACCTTCTCCCCGCTTACGATGTTGTAATGGATCACCGCCGGGGTATTATCTTTTGTATTCTCTCTTAAAATGGGATCTCCCACAACGGATTTGCGCAGATACCCCTCTTCATATCCCTGCCGGACGCCCTCGTTGACCGCTTCGGTCAGATCGCCGCCGACCAGGTGTACCTCCTGGCCTACTTCCAGAAAAATGACCGCCATTCCGGTATCCTGACAGATAGGGATCTGCTCCTCTTCTGCCACCGTAAGGTTTTCTTTAAGCTGGCCCAGAATCTTTTTCCCAAGCGGAGACTCCTCCGTATCCTCAGCCGAACAAAGCGCCTGCTCCATATCCGAGGAGAGGCTTAAATTCGCCTCTATGCACATCTCTTTGATGTTTTTCGTAATTTCGTCAACTTCGATCGTTCGCATTTAGGATTCCGTCTCTACTTCCTCGCCTTCCTCGTCTTCGTCCCCTTTGCGGACTTTGGCGATGCTGGCTACATCCACATCTTTCGGCAGGTTGATCAGTTTCACACCGGAGGTCACCCGGCCCAGTTCGGAAATGCCGCTGCATTTCATCCGGATGATGATTCCTTCCGTATTGATGATCATGATCTCACTATCTTCATCGACCGCTTTCACGCCCA
>Ga0192242_10534_pt1 | contig 12826 bp, 9 predicted proteins | sample Koala_Koa27_J3_FD_131235 | JGI IMG/M metagenome (GOLD analysis project Ga0192242, IMG submission 131235) | Enriched cells from koala feces incubated with labeled cellulose particles, San Francisco Zoo, California, United States - Koala_Koa2-7_J3 ...
CGCTTTTCTTCCTGATACTCTTCTTCCATCTTTTCCCATTTGGGCCATTTTTCAGTATCCCATTTGGTCGGATTCGAGAAATATTCGTTGGATGCGTTCACCACCTGCTTGCAGCATAGCAGGATAATGGGTGTATTGACGATCGTGATGAGGAAGATGCTTAAGTCTACATAGCCGATCAGGGCATCCACACCTAAAAATCCGCCGATCAGGATCAGGACAAGGATGATCCAGCGCCCGATGGTACGCCCCTTTTCGCCGACCAGCCGGGCCAGGGAGACACAGGCAAATTCCACCTGTGCACAGGCGGTACTGAAGGTGAATAAGAGCAGGCAGACTACCACAAGCAGGCTGCCGACTGTGCCCAGCACCGTACCGAAAGCGGTCATGGTCATCGCAGAGGAGGACAGGCCTTCCCACTGCCATACGCCGGTACAGAGGATAGTCAGACAGGTCAGTGTGCAGACGATGATCGTATCGAAGAAGCCTTCGAATACGCCCCACATGCCCTGCTTTACCGGGTGATTAGTCTCGGCTACGGCATGGCTCATTGTGGTGTATCCGGCACCGGCATCACTGGAGAAAACGCCTCTGGCCAGCCCCCAGCGGATACAGCCCATGATTGTGCACCCGGCAAAGCCGCCGACCGCCGCATGACCGGTAAATGCGCTGGCGAAGATGGTGGCGAAGATCCCGGGGATCCTGGTGATATTCGCGAAGATTACGATGAGGGCGCCTACAATAAAGAGTATGCTCATTGTGGGAACGACTTTTTCTGTAACCTTTAAAAGACTGTTCATACCGCCGATCACGACGATCGCGCACAGCACGGTGAGGATAATGGTGGAAGGAATACGGGGGGGCTCCGAAAGCCTCCAGATTATCCACGCCGGAACCAATCTGAACAGAGGCACAGATCAGCATGGCGAACAGACAGAAGATGCCGTAAAGGAGGCCGGGCCATTTTTTCCCGGTGGCCGCGGAGAGATAGTACGCGGGACCGCCCTCCCATTCTCCGGTGTCTTTGTTGATGTGGCGGTGGATCATACACATGGTCACTTCGCAGAACTTGATCGTGCAGGCCACGAATCCGGCGACCCAGAGCCAGAACACAGCGCCGGGACCTCCGTAGGCTACCGCCAGAGCGGTGCCGACGATATTGCCGGTACCCAGACAGGAGGCCAGTGCTCCTGTGGCCGCCTGCCATCCGGAAAATTTGCCATCTTCCGAACCGTTGTTTTTCCCAAACGCTTTTCCGATTGTATTTTTTAGGATGTATGGCAGTTTAGTCAGCGTGACTCCGTGGAGGCGGATAAGGAGATAGACACCGCCACCGGCTAACAGGATCAGCATGGGGATTCCCCAGACCCAGTTTACAAAAGCCATAATATAATCTAAAATTGTGGATATAAATGACATTGTACTTTACCTCCTGACTACTGTTTACCATTGTACCATGTTATTGAATAAAAGTACACGCACAGGGATAGAAATTTGCAATATCCGCACATCTTTGAGGCCCCAAATTCACATACGAACGCCCCTGAATATTGACAAAAGTCCGCACGGCTGATATAATGAACAGCGTTATGAAGGAACCATTTTCCGGCAAAAGAAGGGGATGTAGATCAAGTGAAAAGGGCAAGAGCAGCTTTACTTATTATGGTCATGACACTTGCTTTTAGCTTCTCCTTAAGTGCCTGTTCCGGTTCCGGATCCGATTCGGATGACAGTAAAAAGGAGTCCACAGGTGAGGTCGTGGATCCGGATGCAGATGAGAAAGAAGTCGAAGCGGCGGAGGATGAGGCCAAGGCGGTAGAAGACGATGTGAAAGACATCGAAGATGAGCTGAAATAACAGTTTATGGGGCATTAGCGCAGTTGGGAGCGCGCCACACTGGCAGTGTGGAGGTCACGGGTTCAAGTCCCGTATGCTCCATTTTTTTATTGGGGAAAGTAATCCCATAAATTTTTATGGAATTTGAAAAATCTAGGAAAAATTTAAGGGGGGGGTGTAGAAAAGTACTTGCATTCTTAAAAAAAGGTGCTATAATTTCTTCGTTCGGATATCGAAAGCTTTAATTTTAATGTGTTTCATGTGTTTTAAAGAACGATATATTATCTATGGAGAGCTTTTGGTACCTGAATTGCAGACAATATCATTTTAGGAGACCAGAAGGAATCAAATAATTCGGTCTTTATTTAAAGGAGGAATTATCATGAAAAAAGTTAAAACACTTCTTCTTGTGTTCGCAATGACAATGTGCATGTTCTCACTTGCAGCTTGCAGCTCTGCTAAGAAAGACGTAGACGAAGCAGAGGAGAAAGTTGAAGATGCAGCTACAGATGTTAAGGATGAAGCTGAAGAACTCGGCGAGGATGTCAAGGACGATGTAGAGGATGTTGCCAAGGATACAGCTGAAGGCGCAAAGGAAGGCGTAGAGGCTGCTAAGGAAGACAACGAAGAGAACAAAGAAGACAAAGAAGAAAAAGAAGAAGAGACTAAAGAAGATATCGAAGAGAAGACAGAAGAGAAAGAAGACAAATAATAATTCGAACCTTAGGTCAAACATTTAACGCTGCATGCAGCAGAGAAAGGTTCAAAAAGATGTCTGTAGATAATATTTCGTAATGCGAAAATAAAAAGAGCAGTCCATAGGGGCTGCTCTTTTTAACGTACTTCTTAATACTTATTATGCACATCTTCGGCAAAGCACATCAGATCTTTGATCTCCAGTTCTTTTCCGTCGTCCAGCACGGCTTTTCCGTTCATCTTTCCGAATACCTGGTGTTGATCGCTGCTGATTGGGCCGATGGCCATTTTTGCGGCCCGGTCCAGCACGGGAGTAAAGTCCGCCTCGAAGCGGTCGTCACTGGAAGTGATCTTCCAGGGCTTCATATAGCTTTCCTTTGGAATGTGGAAAGTTACATCTGCAAGTTTATGGCCCACGCCGTCGTAGAAAAGCATGTTCTCAGAGGCGGCGGATGTGTCGCCAAATCCATAGCCCAGATTAAATCCGAAGAGCTTTCCGTCAATGACCCCGTTGCCGGAGCTCCAGAACCAGCGGTTGTCATAGGTCCAGACACCGCGCCCCCAGTCCAGCGTGGCAAAGGAATCTTCCGGGGAGAAGTGGTAGAGTTTTCCGTCTACGGCCAAATCTCCTTCGGCGCGCATACAGTTGATCTTCTGATTATAATAGAACGCGGTCTTCTTTTCCCGCCAGGGAGTAGCGATGACCATGGTATCTGAAGGCGGCTGGGAGAGGGTGAGGTCACAGGATAAGGTATGGCCTTCATGGAAGTTTTTATACTGGCATAAAATGCGCCGTGTTTTACTTGTTTTATCCGCCCGAAATTCCATCTTCAACTGCTTGTTCTGGAAGCGGGTCGTGCCGCTGGCGGAGTCCGCCGGAAGCTCCATATGGCCCATGGGCATCAGATTTATGACCGAGTTGGTATGCTCATAAGGCTCGCCTTCAAAGGACAGAAACGAGACGGACTGCAGACCGAAGTACCCGTTGTCCGAGATGGTAAAAGCGGCGGCGATACGGGGATTTAAGACAAGATAATAATCCCATTCCTTGATGCGAAGGGCGCTCGCTTTGATTTTGGACCGCTCATAGGGCTGCAATAAACGCCTGGAATAACCGGGCTCCTGTAAAGATCCGTCCTCCTTAAGCAGTGGATGACGAGTGGTGATTTCATGATTTTCCGACATAGTATGCCTCCTCGGTGAAGCTTTGATACAAAATCAGGATTCCGTGATGAGGTCGGCAAGTTCCTGCTGCTTTTTGGCATCAAAGCCGTTCTCTGCCAGGCACTTGCGAAGATCTTTCTCTTCAAAAACATCCAGCAGTCCGGCCATGGTCTCCGGGTCGGAGGACATGCCCTGCCGGGCAGAATCTGAATCAAACAGGTCTTTTACTTCCTTAGGGATTTCGGATAACATCTGGTTAATCCCCTTTTCATTATACGTATAGCTGACCATGTAGTCGGCGATGATATCTTCTCTTGGCACCCCGCAAAGATACAGGAGCATGGCTGCGGTAATGCCGGTCCGATCCTTTCCGGCGGAACACAGGAACAGGACGCTGCCGTCGCCTTTCTTTAACTTGTTTAAGATCGCCTCCAGGATCGATGCGGCGCAGGTGAGATTGCCGAAGAGCGTTCTGGGGTAATCCAGTTCCATGCTTTTTAAGATCTGCTTTGTAAGCTCATCGTCCTTATCCATCTTGGCCAGATCTTCCATACGAACCATGGGCACCTCATCCAACTCTTTCATCAGAGAGAGATGGTGGGACTCTACCGGATAGGTAGGGCAGATGGGGGCATCCTTTACCTCCTGGTCGCTGCGCAGATCCAGGATGCAGTTGATATTAAGACCATAAAGGACCTGCCATTCCGCTTCTGTAAGCTCAGATAAGCTGTCGCTTCGATACAGCAGGTTCCATTTGGTAACCAGGCCTCCCTCGGTCGGAAACCCGCCCAGGTCCCGCAGATTATGTGCGTGTTCCAGTAAAATTCGTCTTTGATGCATAGTCGTTACTCCTTATCTTTTTCCGCTGATTCCTCTTCCGTTTCCTCCTCGGTTTCTTCCTCCGTCTCTTCGACCTCCTCCTCCAGGTCCGGACGCAGTTCCAAAATCCGCTGCTGTGTCTCTTCGGAGACTTCCGGCATCTGGTCGTCCACATATTTAAAGAAATCTGTGGAGAAGAGCAGATCAGAGATGGTGAACCAGTTCTGAGCCTTTTCTTTCATGGGCTGGATATAGTCGTCGTCCACTTTCTCGCTGGTCAGATTCTTGACCGAATCTTTCTCCGCGTTATAGATGGCTTTTCCGCTGATGAAGCTTAGGTTCGGGAACATGACGAACTGTTCCGAATCGGATAAAGCGTCCTGACCGACCAGCATCCGGGAATCATAATCCCATCCCATGAGATTGGAGACGGTGGGCAGGATGTCGATGGAGCAGCAATATTTATCCACCACTACCGGTTCTTCCATGGAAGGAGAGTAGATGAACAGCGCGTTTTTATAGCGCTGAGTGAAGCCGAGCTTCTTTCCGGCCAGATCATCCAAGACCTCCATGTCATCATAGGGCACATGGTCGCACGCCATGACGATCACCGTGCGGTCCGCGATGCCGGCGTCCTCAAGATCATTTAACAGTTCCTCCATAGCCAGATCCAGTTCCTTGTTGGCGGCCAGATAGGCCGGCGTTTTCTCTTCATAATCCAGCCCGTTCTCTTCCGCGTATTCCCGGACGGCCTCCTCGTTTTTCCCGGACATGGCGTTGCCGCCCCAGGTGTAGTCCATGTGGCCGCTGACGGTCATGTAGTAGGTCATGAAAGGTTCTTCATCCACATAATTCGGGAAGCTCTGTTTGATCAGTTCCACATCCGACTGGGGCCAGTAGGGTTTGCCAGTATCTTCGTTGATGATCGGATCATAGCCCTGCCCGGAGCCGAACCATTCATAGCCCATGTTGGGGAAGTCCACGTCCCGGTAGTAATAGTTGTAGGTATTGTTGTGCCACCCGGTGGTGTGATATCCCAGCCGGACCGACTGCCGGCCGGCGGTAAAGAGCATATCCAGGCCCTCTCTGCCGGAGCGGCTCATGGACACATAGTTGCCATTATTGGGTACCGTGCCCGTTAAGTTCGACCACTCGCCGCCGGTGGTGCTGCCATAGTATTCGGGCGAGTAGTAGTGCTCAAACACGAACCCCTCGCTGGCCATCTTCCAAAGCGTGGGGGTGAATTCCGGAGACATGCAGTAGCCGGAGAAGCCCTCCGCGGTCAGCCAGATCACATTATACCCTTCGAACATACCGGTATATTCATTTTTGTTGGTCCCATCCTTGCCTTCGATATATTCGCAGAGCCTTTTCACATCTTTGTCATCCCCGGAATCTTCGATGATCTTGTCGAAATCGATATCCAGAATGTTGGGGGATGTATCGATGGTCTCTTCCGGTTCTTCCTCCACCGTCTCCAGGCTTAGATCGTCGCCGGATTCTTCATAGATGGAGGAACTGGAAGATCTTCCGGTGAGCAGGTTGCGCCCGTTTAAGAAAGTCGTGGCGTCCACGCCCAGTACCTGGATCGCATCGTCCACGGACAGGCTGTTGTAGTAGAGCTCATAGGCGCTTCCGATGCCGCGCCCTCCGGCGAAGATGGCCAAGAGCATCAGAAGATACAGGACCACCGCGGAAAGGAGCGCCAGCAGAATATGGGAAATCTTCCGATAGGCGCTGGTCGCACAGGCCTTTACCGTGGCGTAGATGCCCACCCCTGCCGGTACAAAGAAGAGCAGAACCAGATACCCCAGGCAGGTGATCATAGCCTGGATTACGATATTCATGAAATCCATGGCCTGTCCGGCGATCGACAGCACACCGAACAGAAGGAAATACGTGGAAAATACCTCTTTGTATATGATTTCTGCGCAGAACAGGGCACAGAAAAAGAGCGTCAGCGCGATCATCAGGATTTGGTTGATTCTCTTCGGAAAGAGACGGCAGAGGATGCCCAGGATCTCCCCCAGAAAGAGAGAGAACAAAATCGGGTAGATTAACGTCAGGCTGAAGCCAAACATCAGGATGTGAAAAAGGATTTCAAGGTATAAAAGCAGCACCCAAAAGTAGACAACGGTAGAAAATTGCCTTTTTGGGGGCTGCTTTTTCTCTGGAATTTGAATGACTGTAATTTCCATTACCTTAATAAGTGACCTTTGCTTTCTGCCAGAATAAATCCATGTGTCTTAAGTTTAACACATATGGCAGAAAAAGCAACTTACCTTCCATTGTGAGCAAAACCACCGGCTTCAGCCTCGGTCAGGTTGACGGTCACTTTATGATCCTTGAAGTAATCCAGCGTGCGGTGGAAATCATCCACCAAAAGCTCGGCCATATCCAGGCCAAATCCCTGCCGTACCAGGATCCGCTGAACGACGACATCCTCCGCGTCTGGCGGCAGTGAGTAGGCCGGAATCTGCCAGCCCCGGTTCCTGAGCCGGTCCGCAAAGTCATAGAGGTTAAAGGAGACATTGGCGTCCTCTTTGAGTCTCCAGGTGATACACGGGATGCCTCTTTCCGGGTCTGCTTCAAACATCAGTTCAAAAGGCCCCATTTTCCCGATCTCAATGGCCAGATACTGGGCCGTCTCATAGCAGGAAGTGTGCACTCTCTTGTACCCTTCCCTGCCCAGTCTCAGGAACTGATAGTACTGGGAGATCACCTGTCCGGCCGGACGGGAGAAATTCAGCTGGAAGACGGACATGTCGCCGCCCAGGTAATTCACATGGAAGACCAGATCTTCCGGCAGATCCTGTTTATGCCGCCACAGGACAAAGCCGCAGCCTAAGGGCGTCAGCCCGAATTTGTGGCTGGAAGCACTGATGGAGAGGACCCGGGGATTTCGGAAATCCCATTTCAGATCCGGGGCGCAGAACGGAGCTACAAAACCGCCCGAAGCGCCGTCCACGTGAACGGAGATGTCAAGGCCTTTCTCCTCCTGTAGTTTATCTAATGCCTGGCAGATCTCTTCGATCGGTTCGTACATACCGGTGAAGGTTAACCCCATTGTGGCCACGACGCCGATCGTATTTTCATCGATATAAGGGAGCATCTGCTTCGGAGTCATGGCCTGGCGTTCCCGGTCCATCGGCACTTCCCGCAGCTCCACATTCCAGTAACGGGCGAATTTTTTCCAGCAGATCTGGACGGGTCCGGTGACCAGATTGGGCTTGTCGGTGGGAAGTCCCTCTTTCTCCCGTTTCTCTCTCCAGCGGAAGAGCATGGCCAGCCCGCCCAGCATGCAGCCTTCGGAGGAGCCCACGGTGGAGGTGCCCACACAGTTGCCGCCTTCCGGCGCATTCCACAGATCCCCGAGGATATGGACACAGCGGGACTCGATCTCGGCAGTCTGGGGATATTCGTCCTTGTCGATCATGTTCTTGTTCATGCACATATCCATCAGTTCATGGATGTTGTCATCCTCGTAGGTCTGGCAAAAAGTGGCCAGATTTTGCCTGGCGTTGCCGTCCAGGAAAAGCTCCTCTTTGACCAGGTCCAGAATTTCGTCTCCGTCGGACTCCAGCTCCGGGATCTTATATTTCGGAAGGATCAGATCCTGGGATTCGCTGCTGTGGATCATGGAGTTGCCTTTGCCCTCGATATTGCGTTCTTCATGAATCATATACGTATGCCTTCTTTCCTTATATTATTTGAAAATAAGATGCAAAATTGTCGTAATAATTGTAACACTGTGCACCTGCAAAAGCAAGATTTACGAAGGGGACAGTTCCTGTTATAATAGTAGGGACAGTGGGAATTCGGGAAAGGTGGAAAGACGATGAAGCAGTTGTATACCCGGTGGGGAAGAAAACTGGATCCGGACCATGTGTGGGAAGAATATCCGCGGCCGCTCATGCGCCGCAGCTCCTATTGTTCCTTAAACGGCAGATGGTCCTGCTGTTTTTCGGATACGCCGGATCTGCCAAAGGCCTATGAGGAACAGATTCTGGTCCCCTTCTCTCCGGAGAGTCTGCTTTCCGGCGTGGGAAGGCAGCTTCAGCCGGGGGAATACCTGTGGTACGAACGCGTCCTGCCCAAGTTTTACAGCGGGAAGGGACGGCTGCTGCTTCATTTCGGCGCGGTGGACGAACGCTGTCTTGTCTATATCGACGGAACCAAGGTGGGCGGACATGCAGGCGGATATCTGCCCTTTACTTTAGACATTACGGAGCAGGTCCGGGGAAAGAAGGCCCCCAGGCTTACGGTACGGGTCATGGATGACAGCGACACGTCCTATCATGCCAGAGGGAAGCAGAAGCTGCAAAGAGGCGGCATGTACTATACGGCCCAGAGCGGGATCTGGCAGAGCGTATGGATGGAGGAAGTGCCGGAGGCTTTTATCGGGGAACTAAGCCTAAAGCCCAAGGCCGATATGGGGCAGGTGCGTGTGCGCGTGGCGGCAGACGGGGATCACCCGGTTCGGATTTCCGTTTATCCGGCAGGCTTATATGAAGATATTTCCCCGGATGCGCCCTCTCTCATATCGCCAAAGGAAGCGCCGCTTCTTACCGCCGAAGGCCGGACCAATACAGAGCTTACGCTGGATCTTCCGGAAGTAAAAATGTGGAACGGGAAGACGCCGTATCTGTATCCCTACACCGTGACCATGGGAGAGGATCAGGTGGAGAGCTATTTTGCGCTTCGGACATTTACGATCGAACCCGACGGGAGAAGGATCCCCCGCATCTGCCTGAATCATGTCCGGCAGTTTCAGCGTGGGGTGCTGGATCAGGGCTACTGGTCCGACGGACTTTATACAGCCCCGTCGGAGGAGGCGTTTCTGTTCGATCTTACTTCCATGAAAGATTTGGGCTACCATATGATCCGGAAACATGGCAAGGTGGAACCAGAGAGATGGTACTATCACTGCGACCGCCTGGGGATCGTGGTCTGGCAGGATATCGTCAACGGCGGGAGCAGCTATAAGGACTGGTATGTGACCTATCTCGGTACGGCTTTCTCCTATCTGGGAGTGAAGCCCGGGGACAGGACGCACTATCTGCTTTCCCGGACAGATCCGGCCGGGCGGCGGGAATATGCCCATGAGATGGTTTCCACCATCCGGCACTTAAGCGCTCATCCCTGCATCGCGGCCTGGACGCTTTTTAATGAAGGCTGGGGACAGTTTCAGACCCGGGCCATGACCCGGCTTGCGAAAAAGACGGACCCCACCCGGCTCATTGATTCCGCCAGCGGCTGGTTTGATGAGCAGTGTGGGGATATAAACAGTATCCATAACTATTTCTTCCCCATGACGCTGAAACCGGAGGAGAAGAGAGCTGCTGTTATCTCGGAATTCGGGGGATATACGTACACCATTCCGGAGCACAGCACCGGGGACGATCTGTACGGATATGGAGATTATGCGAATCTTACTGCACTGCAGGGGGCCTATGAGGAGCGGGAAGTGGAAGTGAACCGGCTGATTCCGAAAGGTTTATGCGCCAGCGTCTACACGCAGGTCTCGGATATCGAGGATGAGACCAACGGCATCTTCACCTATGACCGGGAAGTGCAGAAGCTGAAATTATCCTCCGTGATCTAAAATCTAACTGTCAGGCAAAGCGGCGCAGGGGAATGATCGCCACACGCATCAGGGCATAGCCCAGATAATTGTACCAGGGCCAGGTGCGGTCCACATAGTCCGGCATCGGCGCCAGGCTGCCATCCGGATTGACCCTCCGGCTTCTTGCTTCCTGATGTTCGGTGATGGCCCTTAAGTCTGCATTTAATTCCTCAGAGTCTACGACAAGCATCAGTTCTGTATCCTGATACGTGCTTCGCATATCAAAGTTATAAGAGCCCACGATGCTTAGGCGGTCGTCCACCAGAATGGTCTTGGTGTGGCAGTAGTGATCGCCCAGGTATTCATAAAGTTCTACGCCGGTATTTAGAATGTGGTCACGTTCGTTTAAGTAGTCGGCATTGCCGAAGAGGTTTTTGCCGCTCTCCCGGGCGTTGGTGATCAGCGTCACGCGGCCGGTGCTCTCACAGATCCGGGTCAGCTGTGCATACATATCCTGACTCAGGACCACATAGGGGCTCTCGATGATCACATCTTCTTTCTCCATCATAAGCTGGCTTAATTCATACCACAGCACCGGTTCCCGAACCGCCGGCTCCTGGGTGTTAGTAAGCAGCGTGATCTTATGGACGGCCATTGTACTTTCTTCCATGTTGATTTTTGTATAAGCCTCCGGATAGAGGTCTTTTAAGGTGTTGTATTTCTCCATGAGAGCGGCTTTTGTCTCCTCCACTTTCTGATTGACCGTGGCGGTCCTGGGGGCACATGCCGGAAGTGCCCACATCGACTGAAAATGGGCTTTTAACTGCGTAAGGGAGGTATCGGTATCCTTCGGGTCCGTCTCATAGACGAGGAGATCCCGGTCCTCATTGTAGTCCATATCGCCGCTGCCAAGACCTTCATTGGTGGAATTGCGCCCACCCAGAATGTACATGGTATCGTCGATGATCACATATTTATCATGCATACGGAAGGTAAATTTCCATGGCTCTAAAGGATGGATCGAATTGTAGGCCTTCGCCTCCACATTGGGCAGGGAGAGGAGGGCACGAAAGTCCGCACTGGGAAACAGGTATGCGTCGGCCATGAAGCCGTCCACCAGAATCTTTACGTTTACGCCCCGGCTGGCAGCACCGTAAAGGGCGGCGATCAGGATGTTCCCGCTGTCGTCATCCCGGAAATCAAAGCTGGTAAAAATGATCTCTTCTTTCGCGGATTCGATGGCCCGGATACGCCACGAAAGCGCCTGGGTATTGTCGTCCAGGGAAAGGACCCTTTCCGGACCGGTCGTATCCCCATAGACACTTTCCGGATCAAAAGCCTCCTTCACCTGTTCGCTGACCTCTTTATGTTGAGAGGAAGTGTAAAAAGCACCGGCCAGCAGGTAGACAATATAGAGAAACAGAACGGATAAAATTATGATAAGTGTACGGACTTTTCTACTCATACTTTAATAGTAGGAAGGAACCCGAGGTTTGTCAAGTAAACGGGGACCACGAAAAAAATGAAGAAAAAAGTTTCAGGTTAGTCATAAATGGAGTAAAGAAATTGTCAGTTGAATAAAAAATAAAAGAAATGAGTATTGGCCCCTTGAGGTATAATAATTTTAGACCCAAAAAAACACCGAAAGGAGAACCAATACTCATGGATATTATAACACTGATTGACGATTATGTTCGAGGTTTATTAGCAGCAGAGGAAAATTTTTTAGAACATCTGGACACTCTTTCTACTTTTGAGGAGACAGTCAGCGATCTGAGCAACCGTACAGCCGCAGAATTCATAGGGTTGGCGCTATCCAGTGCAGACCAGCTGATCAGGGAAAGCGGCATCCGGAAGAAGGAGTTTACTGTTCAGAGAAAAAGAAAGCGGACATTGATCTCCAGTGTGGGAGACATTACCTTTGAGCATACACTTTATAAAGACCAGGATGGGAAGATACGCTGCCTTCTCGATGAGTTGCTGCATCTGCCGGACAGGGAACGCTTCACAGAGGTTGCAGAAGCAAAGGTGCTTAATGAAGCGGAAGTCCATTCTTATCAGCACGCGGCAGAGTCAATCAGGACAAACGACCAGACGATCACAAAGATGACCGTCTTGAATAAGGTACATTCCATAGAGCAGGAGCTTCCTGAGATGGATGGGATCCCGGAAGAGAAAAAGGAATGTGAATACCTGTATATCGAAGCAGATGAGGATCATATCCACCGGCAGAAAGACGGAAGGGAAGAGAAGGGCTGTCATATAGGGAAACTGATCTATCTGTTTGAGGGAAAGAAGGAAATCTGTAACGGCAGACGGGAACTGATCTCCCCGCATTATTTTGGCGGGCTTTATGCCGGGACAAAAACGAATGCTGAGCTCTGGAAATCGGTAGAGGCATACATTGAGGAGCATTATGACCAGGATGTGCTTCAGTGTGTTTATATCAGCAGTGATGGAGGGAACTGGATCCGGGCCGGTGCAGACTATGTATATAAGAGCAAGCTGGTCGTGGATAAGTTTCACCTAATGAAATATATCAACCGTGTAGCACGATGCACATTGGATGATGAACAAACCACCAAGGGACGCTTTTATAAATATATCTATAAGAATAAGCTTCGGGCAGCCAAGAAGCTGCTGACGAGGATCCAGAATCATTGCGATGGGAGCGATCGGGCGGTCGAGGAATGCAGGGCTTATTTCATTGGGAACTGGGAATACATCCAGAGAGCATTCCATGAT
>Ga0192242_10536_pt1 | contig 12825 bp, 11 predicted proteins | sample Koala_Koa27_J3_FD_131235 | JGI IMG/M metagenome (GOLD analysis project Ga0192242, IMG submission 131235) | Enriched cells from koala feces incubated with labeled cellulose particles, San Francisco Zoo, California, United States - Koala_Koa2-7_J3 ...
AAAAGTTATGGCTCTGATCTGTGCGTTAGTTATGATTTTGGCTATGTCAACAACGGTATTTGCAAGTGGGAATTCAGCGACAATTACGGTTAACGGAGCGGGAACCGACGCAACAATCGAATATGTACAGGTGATTGAACCTGATACTACGACGGAAACCGGATGGAAGTTTTCAAGTGATACTATAGAAACAGCATATATTACTGCATTTACAGAAGGAACAATGGTTCCGACAGCGCAGGAAGTGATTAAGGAGTTGATTGCCTATAATGCAGGAACTTCAACGGATTCATCTGCAACAGCATCGAATATATCAGAAGCATTGGATAGTATTTTGAGTGATTCTGATATCACAAAAACGACAGCAAATGCTAATCCATTTACTGTCAATGCGGCCGGAGTTTATGCTATAAAAGCGACCGAAGCAGGTTATACATACAGTTCTATGGCGGCATATGTATCTTTTGATTATGCAGACAGCAGTTCGTTAACACTGAATGATGCGACAGTAATTGCAAAAAGGGTACCGAATGCTGTCGAAAAGACATCGGAAGACACTGATAAAGTGGTAGAAGTGGGACGTGAAGTAGAATACTCGATAACGACTACAGTTCCTTATCTTACGGAACCGACAGGTTCTACCGCTTTTTATCAGATTAAAGATGAACTTACGGGTGCGACGTATGTAACTGAAACCTCCGGGACTGTAAAGGTTACGGTAACGGTTGGGGATACCACAAAAACAGGTACATTTTATGTAACTCCTGCTACGTCGGGTTCAACACAAACATTCACTCTGGATTTGACCGCATTCCTTTATTATCAGGATGCTTCCGGCAACACAATTTCCTTCGCGAATACCTACGCGAACCAGGCGCTGACCATTACCTACAGTGCGACAGTGACGGATATTCAGGTGGGGAATACAGTCCGTGTGGGTGATGGTACAAGTACAGGTTCCGCAGTATACGGATCAGATACGGAAAATCTTTACACCGGTCTGATTACGCTGACAAAATATAATGCTGAGACCGGAGCTAGTCAGGAAACGCTTTCCGGAGCTGGTTTTAAAATTTACAAGACAGAAACAGAAGGTCAGACAACAACTACATATTATGCAAAATTTGAGAGTGTTCAGTCATCAGTGACTATTGGCGGCAGCACATACTCATATTATAAATTCGCCGGTTGGACGACTGACAAAGCTGAAGCAACGGAAGTAAAGACAGATAATACTGGTATACTGAATGTAGGCGGACTGGATGCGGGAACTTATTATTTTACGGAGGTAACCGCGCCGGAAGGTTATAGCATTAACGCGACCGACGTATCGGCCACATTGAGTCTGGCAACAGGTTCGACAAGCGCAACTGCTATTCTGACGAATGCGACATCTATGACGGATACGACACTCTCTTCGCTTCCTTCCACCGGCGGTATGGGAACTATGGTCTTTACAGTCGTTGGCTGCGCGGTCATTGTTTTCGCGGCAGCACTGTTCTTCGCGACTCGGCGCAGAAACCGGGCATAGGGAAAGCGAATTGAAATAATGCGGACGGTCACAGAAAATCAAGGTGTAAGATGATACTGCGAACCGTTCTACTATCAAAAAAATGTACAAAACGTAAGGAGTACAAAATTTTGGGACAGACAGCATCGGGGAGACAACCGGGATCCGGCAGCGGGCGTTTCGGAAGAGGGATTCTGACCCTTGTCATTCTGTTGGTTTTTATCATCGGGTTATCTCTGGTGCTGTATCCGTCCGTATCCAATGCGTGGAATACCTACAGGCAGCAGAAACTTCTCACATCCTATGAGGAGACAGTCTCTGACATGGAGGAGAACGGAACTGTTGACTATGAGAGCGAGTGGGAGCGGGCGAGGAATTATAACGAGGCGCTTCTTCCGAGTATTTTGCCGGATTCCTTTACGGCGGCGGAACTGTCTGATGAACCGGATGAGGAATATATGGCCTGCCTGAATCTGACCGGCGACGGGCTCATGGGAAGTATTTCTATTCCGAAGATTGGTGTGGAAATCCCGATTTACCATACGACTTCCGATGAGGTGCTGCAGCAGGGCGTCGGACATCTGGAGGGAAGCTCACTTCCTGCGGGCGGGGGGAGTACTCATGCGGTTCTGGCGGCGCATCGGGGGCTTCCGAGTGCGAAGCTTTTTACAGATCTGGATCAGATGGAGGAGGGAGATCATTTCTTCTTATACATTCTGGATGATGTCCTGGCGTACGAGGTTGATCAGATTCTCGTGGTGGAGCCGGATGAGACGGACGCTCTGTCAGTAATCGAGGGTGAAGATCTGGTAACGCTTCTTACGTGTACTCCTTACGGAGTGAATACACAGCGGCTTCTTGTCAGGGGACACCGGGTGGATTATGAAGAAGCAATTGCCGATGCGGAGACGGAGATGGGCGGGAGCAGTCTGTTGACGAATTATATTCTGTTGACGATCGCAGGTCTGGCAGTGGCGGCGGCAGTGATTGCTGTTATTTATTCGCGCTACAGGAGGCGGTCAGGTAAGAAAAAAAGGCGCGGAAAGAGGCAGATAGGACGATGAAACGAAGACGGACAGGGGTTTTGTTTGCGGTTCTGGCTTTGATCGGAGTCGGTATTCTGGCTTATCCGACCGTAGCGGATCAGTGGAACACATACAGGCAACAGAAATTGATTACTTCTTATTCGGAGACGGTATCTGATGCTGATGATGATACGATTGAACAGGCGTGGGCGGCGGCGAAAGCTTATAACAGATCCATCGGGCAAAGCAATGTGTATTCAGATGCATTTGCCGATGAGGGATCGTCACTGGAGGATTCGGAGTATTGGCAGGTTCTGAATCTGGCGGGCGACGGCGTGATGGGGTGGATTTCTATACCGAAGATTGATGTGGAAATCCCGATTTATCACGGTACGTCTTCTGAAGTGATGGAGACGGGTGCCGGGCATATGAGCGGCTCACAGTTGCCTGTTGGCGGCGTGGGAAACCATGCGGTTCTTGCAGCGCATCGGGGGCTGCCGAGCGCAAAATTGTTCACGGATATTGACCAGCTTGAGGAAGGGGATATGTTCTATCTCTACATTCTCGATGAGACGTTGGCTTACGAGGTGGATCAGATTCTGCCAATGGTGGACAAGGATGATATGGTGACTCTTTCGGAGGCTTTGGCGACAGTTGAGGGAGAGGATTATGTGACCCTTTTTACCTGTACACCGTATGGCGTGAATACACACAGGTTGCTCGTGCGGGGACACAGAGTTCCGTTTACAGGGGATGAGGAGGACGATTCGCTGCTTCCGGAGACAGTAAGACACTATTATGCTATTTATCTGATGGTCGGACTGGCCGCGGCGTTTGTGTTCATCCTGGTGATCCGCACGAGAATGAGAAAATTGACTGAGAAAAGGAGTTGAGTATCCTGTGCGAAGAGAAAGACGGAAAAGTGATACAACAGTTCACAGAGTTTTGCAGAGGACAGCAGCAACGCTGTTTTGTGCAATGTTGATGCTGATTCTTGCGGGAACGGCTGCTTTTGCGGCAGAATCGGCAGAACTTGATATGAACAGAACGGGTTCTGTTCATATAACGATGAACGATGCTGTAAGCGGTCTGGCTGTGGGAGGCGGTTCTTTGACTATGTATCAGGTGGCGGATGTGACTTGGACAAATGAAGGACCTTCCTATATATACACGGCTGAGTTCGAAAAATGTGATATAGACTTAGGAGACCTGTCAGATACTTCGCTTTCGGAAAATCTGGGAATATATGTAGCGGAAAATGCGATCAGAGGAACGACTATAGGTATCGCAGATGACGGTATGGCGGATTTCTCGGAACTTGCCCTTGGCTTGTATCTGTTCGTACAGGATGAGGCGGCGGACGGCTATCAGGCAATCAGTTCGTTTCTTATATCTGTTCCGATGGATGTAAACGGAAGCTGGGTTTATGATGTTGATGCGACTCCGAAAATGGAGAGGCTGACAGCATCGTCCGCAGAATCGGAAGAGAAAACAGGAACATCATCGACGCCATCTGGTGATACTGTTGTTGTAAATACAGGCAGTTCTGTGGCGGACTCAACATTGCCGCAGACCGGTATGCTGCTGGCGCCGATTGCGGCGCTTGCGATTGTCGGAGTTCTGTTGTTTGCCATCGGTTGGAGACTGGTAAATACGAGGGAAAGAAAATATGCGGCGTAAAACAGGGATTATATGTATGACAGGGGGGACAGTGCTGGTCGTGATTGCACTGTCTCTTTTCCTGTTTCATATGTGGAAAGCACAGATGGCCGGTGAGGCTGCAAATATGGTGCTGGGTGAATTGGAGACACAGATCAGCGTAGAGACTGAGGAGGATACTGACAGCCTTCCGGTAGTGGAAATCGACGGATATTATTATATAGGTTATCTCTCAATACCTTCACTTGGCCTGACATTGCCGATTATGCAGGAGTGGAGCGAGGAAGGATTGGAAATTGCGCCGGGGGTCTATGCAGGTTCCGTTCTGACCGATGACGCAGTAATTGCCGGGCATAACTACCGGCGGCATTTCAGTCGGATTAAATATGTGGCGGAGGGAACGGAGATTGGTTTTACAGATATAGCCGGAAGGACATATACGTATGAAGTTTTATATATTGAGACTCTTCAGCCGGATCAGGTGGAAGAGATGACGGAAAAGTCAGAGGATGATGAGTGGGATCTGACTTTGTTTACTTGTGATTCAACGGGAAGTGCCCGCTGTGTTATTCGATGTGTCAAAATTTAAAACTTTTACCAAATTTATTTTATACTATTTTAATATGACAAATTTCGGATCCGGTGGTAATATAATATTATTCTGATCTTTCCGGATCATGAATTTCATGCAAGCACATTTCATCGTTCTTTTGAATGCAGAGATGCAATTATTTTTCGGCGCACATTCTCATCGGTGCAGATGGAGGATCGCTGAGTCTTTATCAGCATATAGCTGATTTCTGTTTGTCTGTCGGTTTTCGCCGGAAATACAGGAACAGAGGTTTTACAATTGAATAAGAGATTTTTCAGGCAGGATGCATTTTCGTTTTCCGCAGGGTAAGTGCGGGATAACATAACGAATTCTGGTATATTTTTCTGCCCCAAAAAAGATTTTTAGTATTTACAATGCATGGGAATTTACTTATAATGGAGGAGAAAAATGAATGGGGAGAAGAAGACGAAACCGAACGGATCGGACTATTCCGAATGCCAACAGGGAGTACAAGGATCGTTTGTTCCGGGCGGTGTTTTCGGATAAACGGCACTTACTGGATTTGTACAATGCTCTGAATGGCACAGATTATCAGGATGTGAACGATCTGACGGTTAATACACTGGAGGATGTTTTGTATCTTACCGTGAAGAATGACGTTTCGTTTCTGGTCGATCATACCGTGAATCTGTATGAGCATCAGAGTACCCGCAACCCCAATATGGGATTGCGCGGACTGATTTATTTCGGGCGGTTGTATGACCAGATTACGGCGGTGCGGGGGGATGATTTGTACGGGAGTACGATCTGCCCGTTGCCGAAGCCTCGGTATGTTGTATTTTATAATGGGACAGCGCATCAGCCGGATCGGGATTTCATACGTCTTTCGGATGCATTTGAAGGTTTGACGGAGGGGGAGGCGCCGGTTCTTGAGTGTGTGGCGACGGTCTTGAATATCAATTACGGCCACAACAGAGAGCTGATGGAAAAGTGCAGGAGACTGGAAGAGTACGCTGTTTTTGTGGATTGCGTACGGAAATATGCGGCTCATGAATCGTTGGAGTCCGCGATACAGAAAGCAATAGATGAATGTATCGAAAAAGAGGTGCTTAAGGATATGCTGACAGCCCGGCGAGGGGAGGTGTTGGGAATGATGTTGTCATCGTACGGAGCTGAAATACATGAGAGAAAAGTGCAGCAGCAAATCAGGGATGCGGAGAAGCAGCTGAAGTCTGTACAGAAGGAAATGAAGTCTGTACAGAAGGAAATGAAGTCGGTAAAGAAAGAAGTAAAAGCGGAAAAACAGAAAGCAGAAGCGGAAAAGCAGAAAGCAGAAGCGGAAAAGCAGAAAGCAGAAGCGGAAAAGCAGAAAGCAGAAGCGGAAAAGCAGAAAGCAGAAAAGGCACAGCAAGAAGCGGCAGCTGCAGCCGGGAAATTAATTCAGGTATATCGGAACCTGATTGCACGAGGCTTTTCCGAGGATGAAGCCCGGGATATTATGCAGATCAGTGAAGAGATGTTGAAAGAAATGTAAAACAACAGATAATCAGCAGCGAAAGCAAAACAGAAATAAAGAAAAACGAAAAGCCCCGCAGCATCAACCGCTGCGGGGCTTTGAAACGGAGAGTGTGGGATTCGAACCCACGTGCCCGAAATCGGACAACCGCATTTCGAGTGCGGCGCGTTATGGCCTCTTCGCTAACTCTCCACAGCCAACTATTATAAAGGTTTTTCAGATGGGAGTCAATTCTTTTTTTAAATCGCTTGTAAATCCCCAGCGAATTTGATACACTTTGTTTGATTGATGATACCAGGGTCAAAATGTCATGAATGGAGCGCTTGCGGTCCGATTCATGACTTTGGGACCCGCCAAAACACGAGAAAGTAGCCATTTTAGCCGCTTTTTGGCTAAAATGAGCGGATTTCGAGTGCTTTGAGGATTGCAGGAGTGCGTAGCACGGAGCAATCCGTAGGTATCATTTTTCAGGCAGGAGACAGGAGAGAGAAGAGAGGAGAGACCTTATGAAAAGAATAGGGATGCTGACCAGCGGCGGCGATTGTCAGGCTCTGAACGCGGCGATGCGCGGCGTGGTGAAGGGGCTTGCCAGCAGCGGCGATGAGTTGGAGATATATGGTTTTTACGATGGATACAAGGGATTGATTTACGGCAACTACCGTTTCCTGACTTCGCAGGATTTTTCGGGAATTCTCACGAAGGGAGGGACGATCCTCGGCACATCGCGGCAGCCGTTCAAACTGATGCGTGTGCCGGATGAGAACGGTCTGGACAAGGTCGAGGCGATGAAGCATACGTATCATAAACTGAATCTGGACTGTCTGGTGATTCTGGGCGGCAACGGTACGCAGAAGACGGCTAATCTGCTGCGGGAGGAGGGGCTGAATGTCCTGCATCTGCCGAAGACGATTGACAATGATATCTGGGGGACGGATATTACGTTCGGGTTTCAGAGTGCCCTGCTCATCGCGACGAATACCATTGATTGTATTCATACGACGGCTGCTTCACACAACCGGGTGTTCCTGGCGGAGCTCATGGGACACAAGGTCGGCTGGCTGCCGCTTCATGCAGGGATCGCGGGCGGAGCGGATATTATCCTGATTCCGGAGATCCCCTATGATATAGAGAAGGTAGTCGAGGCGGTTGACCGGCGGACCCGGCAGGGAAAGGGATTTACGATTCTTGCGGTTGCGGAGGGAGCGATCTCGAAGGAGCATGCCCGTCTGTCTAAGAAAGCGTTCAAGGAGATGGTGAAAAATACAAAGTATCCGTCTGTATCCTATGAGGTGGCGGCTATGATCGAGGAGAGAACCGGTTGTGAGACGCGTGTGACGGTTCCGGGTCATATGCAGCGCGGCGGCAGTCCCTGCCCCTATGACCGGGTGCTCTGCACGCAGCTCGGCGCGGCGGCGGCGCAGGCGATCGAGGATAAGGATTACGGTTATATGATCGGCATGGTTAACGGTCAGACTGCGCGGGTGCCCTTAAGCGAGGCTGCCGGACGCCTGAAGACGGTGGATCCGGACTGCCAGCTGATTCGGGAGGCCAAGAAGGTCGGAATCTGTTTCGGAGACTGATGCCAAAAGATATACATGATGATCTGCGTATGTACATCGCGGATCTGTGATTGAAAATTGCAGCAAGGAGCCGAATATGTCATACACGGCTTTATACAGGAAGTACCGGCCGGACACGTTTGAGGACGTAAAGGGCCAGGATCACATAGTGACAACTTTAAAAAATCAGATACGGGCGGACCGGATCGGTCACGCGTATCTGTTCTGCGGCACCCGCGGCACGGGGAAGACGACGGTGGCGAAGATCTTCGCCCGGGCGGTGAACTGTGAGCAGCCGGCGGACGGGAACCCATGCGGAGAGTGTTCGGTTTGCCGGAGTATTGCATCGGGCTCTTCCATGAACGTGGTCGAAATCGACGCGGCCTCGAATAACGGTGTGGATAATATCCGGCAGATCCGGGAGGAGGTTTCGTATTCTCCCGCTGAGGGACGTTACAGGGTGTATATCATCGATGAGGTGCATATGCTCTCCATCGGCGCATTTAACGCTCTGCTGAAGACACTGGAGGAACCGCCGCCTTATGTTATTTTTATTCTGGCGACGACGGAGGCGCACAAGATACCGGTTACGATTCTCTCCCGCTGTCAGCGATATGATTTTCGGCGGATTTTCATTGATACGATTGCGGCGCGTCTTAAGGATCTGCTGCAGCAGGAGCAGGTGGAGGCCGAGGACGCGGCGGTTCGCTATATTGCAAAAGCGGCGGACGGTTCCATGCGCGACGCTCTGAGCCTGCTGGATCAGTGTATCGCTTTTTATCTGGGAGAAGCGCTGACCTACGACCATGTGCTGGATGTGCTGGGAGCGGCAGATACCGAGGTGTTCAGCCGCCTTTTGCGGGCAGTCCTGGCGCAGGACGCGGCGGGCTGCATTCGCATTCTGGAGGAGATGATTCTTCAGGGACGGGATCTGGGCCAGTTTGTCACGGATTTTATCTGGTATCTCAGGAATCTTCTGCTGGTAAAGAGCTCGGATGATATGGAAGACGTGCTGGATATGTCCGCGGAGAATCTTGCGCTTCTGAAGGAAGAGGCGGATATGACGGAGCCGGATGTGATCATGCGCTATATCCGTGTCTTTTCAGAACTGTCGGGGCAGCTTCGATACGCTTCCCGGAAGAGGGTTTTAATTGAGATCGCGTTGATTAAATTATGCCGACCGGCCATGGAGTCCGCGCAGGATGCGCTTGCTGACAGGGTCGCTTCTCTGGAAAAACAGATGGAGCGCGGAGTCGTCGCGGCGGCAGAACTGTCATCGCAACAGGCGGAAGACATAAAGCGGCGCACGGATTCGGATGAGACACGGGCGCCCGTCAGGGCGGCTCCGGTGATGCCGAAAGCGATACCGGAGGACATCCGGCAGACGGTGAAGAACTGGCCTTCCATCATTCAGGAACTGCCGGGGCTGGTTCGTTCATATCTGAGAACGGCGCATCTGAGTCTGGGCGGAGAGAATAAATTAATGCTGGTGTTTGACGACGATATGGCATATACTTATGTGACGGAGGGCACACGCGTGCAGGAGATCACAGACTGTATTTCCCGGCGAATCGGGAAAGCGGTTGAACTGCAGATCGAGGAAAACGTCAACACGGCGCCTTTTGAAGAGAATTATATTGATCTGGAGAAAATCATCCATATGGAGATTGATATTGAAGACGAATAAGGAGACAGAAATATGGCAAAGGGAAAAGGCGGCTACCCGGGCGGTATGTCGGGCAATATGGGCAATCTGATGAAGCAGGCGCAGAAGATGCAGCGTCAGATGGAAGAGGCTACGAAAGAGCTGGAGGATAAGGAGATCACGGCGGCGGCCGGCGGCGGCGCCGTGGAGGTAACTGTATCCGGCAAGAAGGAGATCGTAAAGGTGAAGCTTTCGGAGGAGGTTGTGGATCCGGATGATATTGAGATGCTGGAGGATCTGATTATGGCGGCGGCGAATGAGGCGCTGCGTCAGATGGAGGAGCTTTCCCAGGAGTCCATGTCCAAGATCACCGGCGGACTGGGCGGATTGGGAGGAGGATTCCCCTTCTGATGGATTATTACAGCAAACAGATCACGAAGCTGATTGATGAACTTTCTTCTCTCCCCGGCATCGGAAACAAGTCCGCACAGCGTCTGGCTTTTCATATTTTAAATATGCCGGCGGAGCGGGTGGAACGACTGGCGGATACGATCGTGGACGCGAGGCACAATGTCCGTTATTGCCGGACCTGTTATACCCTGACGGATGCGGAGGAGTGTCCGATCTGCCGGAATGCGGCCAGAAATCACCGCATGATCATGGTGGTTGAGAATACGCGCGATCTGGCAGCCTATGAGAAGACCGGGAAATACGAGGGCGTCTATCATGTACTGCACGGCGCTATTTCGCCGATGCTTGGCATCGGCCCGGAGGATATACGCCTGAAGGAACTGATCCAGCGTCTGGAAGGAGACATCGATGAGGTGATCATTGCGACGAATTCCAGCCTGGAGGGTGAGACGACCGCCATGTATATCAGCAAGCTGATCAAGCCGACGGGCATTAAAGTATCCCGCATTGCCAGCGGCGTGCCGGTGGGCGGCGACCTGGAGTATATTGATGAGATGACATTGCTGCGTGCTCTGGAAGGGCGCGTGGATTTATAATACTATGAAAGGAAGTGTTTTCATGCCGGCATTACAGCCACAACCGGAAATCATGACGCTGGAGCAGTATGAGGCATTCCCGGAGGATGCCCGGATAGAGATTTTTGAGGGTGTTGCTTATGACATGGCCGGACCATCAGAGAGCCATCAGACGATTTCTACCGAACTGACCACCATACTTAATACTTATATCAGGCAGAAAAATGGTTCCTGCCGGGTGTTTCATGCTCCATTTGATGTGAAGCTGAATGACCGGCCGCTTACTATAGTTCAGCCTGATCTGATGGTGATTTGCGACAGAGATAAGCTGGACGGAAAACGCTGCAACGGGGCGCCGGATTTTATTATTGAGATAGTTTCTCCGGGTAATGCGTCGGATGATTATATACGGAAGCTTTATTATTATAAGAATTACGGGGTGCGTGAGTATTGGATTGTGGATCCCCGTCGGAAGATTGTAACAGTAAATTATTTTGAAGGCGATATTGTAAGTGTTCAGTATTCCTTTGATTCCATCATCAAAGTGAATATTTATAAGGATCTGTATATTGATTTTTCTGATATCGCTGAACTCCTAAATAACTAGAGAGGATTGGATGATGACAAAAACAGAACTTGAAAAACTGGCTGTGGAGGTGCGAAAGGGTATTATCACCGGTACCCACAGCGCGAAGTCCGGACATCCGGGCGGATCTCTGTCTGCGGCGGAGATTTTTACTTATCTTTATTTTGAGGAAATGAGGGTGGATCCCGCGAATCCGAAGGATGAAAACAGGGATCGTTTTGTTCTTTCGAAGGGACATGTGGCGCCCGGTCTGTACGCGGCGCTGGCGCTGAAGGGATTTTTCCCGATGGAGGAGATGACGAATCTGCGTCAGATCGGATCGTTCCTTCAGGGGCATCCCGATATGAAGCACACGCCCGGCGTGGATATGTCCAGCGGTTCCCTGAGTCAGGGATTTTCCGCGGCGGTGGGGATGGCGCTCGCCGCGAAGATGGATGCGAAGGATTATCGGGTTTATTGTCTGGCCGGCGACGGCGAGATTCAGGAGGGCCAGATCTGGGAAGCGGCGATGTTTGCCGGACACAGGAGGCTGGATAATCTGGTTCTGATTGTTGATAATAATGGTTTGCAAATCGATGGGGATATCGCGGAGGTCTGCTCTCCGTATCCGATCAATGAGAAGTTGGCTGCTTTTAACTTCCATGTGATCACCATTGACGGGAATGATTTTGATGAGATTGCCGCTGCTTTTTCCGAAGCGCGGGAGACGAAGGGGCAGCCGACAGCCATCGTCGCGAAGACGGTGAAAGGCAAAGGCGTTTCCTACATGGAAAATCAGGCGGGATGGCACGGCAAGGCGCCGAATGACGAGGAGTATGCCATCGCGATGGAAGAACTGAGAAAGGCGGGTGAAGCATTATGTCAGAAATAAAGAAGATTGCGACGCGGGAGAGCTACGGCAACACGCTGGTTGAACTCGGAAAAGCGCATGAGGATCTGGTTGTTCTGGATGCCGATCTCGCGGGTGCGACAAAGACGGGTATTTTTCAGAAGGTATTCCCGGAACGCCATATCGACTGCGGTATTGCGGAAGCGAATATGATGGGAATTGCGGCAGGGCTGGCGGCATGCGGCAAGGTGCCTTTCGCCAGTTCGTTCGCCATGTTTGCGGCGGGACGCGCTTTTGAACAGGTGAGAAACAGTATCGGTTATCCGCATCTGAATGTAAAGATCGGAGCGACACACGCAGGTATTTCCGTGGGTGAGGACGGGGCGACACACCAGTGCAACGAGGATATTGCCCTGATGCGGTCGATTCCGGGCATGGTTGTGATCAATCCGTGTGACGATGTGGAGGCGCGCGCGGCGGTACGTGCGGCATATGAGTATGTGGGGCCGGTTTATCTGCGGTTCGGCCGGCTTGCGATTCCCGTGATTAATGATGAAAGCTCTTATCATTTTGAAATCGGTAAGGGTATCACGCTGAGAGAGGGAAAGGACGTTACGCTCATTGCGACAGGGCTTTGTGTCAATGAATCGCTGGAGGCGGCGAAGCTTTTGGCGGCGGACGGAATTGACGCGGAAGTGATCAATATTCATACGATCAAACCTCTGGACGAGGAGCTTGTCATCGCATCGGCGAAAAAGACAGGAAAAGTCGTCACCGTGGAGGAACATTCGGTCATCGGAGGTCTGGGCAGCGCGGTTTGCGATGTGTTGAGTGAGAAAGAGCCGACGCGGGTGATGAAAATCGGTGTGAATGATCAGTTCACTGTTTCCGGCCCGGCCGTACAGCTGATTAAAAAATTCGGACTGGATGCGGAAAGTATTTGTGCGAAGGTAAAGG
>Ga0192242_10539_pt1 | contig 12734 bp, 10 predicted proteins | sample Koala_Koa27_J3_FD_131235 | JGI IMG/M metagenome (GOLD analysis project Ga0192242, IMG submission 131235) | Enriched cells from koala feces incubated with labeled cellulose particles, San Francisco Zoo, California, United States - Koala_Koa2-7_J3 ...
AACAGACAAAGGGTACACCCAGTTTTCCGTATTCAGCAATACCGGCAATACACAGGCAGAAATGAGTGGAAACAGAGAGGAACGGGCAAACCACAGCCCGATGGCAGCGCACGAGAAAGCCATTGCAATATTCAGCACCAACGGCAGAGGAGAATAGCGAACAATGAGGACACCCACACAGGCGCCCATACTCATCAGGGCAAGCAGATGCCCCCTGCGGATGCGCCACACCCGTTTGTCTACAATCCACATACCGATAGTGAGGGCTGCCATTTCGGGGAAAAGGATTTCTTTTTCTTGCAAAAACTCAGACATTCCCACCATCAGCAGAATCATGCCCAAAGCACATAAATACCTTTTCCTTTGCAATGTGTCCGAAAACAGACCCTTCTGTCTTTCTGTCGTATGATTATTCTCCATCTTTATTCAGTCAAGGCGGCAAAGTTGGGAATATATTTTATAAAAAGCAAGTGATCGGTGTCTTTAATTGACCGGCATCGGGGAATTAATAAAATGAAAAGCCATCGCGAAGTGAATTCGCGATGGCCCTTACTCATTTTATATACACCTTTAAACAAAATGATACCCGCACCCTTATTCACTAACCCCTGGAGGGGTGCAGGCCGATCTTTTTTCTTATTTATTTGCGCGTGCTTCGGCAATGTAGCCCAGCGCTTCTTTACATTTTGCAGTTACATAGGCCCAGTCCTCTGCGGCTACTTTGTCGCCGGGGAACAGTTTGGAACCCATTCCTACGCAGAACACGCCTGCTTTGATCCATGAAGTAAGGTTTTCCTGGGTAGGCTCTACCCCACCGGTAACCATCAGCTTAGACCAAGGCATAGGAGCCAACAGGCCTTTTACTAATTTTGCTCCCAGCACATCGCCGGGGAATATCTTGCAAAGATCACAACCCACTTCTTGCGCAAAACCTACCTCGGATACACTTCCGCATCCCGGAGTATAAGCAACGAGGCGACGGTTGCAAACCTTGGCAATCTCAGGATTGAACAACGGGCCTACCACGAAACATGCACCCAATTGCAAGTACAGGGCAGCAGTAGCCGGATCTACGATTGAACCCACGCCCATAGCCATTTCGGGACATTCCTTTGCAGCAAATTTCACCACTTCGGCAAATACTTCGTGAGCAAAGTCGCCACGGTTGGTAAATTCAAATGCACGGACACCGCCGTCATAGCAGGCTTTTACTACTTTCTTTGCTACTTCTGCATCTTTGTGGTAGAACACAGGAACCATGCCGGTAGAACCAACCTTGTTCAATACGGCTATCTTATCAAATTTTGCCATCTTACTATTTCCAATTTAATTATTTATTATCATTTAGACACAAGAACATAAGAACAAATTTTCTTCTAAAACTATCTGATACCTCTATCAATGTATGTTCTTTTGTTCTTGTGTCAAAAAATATTAGCGTTGTACGCGTCCGCTGGCATCGCCACCCGCCAATGCTTCCACTTCTTCTGTCGATACCAGGTTGAAGTCGCCATTGATGGTATGCTTCAAAGCAGAAGCGGCAACAGCAAATTCAAGAGCTGCACCCTGATTCGGTTTAGTCAGCAATCCGTGAATGATACCGCCGGAGAATGAGTCGCCGCCACCTACGCGGTCAATGATCGGGTTGATGTCATAACGCTTTGATTCATAGAACTCTTCGCCATTATAAATCATTGCTTTCCAACCATTGTGAGTGGCCGAGAATGATTCGCGCAAAGTAGAAACCACATATTTAAAGCCGAATTCCTTAGCCATCGCCTTGAATATTCCCTTGTAGCCTTCGGCATTGGTTTCGCCGGCTTCCACATTTGCTTCGGGTTTAAAGCCCAGGCACAGTTCGGCATCTTCTTCATTGCCTATACATACATCTACATACTGCATCAGCGGTTTCATGATGGACTGCGCTTTTTCCTTTGTCCACAGTTTTTTGCGGAAATTCAGGTCTACAGATACAGTAACGCCGTGACGTTTTGCAGCTTCGCAAGCCAATTTGGTCAGTTCGGCAGCCCTGTCCGAGATAGCCGGAGTAATGCCCGACCAGTGGAACCAGTCCGCACCTTCCATTACGGCATCAAAATCGAAGTCGCAAGGATCTGCCTCGGCGATAGCCGAATGGGCACGGTCATAAATTACTTTACTAGGACGCATAGAAGCTCCTGTTTCCAGATAATAGATACCTACGCGGTCGCCACCACGAGCGATGAAATCCGTATTCACACCGTATTTGCGCAATGCATTGACAGCAGACTGGCCTATTTCGTGTTTCGGCAATTTGGTTACGAAGTAAGCATCATGGCCATAGTTGGCACAGCTCACTGCTACGTTTGCTTCACCACCGCCATAAACTACATCGAATGAATCCGACTGTACAAAACGAGTGTTTCCCGGAGTTGATAATCTCAACATGATTTCACCTAAGGTTACTACTTTTCCCATAATTTCGTGATTTTAATTTGTTATATATTTATTCTTTAAACTTTCTATATTGCTAAATTATTGGTTTACACACTGATAGACGCTCCCCACTGTATCCTTGTACTCAGCAGATCAGCTAAATAATTCATCCGTGTGCGTGCACAAAGATACTATTTATTTTTTTAAAACCAAAAATTGTTATATATTTGTGTCGAAAAAAAATAAATTATCAGTGTGTTCGAGCACACTACATATAATAAGGTATGAATAAACTGCCCGAAAGAATAAGAATTAAAGATATTGCCCGCCTGGCAGATGTCTCTGTAGGCACTGTAGACCGTGTATTGCACGGCCGCACCGGAGTGTCGGAATCCAGCCGGAAACGAGTGGAAGAAATATTGAAGCAACTGGACTACCAGCCCAATATGTATGCCAGCGCGTTGGCGTCAAACAAGAAATATCTGTTTATCTGCATGCTGCCCCAGCACAAGGACGGTGACTATTGGACGGATGTGGAGCAGGGAATGAAAAGCGCCGTAGAAACCTTCTCGGACTTCCATATCACCCTGTCCATTGTATATATTACGACCAGTACGAATACACTTCCTTCATCAATGCGGGCGAAGAAATACTGAAACAGGAGCCCGACGGCGTGTTGCTTGCCCCCACCATTCCGGAAATGACGGCCAAGCTGACCGAGAAGTTGAAAGACCGGGAGATACCTTATATATTTATAGACTCCAATGTGCCCAGCCTGAATCCATTGGCTTTCTTCGGACAGAAATCAGACCAAAGCGGATACTTTGCGGCACGTATGGCGATGATGTTGGGAGGATGTCCGAAGGAAATCGTCATTTTCCGTCAGATAAACGAAGGCCGGTTGGGATCTAACCAGCAGGAAAACCGCGAAAAAGGATTCAGAAAGTACATGAAGGAGTACTATCCCGATTGCAAGATTGTGGAACTGAACCTCTACGCCAAGCGTCCGGACGAGGATGAAGCGCTGATGAATGCGTTCTTTAAAGAGAATCCGCAAATAAGCAGCGGCATTACTTTCAACTCAAAAGTATATATCGTAGGGGAATACCTGTTGAAACACGATAAGAAAAATTTCAAGCTGATTGGGTACGACTTGCTAAGGCGGAACGTCTCTTGTCTGAAGGAAGGGGCTGTGGATTTCCTGATAGCACAGCAACCTACGGCGCAAGGATACAATGGCGTGGAAAGCCTGTGCAATCACTTGATATTCAAGAAAGAGGTGAAACAGTGCAACTATATGCCTATTACGTTGCTGGCGCTGGAGAATGTGGATTACTATCTGGATGCGCATAAAAAATAAAATGTTGCGTTCTCCTGCACATCTCTGTTTACAGTAGTCGTAGGTAACTTCATATTATCCACCGTAGGGAGCTGTGTCAAAACTCCGAAGAACTATCAAATGGTCACTTGTAGGGGCAGGGTTTGCCTGCCCGAACACACAAGGCGAACTGTTTTCGGGCGGGCAAACCCCGCCCCTACAACAAAACGATAGCAAATTCTGGTTTTGCCCCCCTACAGCAAAGGACGAACAAAGAGGCAATGAGCATAAAATGTAATAACTAAAAATAGAAATGGAAACAAAGTACTTAAAAATCAACCCTGCCGATAACGTAGTAGTCGCTATCTCAGATCTGAAAGCCGGTGAAACCATTACGGTAGACGGCAACACCATCACCCTGCAAGAAGACGTACCCGCAGGCCACAAAGTGACTCTGAAGGATTTCGCAGAAGGAGAAAACATCATAAAATACGGCTACCCCATAGGCCACGCCATGACCGCCGTGAAGCAAGGAAGCTGGATCAGCGAAAAACAGATAAAGACCAACCTCGCCGGACTGCTGGAATACACCTACAACCCGGTAAGCGTAGACCTCAATATCCCCCGGAAAGACTTGACCTTCAAGGGTTACCGCCGCAAGAACGGCGATGTGGGTATCCGCAACGAAGTATGGATTATCCCCTCCGTGGGCTGTGTAAACGGCATCATCAACCAACTGGCGGAAGCCCTGCGCCGCGAAACCAACAGCGAAGGAGTAGATGCCATCATGGCATTTCCGCACAACTATGGTTGCTCCCAGCTGGGCGACGACCACGAGAATACAAAGAAAATCCTGCGCGATATGATTCTGCATCCCAACGCAGGCGCCGTATTGGTAGTGGGACTGGGATGTGAAAATAATCAGCCCGATGTATTCCGCGAATTTCTGGGAGACTATGACACCGACCGCGTAAAATTCATGGTAACCCAGAAAGTGGGCGATGAATTTGAAGAAGGAATGAAGATCTTGCGCCAACTGTATGCCAAGGCGAAGGAGGATGTACGTGTAGATGTACCCCTGTCGGAACTGCGCGTAGGTTTGAAGTGCGGCGGTTCGGATGGTTTCTCCGGCATTACGGCCAATCCGTTGCTGGGTATGTTCTCCGACTTCCTGATAGCACAGGGCGGTACTTCCGTGTTGACCGAGGTTCCGGAGATGTTTGGTGCAGAAACCATTTTGATGAATCGTTGCCGCACCAAGGAATTGTTTGAACAGACGGTACATTTGATTAATGATTTCAAAGAATATTTCCTGTCACACGGCGAGCCTGTGGGCGAGAATCCTTCTCCGGGAAACAAAGCGGGAGGTATTTCTACGCTGGAAGATAAGGCGTTGGGATGCACCCAGAAGTGTGGCAAATCTTATGTGGATGGCGTAATGCCTTATGGTGAGCGCCTGAAAGTGAAGGGTTTGAATCTGCTCTCTGCTCCGGGCAATGACCTGGTGGCTGCTACTGCCCTTGCCTCTTGCGGTTGCCACATGGTGCTCTTTACTACGGGGCGTGGCACTCCTTTCGGCACTTTCGTCCCCACCATGAAGATTTCTACCAACTCCAATCTGGCAAAGAATAAACCGGGATGGATTGATTTCAATGCAGGCGTGATAGTAGAGAATGAGCCGATGGAAAAGACTTGCGAACGCTTTATAGAGTATGTAATCAAGGTTGCCAGCGGCGAGTTTGTAAATAATGAGAAAAAGAATTATCGCGAGATTGCAATATTTAAAACGGGGGTGACGCTGTAAAGGCGTTCCTAGCATTAACCGTAGGGGCGGACCCATGTGTCCGCCCGAAAACTGTTTACTTTATGTTTTCGGGCAGACACATGGGTCTGCCCCTACAGTGAAATGATAACCTATTTCATCTCCCCCTCTCCCAACCTTTTCCCCTCATACCTTGTTATACAGCAAGTCTTTTTGTAACTTTGCACCTCATTTTATAAAAATACAAATTCATGAGCGGTGAAAAATTAACTCCAATAACGAATAAGCCCAGCCTATGGGCACTCAGTCCTTTATTAGTATTCCTATGTCTATACCTGGTAACCTCCATTATTGTAGACGATTTCTATAAAGTCCCCATCACGGTTGCCTTTATGGTATCATCGGTCTATGCGGTCTGCATCACCAAAGGCTTGAGCCTGAACGAACGCATGTTGCAATACTCCATTGGTGCCGCCAACAAGAACATCATGCTGATGATATGGATATTCGTCCTGGCAGGCGCCTTTGCCCAAAGCGCCAAAGACATCGGCGCCATTGATGCCACGGTAAACCTCACGCTGACGTTGCTGCCGGACAATCTGTTGCTGGCAGGCATCTTCCTGGCCGCCTGTTTTATCTCCCTCTCCATCGGCACCTCGGTGGGAACCATTGTAGCATTAGTCCCCGTGGTGGCAGGCATTGCGGACAAAACGGAAATGAATCTCGCCTTTATGGTGGGAATTGTGGTGGGAGGCGCATTCTTTGGAGACAACCTTTCGTTTATCTCGGACACCACCATTGCCGCAACGCGCACCCAGGGGTGTGCCATGCGCGACAAGTTCCGGGTGAACTTCATGATCGCCCTTCCGGCAGCATTAGTCGTATTCGGATACTATATATTCAGAGGTCTGGACGTGACAACGGTGCACGAGGTGCAGTCTGTGGAGTGGATCAAGGTGATCCCCTATCTGGTGGTACTGGGTACCGCCATTGCAGGCATGAATGTGGCACTGGTCTTGATACTGGGCATCGCCACCACAGGCATCATCGGGCTGCTCACCGGAAGCATCGGAGTGTTTGACTGGCTCGGCTCCATGGGCACAGGCATCACAGGCATGGGAGAATTGATCATCATTACCCTGATGGCAGGCGGCATGCTGGAACTGATCCGCTTCAATGGCGGAGTGGACTATATTATCCAAAAACTGACTAAGCATGTGAATAGCAAGCGCGGGGCTGAACTTTGCATTGCAGCACTGGTGGGCATTGCCAATTTCTGCACGGCGAATAATACGATTGCCATCATTACGGTAGGCCCGTTGGCAAATGATATTGCCACTCGCTACAAGGTGGACAAGCGGAAAAGTGCCAGTATTCTGGATACATTCTCTTGTGTGGTGCAAGGAATCATTCCTTATGGGGCACAGATGTTGATCGCGGCAAAACCGGCTTCACTCTCCCCTCTCAGCATCATTGGATACTTGTATTATCCGGTGACTATCGGGGTATTTGCATTGCTGAGTATCTTCTTGCGCTATCCTAAAAGGTATTCGTAACTAGCACTGTGGGGGCGGGAATATTCCGCCCCTACGGTGCTAGGGTGTCCGGTAAATGTCGTTCATTTCGGGGTGGAAATGAATTAATCCCGTAGGGGCGGGGTCTGCCCGCCCGAATGCATATGCGGATACACCATTCGGAATGTCATCGGGCGGCAAACCCCGCCCCTACAGTGGATGGTTACAGCAATTCCAGCAACTCCTTCTGCAAACGCCCTATCACCTCTTCCATCGGCACTTCCCTGCCTAATTCTTTCTGTAAAGAAGTCACCCCCTTATCCATAAATCCGCAAGGATGGATATAGTTGAAATACCGCAAATCCGTATTCACATTCAGGGCCAGTCCATGCATCGTCACAAAATGACTGCTGCGCACCCCCATTGCACAAATCTTCCGTTCCTGCGGCGTCCCTATGGAAAGCCACACGCCCGTAGCCCCTTTCACCCTGCCTGCCTCAATGCCATAGGAAGCGCATACCCGGATCACGGCTTCTTCCAGCACATGGATATATTCTTTCAATCCCAAATGATAATCCTCCAGATTCAGGATAGGGTAACAAACCAGTTGGCCCGGGCCATGATAAGCAATGTCTCCACCCCGGTCTATATGGTAAAGGGTGGCGCCAATCGCCCTTAATTGCGCTTCGCCCAGCAACATATTTGCATCTTTCCCGCTTTTTCCCAAGGTATAGACATGCGGATGCTCTACAAAGATGATTCTATTCTCATACGGTTGTCCCGCCTGCTTGGCTTCCACCAGTGCATCAAACCATGCTGTCTGCCTGTCCCAGGCCTCGGAATAAGGGACTGTTCCCCAATTCTCTATTTTCATGATACCTCCTAATTTTAAATGTAAGATGGGATAAGGTTCCCCCGATGCATCCCTCTCGTCCCTGCCCACCGTCCGGAATCCGAAATGCCGATAGAAACCGCTTGCTTTCTCATTCTGCTCATTCACATCCACGCGGCGCACATGGCAAGCGCTTATGGCATAGTTCAGCAACTGCTTCCCCACTCCCGTCCCAATGGCACGGGGATGCACGAAAAGCATTTCCAGCATTCCGTCATTAACGCCCATAAAACCGTCTATCCCTTCCCCACCTCTTATTATATAGAGGGGCATGCTCCGCAGATAGACACTCCATACCAATGGTTTCAGTTTCAAGATATACGCTTCGGGAATAAAATGATGGGTGGCACGGACTGACGCTTCCCACAGTTCGGCCAGTTCGTCAAAATCATCGGGTGTAGGTTGAATGATATGATTCATCGTATTTTTTTAATTTCCTGCAAAGAAAGGATATTTATTGTATATTTGCAACCCAAATAAAAAGAAAGAATATGCCATCAGCTACTAATGATTTTCCAATGGAACTGCGCAGGTATGTGGAACAGGAGATTATTCCGCAATATGCCGGTTTTGACAAGGCGCACCGCGTGGACCATGCCCTGAAAGTAATAGAAGAAAGCCTGAAACTGGCGCGGCATTATGAAGTAGACCGCAGGATGGTTTATGTCATTGCCGCCTATCATGACCTGGGATTGTGTGAGGGGCGCGAGTTCCATCACTTGGTTTCGGGAAAGATCCTGCTGGCGGATGCAACCTTGCAGCATTGGTTTACCACGGGGCAACTGGTGACGATGAAGGAGGCGGTGGAAGATCACCGCGCCTCCAATAAGCGGGTTCCCCGCAGCATTTATGGAAAGATAGTAGCAGAGGCGGATCGGATCATAGACCCTCTTGTCACCCTTACGCGCACCGTGCAATATGGATTGTCCCACTATCCCGAAATGGACAAGGAGCAGCAATATGCCCGCTTTCTGGATCATCTGAGCGAGAAATATGCCGAAGGCGGATACCTGAAACTATGGATTCCGCAATCTTCCAACGCGCAACGGCTGGAGGAACTCCGCCAACTGATAGCCCATAAGGAGGAACTTCATAAAGTATTTGAAAATATCTATTCGCAGGAGGCGGGGGCGATGCAGTATTAAGAAAATATCCCTATATTTGCTTGCACTAAATAAATACGGAATATGAAAAAGCTGATTCTATCTATTTCTATGTTTCTGGTCACCGGTGTTGCATTTGCACAGTCGGAAGTGGTGGCAGATAGTATTCCGCTTCCGCCCATCTCGCTGGATGGTTCCCGGTATAAATCTTTGGATGGGTTTGTGCTGGATATGGGGCCGGTGATGATTGCGCCACCGCCATTGGTTGCTCCGCAGCTCACTTATACTTATCAGCCTTATGGCAGTAATGGCACTGTAAAGAATTATAATGAGATATTTCGCCCCGGGCAGAATGTTACTTATGACAGGGGGAGTTATTATGGTATGTTTACGCCTATGTATCCGGGAGTGGGGATGTATGGGTTTGGATCTTCTCCCACACTGCAAAGTGCAACGTTTAAATTGAAAAACGGATTGAGGATTACTACTTACGGAGAATACGATGTTGATGGAAACAAGGTGAGGAATCCGAGTGCATTGCCTTGGGAGAGGAATAATTTCAACGGGGCTTTCGAGATGAAATCGGAGAATGGGAATTTCGGGATCAGGATAGAGGTGCAGAAGGGGAGGAATGCTCCTTAATTAGATATGGGCAGGCATTCTCTGTAACGCTTCCATCCACCGTAGGGGCAGATTGAATCTGCCCGAAAACGATTTACTTTATGCATTCGGGCGGATTCAATCCGCCCCTACAGTGGATGAAAGCATATCTTGGAACCTGCCCCTACGGTGGAATTATAATTTCCTCCAATTCAAACTCAAACTATTCAGCACCACACTGACCGAGCTGCACGCCATTGCCGCACTGGCAATCATCGGGTTCAACAGTATGCCATAGAACGGGAACAGAATACCTGCCGCCACCGGAATACCGATCAAATTATAAATAAATGCCCAGAATAAATTCTGATGAATCAGGCGCACCGTCTTATGAGATAGCTTGAAGGCTTTAGGCAATAGCAACAAATCCGAAGTCATCAACGTAACCATCGCTACATCCATTGCAATATCCGTTCCTTTTCCCATCGCAATACTTACATCGGCACGCGCCAAGGCTTGGGAATCATTGATACCATCGCCTACCATCGCCACTACCCGTCCTTCATTCTGTAATTCTTTAATCACATTTTCCTTATCAGTGGGTAGTGCTTCCGCAATAAAGCGGTCGGCCCCTATCCCCCCTGCCACATTCTGCGCGGTGAGATGTCCGTCACCCGTCAGCAATACAATATATTTACCGCTTTCCTTTAATTGCTTGATGGCTTGCACGGAAGTATCCTTTATCTTGTCACTGATGGCGATTACTGCCAGCAATGTATTTCCCTCTCCAAAGTAAACCAAGCTCTTGCCATCCTTTTCATACTCCCCTACCATGCCTTTCAGCAGATCGGAAACTTCGGCTCCAAAATCTTTCAACAGGCGACGGCTGCCCGCCCAATAGGTCTTGCCTTTGCGGGTAACCACAACGCCGCGCCCTGTGCGGCTCTCGAAAGAGTCGATGATGGCAGGGTGTTCCCCATCCTTCTTCAAGGCTTCGATGATAGCCAGCGCCAAAGGGTGCTCCGACTTCATTTCGGCAGCATACAAAATTCCTTTATGCTCATTCAGCCATCCTGCATCATGCAGCCAGCCGGATACTACCGGACGTCCTTCGGTCACTGTTCCTGTCTTATCCAGCACCACAGTGTCCACTTTCCGCATTTGCTCCAAGGCCACTGCATCTTTAATAAGGATATGCGCTTCCGCACCTTTTCCTATTCCCACCATCAACGCAGTAGGCGTAGCCAGTCCCAATGCACACGGACAAGCAATGACCAACACGGACACTGCCGACAGCATGGCATACGAGAAATCGTCCACTCCGCCTACTATCATCCAAATGACGAAAGTAAGCACCGCAATGGCTAGCACCGTGGGGACAAAAACTGCCGTCACCCTATCTACAATGCGCTGCACAGGCGCCTTGGAGCCTTGCGCTTCCTGCACCATGCGGATAATCTGTGCCAGTACCGTGTCTTTGCCCACCTTTTCGGCAGTCATTATAAATGCGCCGTTTTGGTTGATCGTGCCTGCCAGTACCTTGTCACCCGGCTTCTTGTCTACCGGAATAGGTTCGCCGCTAATCATGCTTTCGTCTATAAAGGTATTGCCCTCCGCAATGATTCCGTCCACCGGAATCTGTTCGCCCGGACGGACACTCACCTCATCTCCTATTTGGAGTTCGGCTATCAGGATATCTTTTTCCTTGCCCTCTTTCAGCACGCGTGCCGTTTTGGGTTGCAACCCCATCAGTTTGCGGATGGCGACAGAAGTCTTTCCTTTTGCTTTCTCTTCCATCAACTTGCCCACCAGCACGAAAGCGATAATGACCGTTGCCGCTTCATAATATACATGGGGTTCCAATCCGCGATGATACCAAAACTCAGGGTACAGGGTATTGAACAAACTAAACAAAAACGCAATAGAGGTGCTCAGTGCCACCAGCGTATCCATATTACTGGTGCGCTGGCGTGCCTGCTTCCACGCATTTATATAAAAGGAACGTCCGGAATAAAAAATAACCAGCAACGAAAGCGCCAGCATCCACCAGTTTATGCCCGGAACGTTCATAAAGAACATACCCATAAACGCCACAGGCAATGCAAAAACCCATGCTATGATGGTCTTACGCTTTAATTGCTCATAATAAGATTGTTCTGCTTCTTCTTTCTCCTGCACCGGGTTGTCTTCATCTATAATCAGGTCGAAGCCTATCTTCATCACTGCCTCTTTCAGTTGTTCCGGAGAAACGACATCCGGATTATAAGATACGGTGAGGGTGGCTGCCGCCAGATTGACCGATGCACTCTCCACTCCTTCTTGCTTCTTTACAATTTTCTCCACATTGCCGGCACATGCCGCACAATGCATTCCCGTAACGGGGTATAGTTTCTTTGTCATATTACTCATATTCCTTCCCTTACTTGTTTTATTCTAATCTATCAACGGACAAATTTAGCAAAAAGTTCATGCAACCTAGTTGCGGAAAGACAAATATATTTTCGATTTTTAGATGGACATTTCACGAAGTTATTCTATATTTGTGGAGAAAGTCGGGATAAATAATCCGCACAAAAGATTATGAAAAAAAGAAATCTAGCGATGTCTGTTATGGCAAGTTGCCTGGTATCCTGCTTTTTATTGCCGGGATGTAACGGACAAAAACAAATTGATAGTGACACAGTAAAGACAGTGAAGGTAGAAGAAGAGGCGCATTTACAAGATGACACTGCCTCGCCTGCCTGCAAAATCACTATAGATTATAGTTATTTAGCAGAGTCCAATGCCACGGATACCATAACACAGCGTATCAATGAGGCAATAATAGCCCATACTTTGGGGCGGGAATATGCGGGAATGGCTCCGGAGGCTGCCGTAGACTCTTTTAAAAACGCTTACATAGCCACCTATCGCAAAGAAGTAGGCGAGTTTTATTTGGAAGACCTCAAGAATGCCACTTCCAAAGACGATCTCCCCACATGGTATAACTATGAATATGGATTGACTACCCATTTCAGTGACGGTAAAGAAGGTATTCTGAACTTTACCTCCGACACCTTTGAATATACAGGCGGAGCACACCCCAACTCGTGGAACATATGGCTGAACTTTGATAAAAGTAACGGCAGGC
>Ga0192242_10541_pt1 | contig 12728 bp, 7 predicted proteins | sample Koala_Koa27_J3_FD_131235 | JGI IMG/M metagenome (GOLD analysis project Ga0192242, IMG submission 131235) | Enriched cells from koala feces incubated with labeled cellulose particles, San Francisco Zoo, California, United States - Koala_Koa2-7_J3 ...
GCCGCCGCCTCCACCACCACCACCAGAGCGACCCACTATAACATATTTACCCGAACGGTTAATTGGAAGACAGAGACAGTGTGAGCGTGCCAAGACACTGCATAGTATTGTACACCCTCCACAAGCGAATCCCCCATCTAAAAAAGCTCGTGAAACTTATAGCAGCCAATTTGCACACAAGAGATATTTCCATCCCCTATGCAAATACTATTACTACATCCAGTGAGATTGTTCCCTATGGTTATGCCGCAATTCCCTTCAGAGGTGCTACAAGACCCTACGCTAATTCCGCCTTCAGAGGTGCTACAAGATCCTACGCTAATTCCGCCTTCAGAGGTGCTACAAGATCCTACGCTAATTCCGTCTTCTTTAGCGCAAGCCTTTAGCCCAAAAACTACGCCGTTATTACACGCTTCGCTTTGAAAGCCCATAACTACCGCGTTTTGTCCCCCATGCGAACATGAACCTATTACCACCGCTTGATCGCAGGTGGTAACAGTGCAAACGCCCATCGCGATGGAACAGTTTGCGGCGCAAGAATATGGGCCGATCGCTAATGCCTGTGGAAGTTTTGTCGGATCCTCTTCGGGTGGGAAATAAGCATACCCCGCGCAAGCACCAACGCTACCAACAGCGCCACTTGCACTTGAACCAAAAATTCCTGCTCCAGCCATAATTAGCCCGTCGAGTCCGTAGTTGTCGTCGTCCGGGTCGGCGTGTAGTTTCTCAGCGCAAACCCTTCCAGGCGAGCTACGGTCTTGTCCGCAATCTTATCTTCACGGATAACATCACGGAGCGTTACGTTTTCGCGGGTCAGGCGGGCATTTTCTTCAGCCAGAGCTTGGTTCGTCATCTTGTTTTCAAGCTGGTCGAACCGCTGGTTCAGAATAAGGAACCCGTCTTTTTGTCCCTGCAAAACGCGGGATTCAAGGGCATTGCGCGCGTTTTCCGCTTTCAGTGCTTCAAGCTCGATTTTGGCGCTAATCAAGCCGTTGCCTTCCTTTACGTCTCGGGCAACGTTATCCACACGGTTCACAATGCCAGCCACGGCCAGGTCAAGTCGCGCCGCTGCATCACGGACGGTGTCCCCAACGTTACGGGTAACGTCGGCAATACGATCGCCCTGATTGCGGGTTGCGGAAATGACGTTTGAAATGGATTCACACAGCCAGGTCTGAAGCTGCTGGAAGCCAAGGGAAGAAGCAGCGCGGGCGTCGGCAATACGGTCGTGGAGCCCCACGATTTCCTCCGTATTGGTTCCGGCCAGCGCGGCAAAATCCGCTTGCTGCCCTCGGTTCAGACCATTCCAGCCGCCGCCCGCAAACAGGAACAACAAGAGGAAAACGAAGATGAACATCCCTTCGCCTCCCCAGTTTTTGTCGTACCCTTTCTCTCGGGCAAGGGCCATGGGGCCGGGCAAATCCATTCCCTTGTTGCCCTGCATAAGGGCCAAGAGTCCGGCAATATCGCCCATACCTGAAGACTCCTTTGTTTGTTGTTAACAGTTTCCGTTACGTCGGAAACCTTGTCGGTTAAGTTCTCTACGGAACTCTACGTCGTACGCCATAAACGACTCCTATGACACAATAGTTTGGATAAAGAAGGGGGATTCGCTCCAAACTTTTTTAAATAAAACATAGGTGTGGGAAAAGTCAACTTTCATCCTATATATTAAAAAAATTAGATAAGGGCCATAGCAAGCGACTCTTCAGAATCGATATTTTTGTTCAGAAAAACCCCAGAGGAAATCCTGACATTTCCAGAGATAACGGTGCTACCAATAAGCCACGTATCACCACTAATTTCTGCATTGTCCGAAACCCTTGCGTTTTTAAAAAGCTTAGCGTTGCCGGAAATTTTTGCATTTCCCGTAATGCGGGCGGCCGCCGTGACAAGGCTTGACCCTGAGATCCTCGCGCTTCCGGAAACCGTCGCCGCCCCTGATATCATAGCCTTTTCGGTAACAATGGCTTCACCGAATATTTCAGCGTTGCCTCCTATAAGGGCTTGCCCTGTTATTGTGGCATTTTCAAAAACCCTTGCGTTTCCCATAATTTGTGCCGCCCCAGAAAGCGTTGCTTCTCCAAAAAGTTCGGCATTGTCAAACATTTGGGGGGCTCCTGAAATTTTTGCGTTTCCGTAAACTTTTGCATTACCGTAAAGAAGTGGGGCACCTTTTATTTCCGCATTACCAAAAATTGTAACACTATCGGCAATGACTAGGTCGTCGGCACTATATTCACTTCCATCATCTATATGAAAAACCGTAGCGTTTCCATAAACACGGGCGCTCGGTCCGATAAAAACATTTCCTAAAATTTTTGCCGTTCTAGCGACCCACCCGCCAAGAGTTCTGTCGGGGTTTCTATAGCGATACGCTAAAACTGGCCCATTTCCATCGGCAAAGTCATATGTATTATTGAGGGGCATTTTTTTACCTTGGTTTTTAGAATTGTATCCGTACCCAGCCAACACCGCCAGCTTTGCCACATTCTCCTTGGCATGCTCCCCCCATACCGCCGCAGCCGCCAAATTGACCGAAATCGCGGTTGCCACCACCCTGCCCCCCCATGTTGCACCAGTTGCCTTGTCCACCCGCGCCATAACCATTTGCCACGCGGCACGAGCAACAGCAAACATAACCATCCCCGCCACCGCCATGAGGGCTACCGCCACCCGCACCGCCAGTTTGCGTGGGGTAATGTGCGCCAGTACCGCCGCCACCACCAACAATAAGGGTAAGACAGCCACCATGCCCGCCTTCGGGGGGATAGAACATTTTGCAGCCACCGCTGATGCAATTGCGCATGCGGCCACCGCAGTAACCACAAAAACAAATATAACAAGATACTTCTTCTAATGTGCCATCTTCTCTTTCTACCGTTTCAGTGTATTCACAACAAAACCCTCCACCATTGCCACCACAGCCATACAACGAACTGCCAAGCGTACCATATAGGGATCCACCACAACCACCCTCGCCACCGTTCCGACCCGAACCGGCGGCATTTGGCCCGCCGCCACGACAACCACCGCCACACCCTCCGCAGCCCCCCAAAGCCCCAGACGAACCACAGCCTCCACCACCTCCGGAGCCAAAGCCGGAGCCACCGCCGCCTCCACCTCCTCCGCCATTGGTGGTGGAGGCGTAGGAGGTACAACACTGTGCGGGTCCACCACCGCCACCTCCGCCACCACCGGCCATAACAATAATAGGTGTCTTTTCATCCCCTATCGCTCGGTCATCCCCTATCGCTTGGTCATCCTCTATCGCTTGGTCATCCGCGCAACAAGCAAGCCAGACAACCGTTCCACCGCCGCCTCCACCACCACCGTTACCGCAACAACTGTTATCACAACTACCTCCACCTTGACCACCGCATCCTATATACCAACAGAGGCAATCACCCTGAAGAAGTTTTCTGTGGATAGTGGCGCAACCACCCCAACCGCCCTGGCCGGAACAACCACCACCGCCGCCGCCTCCACCACCACCGGCAGCTGTAATAATATATGTGCCTTCAAGGGGCGCGCAAAAGCCGGAGCCGGGATAATCAGGAGTGAAAAACCAATCGAAGGTAGAATCGCACGCGGTAGTAACGGAGCCACCGGAGCCACCGGAACCACCGGAGCTACCGGAGCCACCAAGTTCTCCAGCAATAAACTGATCTATACAATTTTGCATGCCTTGAAGGCAAAGGGTATAATTTTCAGAGCCAAGGAAAGACGCCTTAACATAAACTTCCTGATCTTTGTAGAGAGGAATTGTAAAACAAAGACACGAAGAAAGGTCGCCGGGAAGGCCAATTTCTAAATAATGCGTTTCGGGATTGAGAACCAAACCGTCAACAGTCACCGTTAACTGCTTCTTGCCGACATAGTATTGAAAACCTATCCAATTGGTCTCAAAACCCGATGTTTCTGAATAGAGGGCTTGATCAGTGAAATCAATGAGCCCACCATTGCAGCTCCAATTATTGTGTTGAACACGAAAGAAGACTTCCTGCCCTTCTTCGTAGGCTCCTCCGGCAAGGTTATTAATAACGAGGTCGTAATAATATTTTGCACAATTATATAGATCCGAAAGCTCACACATCGCGGTATTGACCGTTACGGAACCGCAGAAAAGGGACTCGTAAAGTTCTTCTGCTGTTTGTGATCCAGAATTTGGCACCTTAATTGCGCGATTAAGTCCATCAAGAAGTTCCTGCCTCTCGGCGGCATCCATATCGAAACGATCTTCGATTTCGTGAGCATCAAAGCGTGAGCCAGAAATATATTCATCTTCTTGAAGGAATGGCATTTCGCGGACAATGGCAAAACAGGTTCCGTTCGCTGGTGGCGAATGAAAAAGAACATATCCGCCAAGATTTTTTTCATTTAAGCAAACGGTGACTTGACTTGTGATATCTTCATCCTCCCACGGCCGTAACTCGTCCCCTTGGTATACTTTAACTTGTGAATCATTCCATACGCGAAAATCAAAAGGGTAGCATAGAAGCGAACCGTTTGAGCAATATTGCATCCTGCGATTTGTGTTATCAAGAGTCATGCTATTACCTCACAAAGGTTTCCGGATCGAGCCAGAACGTCTGATTTTGTTCCCGTTCGATTCGCCGCTTCATACGGGAAATATAGCCGGGGTTCAGGCTTTCATAAAGATTATATGCGATTAAATAATCAAATGCGCCTTTAAAGTAAAACAGGTTGTTCCCCGGCACATGGCTCCAGAGCGTGCGGAAAGTATTCGCCGCTCTTGCGTCGCCATTCATGAAATCAACGTACAAATTGTAAAAACCTTCAAGTGAACCGGCTGTTGGACCTAAAAAGGTCGTCAAGGGTGAACCGCCAAACCGGTTCTTGGCGTTCCCTAATTCGCTAAAAAGAAAGTCTCCGTAAATACCGAGCCCGCCGCCTTGTGTTAAAGCCTGCACCCATGTGCGCGCGTCTGCGGGGTCACGCGGTGTTTTCCCTGCAGCCAATTGTTTGACGCTGTGGGAAAGATACCCAAAAAGCGTCATTGCGGCAATCTGTCGCATTAGGTGCCCGCTCTCGCCATATTGGTTGCGTACAAACTGCCCCGCTAATCCCTCAGTAAAACTATTTGCGCCATACCCATACACTTCCCGTGACAGAAAACGGTTCGCATATTCAAAACCAAAAGATTTAAATTGCGTAATGAAGCGGAGAAATTCACCGGGGAGTGTTCCCGCGCTGGTCCCCTGCCGGAGCATAGCCCGTGTTTTGGCGGACGACTCAATGACCGCGTCGCCGATGCCGTCCGAAAAATAGGTCCGGAACTGATCTTGAATTTCCTCGCGCAAAGCCAAGATAGAAGAAGGGGTCACCTCTTTTCCTTGGCTTCGTAAATAATTCGCGAACATTTCATCCGGTACGGTTTCAATGCCATCGGGTGTCAGATAGTGCTGCCCGTCTGCCGCCTTCGTTTCACCGCGCCGAATGATTTCCCACTTTCCTTCATCAATGCCGTAGAGCGAAAGAGCGCGTTGCCGTTTATGTGCGAGCCTCGCCCAGGAGTTATTTTTTTGTCTGGCTAAATCGTGCGAAAGCGTTAACCCCGCCGAGGCCTTTTGCGTATCCGTCCACCAAGAAAGACCGGAGAGGCGGAAGAAAAGGTTTTGAATCCCGTTCAGCCTGTTGTTAATACCCCCCGCGTCCAGGCCGCCGTTCGACATGCGGGCTGCCATTGTCTGCATCGTGGAGTCAAAGTACACGCCAAGTGAGGCAAGGATGCGCTGTTGTTCCGCACTGCCACGGCCCTTTAAAAGCCCGCGAATGCCGGTGAGCATATTTTCACACCAGCCACCGGCACCGCGGTAGGCAAGGGCTCCGGCCAGGTTCGGGATATCGGAAAAGGCGGAGATGACCGCACCGCCAAGCTTGGTTACGTTTTCAAGGACGCGGATATTGCGGGCGACTCGTGCGAGCGTGGGGTTCCCCTCGATATTGATGGTATTGTCAACCTCTTTCATTTGGTCGCGGATGCGTCCGCTCTTCACCGCTCTGGCGCCCTTGTCATCTCCCGCCTTTAAAAGCGCGTTCTGGGCTTCACGTTGCAAGGCCTCAAGCCCCGCCTGCGGGCTTGGGCCTAGGACCTGCATAAGCGCGGTGTTTTTAGCCGCCCGATCAAGGCTATTCAGGATAGTGTCCGAAAGCGTTCCGGTGCCATATTTCTCCTGATAGTTAAACCAGGCGTCGGCGTCCTTAAAAATGAACACCCGTTCATGGCTGACTCGGGCCGCCGCGCTGCCAATGCGACTAGTCCGCGCCAGCTCGTTCGTCATAGTGTTGTGCTGGACATGCAAGCCCGTGGACATAGTGCTGTACGAATCCTGCAAAAACTTTTCGCGTCCGGCGAGGTCATTCAGATATGCTCCATCCGCCGTTTTGGCCCAGTCAAGGTTTTCATTCATGAAACTCGTCCAGGCTTGACTACCGCCCTTGCGAATACGATAGGCGTCATGAGTTTGCCGCGCAATATAGCCGGGGAGACGCCCGATCCAAGCTCCGGCACGGTTTTCTTTTAACCTGGCTTTTTCCTGGATACGATATACCACTTCAGCGATTTCCATGGCCATTTTGGGGCCATTGTATTTTGGCGCGTCAGGGTTGTTAATGGTATAGAGGGCGCGCATAATTTCCTGCTGCAAGGTATTTGTGCGAAATGCCTGGAAATGTGCGGGGGAAAGCCTGTTTAATTCCGCCGCAAGCTCTCCCCTGTACTGGCCGGAAAGCCCGACGCCCAGGGAATCAACAGACATGTGGCTGCCCTCGCGGACATATTTGGAGCCAACAAGAAGAGCCGAGATGCCTTCACCCTCTTTGCCCCTGAAGGTATTCAGTACATACCCCAGGTTTTCCACATTCCGGTTGCGCTGCAGCTTCAGGGCTCGGTTTCGGGCAAGCTCGACAATTCGGTCTCTATTAATCTCCTCTGCTATAGCGTTAAGAATTTCGCCGTCATCCATGCCTGCGGCGCGCTTTTCGACGGCCGATTCATAGAGCGTTGTAATGTCCTCAGGAGCAAGCCTTTCGGCGTCGGGAGAAGCCAAGGAAAGAGCTTCCCGCGCCTCGCCCCGCTTTACGGCGTCAAGGATTTCCGGCGTTACGGCGTCGGCGACATCAAATTGAGCCAACGCGGCATCAGACTCGGCGATTATGGGTTCAGCCTCGGCTATGATGTTCCGTGCGCCCTCTGAAAGGTTCTCTTCACGTGAAACAAATGCAGTAAAGTCCGCATCCGCATTTTGGATGCCTTCACGAAGCTCGACGGCTTCCGGCGTTCCGGCGGCTCGCGCAACCTCCGCATCCGGCATTATTCTCTTGGCTTCAGCGGCAATCGCAACCTCAGGTTCGCGTGTCAGAATATCGCCCACGGCATAGGTGAAATTTCGTTCCGCTTCACTGAATGGCACAGTCAACATGTCGTTGAAAACGTTTCTCATTTGCGGGGAGATTTCAAGGCCCGCCGCATCCGCGCTCGAGTAGACATCAAGAAAGAAGCCCTTCATGGAGTCAAAGGCGGGCTGCAGTGCGGGAGATGGAGCCCGGCCTTCCATAAGAAACGCTTCCCCGGCCCGTGCAAATTTTTCTTCTTGGCTTCTTGTCCATGCCTTTCCTGGCTTTGCTCCGACAAAATCTTCCATCTGCGCATAGCGGGCGCGGATAGTGTCGGACGCGCCGGGCGCATGAGCGGCATCCGCCATTTCCCGCCGAAAAATATGAAACATCTCATGCGGGGCGGTAGTCGCATCGGAATTTTGAAAGAAGGTGATGACAGCCTTCCCTTCGTCAAAGGAGACTGCTCCCCGCGCCCGCGGCGGGCTTCCTTCCGCACGGGGGGCTTCCGCGCTTCTCACGGAAAGCCCTTCGCTTGCCGGTCCGGTAGCGTCTCCGCGAAACTCCACGGGATTGCGCTCATAATAATCGATGGCTGACCGGCCCGTATCAGCGGCCCACCGCCTGGCGTTGGCGTCAAAAAGCGCGGCATCGGCCTGTGCCCATTGGCGGGCCAAACTTTCATCAAGGTTCGGATTCGCTCGCATCCGTGCTTCAAAATTACGCCGTTCAAAATCCTGTCGGTACCAATCGGTGGCATGAATAGAATCGGGGGTCGCGTTCGGATGCCGCCAATGATGAACCATTCCCGCGATTGGGTGGAGCGTCGCGCCCATCATGGAGCCAAAGGCAATATTCATAAGAGAGTCAGCCAAGGAATAATCGGCCTGCGCAGCGGTCATCCCTGAATAAACAAGCGGCTCAATCATGGCCGCGCCGATCGCCCCCTCCACAGCCCCTTGTCGTGCAAGAAGGCCTGCGCGCGTCCAGCCGGTTGCGGAAGCGATCGCCGTTTGGCGAGCCGTATTTCGAGCCAAGAGAGAAGTCCCCACCGCACGGGTCGCGGGAATGGCGCGTAATGCCGAGATGCCGCCACGGAAGGCGAGGCCGGGAACAAAAGCAGAACCTATATTTATGGGGTCAACAAAGCTCCCCACAAGCCCGCCGGCAAAACCCGCCGCATTGTTGATGAAGCCGGAAGCACGGGAAGAAACGTTTTGCCTCCAAATTTCTTCACCTTTTTGTTTCAGCAAGAGTTGCAGGTGCTCGCGGGAATACCCTTCGTTAGGGGCAATGATACCGGTTAACCCCGCCTCTTCTATCATTCGACCCTGCTCTTCAAGGCTTGCCCTTTCTCGAAACGGCTCAAACCGGCTATAGAGATTTCGCGCTCCTTGCACGGGGTTCGTGGCCAAAGCATGAGAAAACCCATTGGCAAAAAAGTCGAGCGTCCCGGGCTCCCGCATGTCTGCTGAAAGAGGGACAATCTGTTTAAGCTCCGGCGTTTCCGTGAAGAAGGGCATTACCGTTTTCTCCTAAAAAGCCTGGGGTAATCAAGAGCTACAGACTCATCGAATTCTTCACCAAGAGCCTCCCGCGCGCCTTCAACACCACGGAACATGATCATCTGGTTTGTCTGCGTACGACGGGCTTCCGCTTCACGGTCAGTCAAGTGGGGAGCCAAGGAGGAAAAATCATCCCAGGTTCTCTCTATCGGCTCGCCGTTTTTATCGCGAACAAGGACGCCGTGAATGAAAAGTCGTGCTGCACTTTCATCTTCGTTAACCAACCATTCGCCATTATCCTGAAGATCGCGCTGCATGGCCTGCAGCTGTTCTTCACGACTTCCGCCTTCTCTTACGGGGTAGAGCGTGTGCAAGAGATGTTCTTCAATATCTTCAGGATTTCCGGCAACACTATTAAGCGAGCGGCGACTCCCTTGCATAACGGCGGCCGCGTCGACTGCTTTTCCTTGGCTATCCATTTTAGGGATGCGCAAAGAACCGCTAACGGTATACCTGTCGGTGAATCGCGCTGCCGCATCTGAAACAGCATCCCTGGTGTTTTTCCCGTCTCGCATATACAGAAGGGCAAGAACACGAACGGAATCTTGCAGGCTTACCGCCGCGTCCGTATGATAGCCAAAGGTTTGCGCGAATTCATCAGTCTCGGAACGCACGCGGTCTTCAAAATCCGTATTGGCCGAGCCCGTGAGCCCCAACACATTCTTGGTGTTTTTAACAAATTCGGGGTCTCGCGAGGCATTCCACAATCGATTGCCGTCACCGGTATTTTGTATCATATACGCGTGCTGCGCTACCACCGGAAGATTTCCGCCTTGTTTGGAAAAGAGTTGCCGTGAAACGTCAAGGCCATAAGAGCCCACGCTCTCCATAACTCGTGTGAGACTTTCCAGGGGGGTGCCGGAAGCATTAATTGTGGCGGCCATATTCATAATATCCGCTTGTGAAAAAAGGCGCGTAAGTGGCATGCCACGTTTCCCAGCCGCTGCTGCCGATACTTGTGCGTAGGCCTGAACGCTGTCGGAGTTCATGTTATTAAACATAGCTTCCCGCGCCCGTGCGACATCTTCATCGCGAGAGATGAGATAGGCTGCGGGATCCTGCGCGCGGGCAATCAATTCCTGGTTCATCGCGTTCGCCACCAATCCGTAAACAGAGTCCTTAATTTTGCTGCCGGGTCCTGCGCCGGGACGGTTGTCGACAATCCAGCGGTTAATATTCTCATTCGTCATATCCTTCATATCGCGAAGATGAGAATTTGCTTCCCTGGCCTCCGTATACTTAAGGTATTCCCTTTCGCCGCGTTCTTCGCCGTAAGCGTCTATAAATTCAGATTTTGCAAAATTGCGATATCCTGAAATATCTTTTCCTTGCAGCGCGTCGTTTTGGAAGTCGTTCTGAAGGTTCGTAAACGCAACCGCGTTTTCACCCTTCCGCTGTTTTTCGGCATTAACAAGGGCATTGCGCATCCAGACTTCGTCTTTCGTTGTCAGTTGGTTTTCACCGGAAGGCATTGAGCCAAGGAGAGAATCAACATACCGCAGCGTTTCGTTTGGAATCTTCGCCGGATCCGCCCCCGCGGACAACCACTTCTTGACATTCCCTGGGCCCCAATTGTAAGCCATGAGCGCAAGGCGTTCGTCACCATTAAAGGTGCCAAGCATTTTTTTAAGGTACTGCGTGCCAGCGCGGATATTCTGTTCCGGGTCGAAAACATCCGTAACGCCCATTTCCTTGGCTGTTGCAGGCATAAGCTGCATGAAACCGCGCGCACCTGCCTTCGATACGGCATTGGGATCACCGCGACTTTCTTGCCAGATGACGGCCTGCACGAGCTCGGGGTCGACCCCTTCTTCCTTGGCTATTCTTTCCGCTGTAGCAACAACGCCTTCAGGAAGCGGTGGATGCGGGCGGACAGTATTGCCGCCTTTGCCTAAAGCATCATTTAAAACCCTTCGAGCGGAGCCAATATCTTTATTGGCAAGAGCCATGGTGAATGCGCCGCGCTTCGCGCCGCTGGTGATTTCTTTGAATGCGGCCGTCTTTGCCTCTTCGCCAAATCCTTGACGGTCAAGCTTACGCCCTTGTGAAGAAAGGGCTTCCCCTATCCAGCGGTTTAGCTCCTCAGGGTCGTTATAATTTTGCGCGGCCATGTTGAGGGCGTTTTCGGTTGCCGCATCATCATTGCGGTCTTCAAAGAGACGCAACTGGTTCATGGAGTGCTGTTGGAGCTTGATGGACTCGCGTGAAGTAAAGTCACGCATTTTCCGTTCATACAGCCGCATAGCCAAGGGATTAAGCTGCTTTCCCGCTTCATCGCGTAAGCCTTGTGCTTCGGATCCAAATTCTTCCGCGACAGAGAAAGAACTTTCACCTTGACGGGAAAGATACCCGTTTTCGCCGGAGGCGGATTGATTGAGCTGTTGGATATGAAGAGTGGAAAGCTCTTCGGCTTTGGCGGCAGAATAGTGTATATAAGCTTCCGCTCCGGCTCGGCCAAGCGCGGAGAGCCCCGCGCCAAAGTGGCCCATACTCCGCCAGTAGTCCTGGCTTGCCTGGTTAACAGCTGCGGAGCCGGCGGCGGCGATGCGGACGGGAGAATCGTCAAGACGGGCGGTCGTGCGCGAAACATACGGAGCTTCGCTTTGCTGTGGCCGCCGAATGTTCGGGGAACGCCCCCTGATGGTCATGCCCTCATAAACCGGCATTTAGTACTCCAATGGTTCATACGCGGTGTCCGCTTCTGTATTAAACTTCAACCCCGCGTGATATTCTTCAGTTGTTATGGGCGCGGCGTTAAACCAACAAAGAGCCAGGCTGTCGCTTTTATCCGGCGACCGGCCTATTTTTTCTTTGATTTTGTCTTTCTTGAGCAACAGCATTTTCCCTGTTGAAGTAAATTCATATTCTTGCGCGGCAAGCTCTTCAGCCAAGGAAGGGTCATCGGGGAGTTTCCCGCCGGCTTTAAGCCAGTCCGCCAGCTCTGTATACATCTCGGCCCGCCGGTTCACAAATTTGTCCGCCTTTATCGCCCTGGCCGAAGCTAAGGCTTCCGCCACGGGTATCCCGAGCTCTCTAAGCCTATCAACAAGTCCGGCTCCTACGCCAATCGCGTCCACGAACAGCACGGCGGGTTTCTTCTCATTATAAAGCGAAATGACACGCCCGCACAAATCAGTTAAGCTTAATCCTTTGTATATCAGCTGCGGATGAACAACGAGCCCTTGCCTGAGGGTAATGACGGAGCTGTCATCCCCGTAGCGAGCCACGTCCACACCGACTATCAACGGCGAATCCTTCCAGATATGTTCCGGGCATTCTCTTCCCATGGCTTCTTGGATTAAAGCCAAGGGAATAAGCGCCGTCGCTGCGGCAACATTAAAGTCGCACAGAAATTCACGGGCAAAGGCATCCGGCCCCAGCTCGGTCTTAATTCGCTCTACTTCCTCAGGGTCAAGCACGTTCGTTTTGGTGATCGGGTATGAGGCCGCGAACCAATCCGTGTTTTCCTCCTTTTGAGCCAAGGAAAAAAGGTCACGAAAAAGATTGGGCCCCTGCGGCGTGCCGATGAAGAGACAACGCCCGTCGCGGTCTGCCAGACTCGGGCGGACAACTTCCTGCCAGACTTCAGCCTTGCACTGAGCGACCTCATCCATTACTACGAAGTCATAATAAAGCCCCCGCAGCGCGTCAGGATTATCCGCGCCAAACAGGCGGATTTTGGCCGAGCCGTTACAGGACGGCAAGGTTATCGATAATTCAGACTCATTAACGGTTCGGGGGAGTACCGCCGTGTAATGCTTTGCATATTCCCAGGCGATACTCTTTGCTTGTGTTCGAAACGGC
>Ga0192242_10549_pt1 | contig 12617 bp, 9 predicted proteins | sample Koala_Koa27_J3_FD_131235 | JGI IMG/M metagenome (GOLD analysis project Ga0192242, IMG submission 131235) | Enriched cells from koala feces incubated with labeled cellulose particles, San Francisco Zoo, California, United States - Koala_Koa2-7_J3 ...
AGCCCTTCAAACTGATTTGTATAAAAATAAGAATATAAACAGTCATGCGGCTTCCGCTGAACAATTCGGATCGGATGTCTCGGACGGCGACGAAAAAGCTATCGATCTGACAGACAGTACAGTGTCTGTCGTACAGCATACAGAAAAGCTGCGGCTGGAGCAGGTTTCTTATACTTATGGCGCCGGAACTGCCTATGAGAAACATGCGCTGAAAAACATCAATCTTTCTGTTTATGACGGTGATTTTATTGGAATTATCGGACATACCGGTTCTGGAAAATCAACGCTGATTCAGCTGTTCAACGGTCTGCTCAAAACCAAAACCGGGAAAATTTATTTTGAGGGACAGGATATCAGTGCGGCGGATTTTTCCATGCACGAATTGCGAGGCAGGGTGGGGATGGTCTTTCAGTATCCGGAATATCAATTGTTTGAGACAACTGTTCTGAAGGATGCGGCGTTCGGGCCGAAAAATCAGGGACTGGATGAAGCGGCTGCAATGGAAAAAGCAAAAACCGCTTTGCGCCAGGTGAAACTGGATGAGAACTGCTGGGAAATGTCCCCCTTTGAACTGTCCGGCGGACAGAAGCGCCGCGCCGCGATTGCCGGCGTGATTGCCATGGAACCGGAAGTCCTGATTCTGGATGAACCGACCGCGGGAATGGATCCGCAGGGACGGGATGAACTGTTTCGGCTGATTCGTGAACTCCATGACGACTTGCATATGACGGTGCTGCTTGTTTCCCACAGCATGGAGGATGTGGCGGACTATGTGGATCGGATCATTGTGATGAAGCAGGGTGAAATCATGCTGGACGGAATGCCGTCAGAAGTATTCACACATGTCCGGGATCTGGAGGAAGCTTCCCTCGCAGTTCCTCAGGTGACATATCTCCTGACGGAGCTGCAGGAAAGAGGATATCCGGTGAATGGTTCTGTTACGACACTGGAAGAAGCAAAGAAAGAAATTTTGAAATTATGTTGAAAGATATCACACTTGGTCAGTTTTATCCGGCGGATTCTGTCATTCACCGGCTGGATCCCCGTGTAAAACTGTTTTCCACCATTTTATATATTGTCGCTCTGTTTCTGGTAAACGGGATCGTGGGCTGGATTGTGGTGACGGCATTTCTGATTTGTATGATTGCCTTATCCAAAGTTCCGTTCGGATTCATGTGCAAGGGCGTGCGTGCCATCTGGGTACTGATCGTGATCACGGCTGTCTGCAACCTGTTTTTTACACAGGCGGAGGATGTCGTCTGCCGATGGGGTATTATCACCATTACGGAAACAGGGATACATAACACGATTTATTATTCGCTGCGCCTGATTTTCCTTGTGGTCGGGACCTCCGTGATGACGTTGACGACATCTCCGAATAAGCTGACGGACGGCATGGAGGAGGGACTGCGTCCGCTGTCCCGTATCGGGCTTCCGATTCACGAGATTGCCATGATGATGTCGATCGCGCTGCGGTTTATCCCGATTCTTGCCGAGGAGGCGGATAAGATCAAAAAGGCACAGATGGCGCGCGGTGCCAGATTTGATGAGGGCGGATTGCTGCAAAAGGCGAAAAGCCTGATTCCGATTCTGGTTCCGCTGTTCGTTTCTGCCTTCCGGCGCGCCAATGATCTGTCACTTGCGATGGAGGCGCGGTGCTACCGGGGCGGTGAGGGCCGGACGAAGATGAAGCCGCTGGTATATGAGCGGAGGGATTTTGCGGCTTACGCGGTAATCTTGATTTTTATGGCGGTTGTGATTGCGCTCCGGGTTTTACTATGAAAGTGTCGTGAATAGACAGGCAGATGGGGGTGCTTGCACACCCAGATGGCTGGATATTCGACGACCAAGCCGGTACGAACAAGTAGGGCGGTAGCCCGGATTGTGAGTACTGGCGGCGATTGCGGGAGCACGAAGTGCGGAGCAATCGGCTTTCGTAAATATTGTCGTGCTGCATCAGCAGCGCATGAAAGTTTTATATGAAGAGAATTAAGCTTGTGGTCGCCTATGACGGCACCAATTACTGCGGCTGGCAGCTGCAGCCAAACGGTCTTACAATTGAAGAGGTGCTGAACGATGCCCTGACACATCTTCTGGGCGAGGAGATTCGCGTGATCGGAGCCAGCCGGACGGACTCAGGGGTACATTCTCTCGGAAATGTTGCGGTTTTTGATACGGAAACGCGCATCCCGCCGGAGAAGATCTCCTATGCCGTCAATCAGGGGCTGCCGGACGATATTGTGGTGCAGCAGTCCTGCGAAGTGCCTTCGAACTGGCATCCGCGGCATTGTGAAAGCAGAAAAACATATGAATATAGGATTCTAAACCGTACATTTCCGCTTCCTACGCGGCGGCTGGACACGTATTTTGTTTATTATAATTTGGATTTGGATGCCATGAAAAAGGCGGCAGCTCAACTGACAGGGACTCATGACTTTAAAAGTTTTTGCTCGGTAGGTACCGCCGTGGAAAATACGGTGCGCACGCTCTACTCCTGTGAATTATTCCGGGAGGGAGATGTGATTACCATTCGTGTGTGCGGCAGCGGTTTTCTTTATAATATGGTAAGGATTATTGCCGGTACATTGATCGAGGTTGGGATGGGACGTATGCAGCCGGATGACATCCGGCGCATTCTGGCAGAAAGAGACCGCAGCGCGGCCGGACCGACAGCACCGGCGCATGGCCTGACCATGATCGGGATTGAGTATATGTAGGAGAAATTTGTCTATGGATATCATAAAAACCCTTGCACAGGAACTGGAGGTTCGTCCGGCGCAGGTTGAAGCTGCGGTAAAATTGATTGATGAGGGGAATACGATTCCGTTTATCGCCAGATATCGTAAGGAGGCGACCGGGTCCCTGAATGATGAGGTACTTCGCAAACTGTTGGAGCGCCTGAATTATCTGAGGAATCTGGAAGAAAAAAAGGAACAGGTTCTTTCGTTGATTGAAGAACAGGGCAAACTGACGGCGGAATTGAAAAAACAGATTGAGGATGCGGCAACACTTGTGCTGGTAGAAGATCTGTATCGCCCATTTCGCCCGAAACGCCGTACACGCGCAACGATTGCGAAGGAGAGAGGACTGGAATCGCTGGCAGACCTGATACGTCTGCAGGTGTTAAAGCAGCCGCTTGAGAAAGAAGCGGAAGCATTTATTTCCGAAGAAAAGGAAGTACATACTGCACAGGAAGCCATAGCGGGTGCATGTGATATTCTGGCGGAAATGATCTCGGACGAGGCGGATTACCGTGTGCGTATCCGGGAAATGACCATGCGAAACGGTCTGCTGATCAGCGAGGCGAAGGATGAGAATGTGCCGTCTGTTTATGAGATGTATTATCATTACACGGAACCGCTGTCGAGAGCTGCCGGGCACCGTGTTCTTGCCATCAACCGCGGAGAAAAAGAAAAAATCCTGAATGTCAAAATTGAAGCTCCTGAAGAACGAATTCTGCAATATCTGGAGCGAAAAGTTATTGTTCGGGGCAACCCATATACAACGCCCGTTCTGAAAACGACTGTGCAGGATGCCTATAACCGTCTGATCCGGCCTGCAATCGAACGGGAAATCCGTAATGAACTGACGGAAAAAGCGCAGGAGGGTGCCATATCCGTTTTCGGGAAGAATCTCGAGCAGCTTCTGATGCAGCCGCCGATCACCGGACAGGTGGTACTCGGCTGGGATCCGGCTTTCCGCACCGGCTGTAAGCTTGCGGTTGTGGATGAGACAGGGAAAGTTCTTGATACGGCGGTCGTCTATCCGACCGCGCCGACGAATGAACATAAAATCCGTGCGGCGAAAGAAACGGTAAAAAAGCTGATTCATACATACGGCGTTACACTGATTTCCCTGGGAAACGGGACGGCTTCCCGCGAGTCTGAACAGGTGATTGTTGAGATATTAAAAGAAATACCGCAAAAGGTATCGTATGTGATAACAAACGAAGCCGGCGCTTCGGTTTATTCTGCGAGTAAGCTGGCGACGAAGGAATTCCCGAATTTTGATGTAGGGCAGCGAAGTGCGGCTTCCATTGCCCGCCGTGTGCAGGACCCGCTCGCGGAGCTGGTGAAAATTGAACCGAAGGCCATCGGAGTCGGACAGTATCAGCACGATATGAATCAGAAAAAACTCGGGGCGGCATTGGACGGCGTGGTGGAAGACTGCGTGAACCGGGTCGGAGTCGATCTGAACACGGCTTCCGCGCCCCTGATGGAACATATTTCCGGAATTACAGGAACCATTGCAGGAAATATTGTCGCTTACCGTGAGGCGAACGGTCGTTTTCAGAACCGCAGGGAACTTTTAAAGGTGCCGAAGATCGGTCCGAAGGCTTACGAACAATGTGCGGGATTTATGCGCATTACGGGCGGCACGGAGCCGTTGGACGCGACCAGTATTCACCCGGAGAGTTATGAGGCAGCAGGGAAATTGCTGAGCCGCCTCGGATTTACGAAACAAAGTTTCGACCCGCAGAGCGCGAAGGGCATTCAGATATCAGATTACAAACAGGTTGCGAAGGAGATCGGCGTCGGTGAGCCGACGCTGCGCGATATGGTGAAAGAACTCTGCCGTCCGGGACGGGACCCGCGCGAAGAGATGCCGAAACCGATTTTGCGCACGGATGTACTGGAGATGAAAGATTTAAGGGAAGGCATGGTCCTTAAGGGAACGGTTCGCAATGTGATTGATTTCGGCGCATTTGTAGATATCGGCGTGCATCAGGATGGTCTGGTTCACATCTCACAGCTGACCGATAAAAAATTTGTGAAGCATCCGCTGGAAGTGGTGAGCGTCGGCGATATTGTGGAGGTTCGCGTGCTCAGTGTCGATCTGCAGAAAAAGAGAATCAGTCTGACGATGCGGATATAAAATTTGATCCGTGTGGCGGGAGAAAGGGGTATTTTTGTGTATACAAAACAACAGTTGGAAGCATATAAGAAGCGTATTCATTACACCGGCGACCTGACGGTGTCAAAAGATACGTTGGATGCGTTGATTTATACGCATCAGTGCGGCATTCCTTATGAAAATCTGGATGTCTGTGATTTTCACAGGGAAATTCTTTTGGATGAGAACAGTCTGTTCGAAAAAATGGTTGATCGTAAAAGAGGCGGATACTGTCTGGAAATGAACGGTTTTTTCTGCCGTATACTTCAGTCTATCGGGTTTGACGCGCGTCCCTGTCTGTGCAGGGTCATGTTCGGTGTGGAGGATCCGGGTGACAATTGTATTGATCACAGATCGACGATTGTAACTTTAGACGGACAGCGTTACCTATGTGATGTCGGCATCGGCGGCGCCATGCCGTCAAAGGCTCTTCCGTTGACACCGGAGAATTGCTGGCAGGAGCTTAGGGGCGAGTACTTTTGTATAAAAAGCATTGAGCGGAACTGGTATGGGGTCTTTCGCCGGGCGAGTGTCAGTCAGGACATACAGGATGACCCGATGAACAGACGGGAACGGCTGGAATGGATCTTCTGTGATGCAGCGGCTCATGAGATTGATTTTATTTCCGTTAATTATTATTTGTCCCAGTCGGATGAGTCCAAGTTTCGTCATACACGCATGGCGAATATCCGCACGCAGGAGGGTTATCGTGCGCTGACAAACCGTACGTATCGGGAGGTTATTCGCGGCAGGAGGACAGAGAGAGAACTGTCCTATGAGGAAATCCCGATTGTATTGCGGGAAAAATTCGGAATCGAGGTCTGTGAGGACCTTCGCTTCTGACAAAACAGATTTGCCCCTCATTTATATAAAAATGAGATAGTCGTATAATGGTTATCATGAAAGTGTTGTATGTGTTTAGAATGATAAAGGAGGCGAATTTCCATGACCATTACTGCATCCGAATTTAGATCTGCCGCCAACAAAATGAACACGGGTGGGGGAAAGTTATCATATTACGTTGTACATTTAGCAATACAACTTGAGAAATAACCTTTTACTTTTCGCAAATAAATGATAATGAGTTAATATATTGAAAAAACAGGGGCACAGGGTATAATGTGGCTATAAAAATCGTGAAACACGAAAACATGACCCGCTTAAAGATGAAGGTGCAGCGCGGAGTGACAAAAATTCAGTGAATAATGAGCAGAAGAGGGGAGTAGTTTGTGAATATGGGGGTGGATAGCATCAATATTTTATTTGATTGCATGTATTTTGGCAATTGTCAGGTGGCGTAAATATAAAACGCATGAGAATATTGATAAAAATAAGGATATTATTTTGACATGTTTTATATGTGCTTTTTCAGTCATAGCTATAATTTTTACACGTTTAAATTTAATACAACTCCAATAGAATAAAGGCTAAAGGATCGAATGGATTGGTAAATGGATGAACATGATTAGATTCAATAAAAAACTATAAAAGCTGATATATATGACTCGGAAAGGGGCAAAACGGAGGATTTTGATTTGACAGACTGGCTGGACAAACCATATTATTCCGTAAACGCTTATTTTAAACACACTTACGGGCAGAAATGTTATAAGATTGCGGTAGACACAGGCCTGACCTGCCCGAACCGGGACGGAACATTGGATACGCGGGGGTGTATTTTCTGCAGCGGCGGCAGCGGGAACTTTGCGGTAAATGCAGATATCGGAAGCGTAGAAGAGCAAATCAGGACAGGACTTTCAAAATTTAATAAGAAATCCGGCGAGCGGTTTGTCATTTATTTTCAGGCTAATACCAATACTTACGGGCCGAAAGCGTATCTGCGGGAGGTTTTCTCAGCAGCGCTGTCGGAGTCGTCGGTGATTGGAATTTCGATTGCCACCCGGCCGGATGCGTTGGGAACGGAAATTCTGGGACTTTTGCATGATTTGCAGCAGATTTACAAGCCGGAGGGAAAGTTTATCTGGGTGGAGCTGGGACTGCAGACCGTCCATGAAAAAACCGTAGATTATATTCGTCGGGGTTATGATCTGCCGGTTTATGAGGAGGCAGCTCGCAATCTTACTTCTCTGCATATACCATATATCACTCATGTGATCCTGGGACTGCCGGGGGAGAGTACAGAGGATATGCTTGCCACGGTCGCATACTTAAACGGTACAGAACGCTGCCCGAAGCCTTTTGGCGTGAAGTTGCAGCTTCTCCATGTGCTGAAAGGCACGGATCTCGAGCGGGATTATTTTGATGGAAAGTTTCAGGTGTTTACGGAAGATGAGTATGTGGATGTGGTGATTCAGTGTATTCAACATCTGGATCCGGGCATAGTGCTGCACCGTGTAACCGGGGACGGCCCGAAGGCTTTGCTGACGGCGCCGCTGTGGTCCGGCAATAAAAAGCAGGTGCTGAATCATCTGCATCGGGAGATGAAGGCGAAAGGCGCTAGACAGGGAGATTTTGCCCGATAAGCAAAATAAAACGAGGAAGGTTCGTATATGGAAAAATATAAAAGAAGCCTAAAGTAGATCATATGGGGAGAAAATGAAAAAAATGTGGTTTGAAAAGCGAGATTGTAGAAAAGAAAATAGTATGCTATGATTAAGCAAAACTATTTTTGAAGGAGTGAGAAACAGTGGGAGCGTATCTCAATTGCGGAAACGATGCTTTTCGTATGATTCGAAATGATAATTATGTGGATAAGACGGGACTGATCGGGTATGTTAACAGCACAATTGATAAGCCCAGAAATCTGGTCTGTGTCAGCCGTCCTCGACGATTTGGCAAGTCTTACGCGGCGATGATGTTATCCGCTTATTATGACAGAAGTTGTGATTCTCATTCCCTCTTTGATGATTTGGAAATTTCTTGCGAACAAACGTATGAGGAATATATCAATCGATTTGATGTGATTTATCTGGATATTACATTATTTCTTACGTTAACGGAGAGGGTGGAGGAGGTTATTTCCTGTATTCAGCAGTCTGTGATCGAGGAACTGACGGAGGCTTTCCCCGGGTGCGTAAAAGACGGAACGGTCTCATTGCCGGCTGCTCTTTTGAGTATTAACCAGAAAGCAGGAAATCGTTTTATTATTATTGTGGATGAATGGGATGCGCTGTTTCGTGAGACTAAGCAGAAGGAAAACTTGCAGGGGGAGTACCTTCGGCTTTTGCGTGGGTTGTTTAAAGGTGGCCCGGCCATGAAAAAGGCGGTTGCAGGCGCTTATATGACGGGCATTCTTCCAATCAAAAAATACGGGACAGAATCGGCACTGACGGATTCCCGGGAATTTACTATGACAGATCCGGATATGCTTGCGCCGTATGTTGGTTTTACAGAGTCAGAGGTTCGTGAATTGTGTGAAAAACACGGGATGGATTTCGGTGAGATGAAACAGTGGTACGACGGATATTCCTTTTCTGCTCTTCAATCTGTGTATAGCCCGAATTCTGTTATGACGGCCATAGAGCGCCGGGTATTTCGGAGTTACTGGAAGAAGACGGAGACATACGAATCTCTGAAAAACTATATTACAGAGAACAGGGATGGTTTAAAAGATGCTATTGTCTCTATGCTTGGAGGCATTAGTGTACAGATTGACACGGGTACTTTCCAAAATGATATGGTATCTATGAAGAGCAGAGATGATATATTAACGCTTCTGATACACTTAGGATATCTGTCTTATGACGAACAGGAGTCTGCGGTGCGTATTCCGAATCTTGAAATTGCTGATGCGTTTCGAACAGCGGTAAAAGAAACGAGTTGGGCAGGTGTGTCGGAGGCACTTGCTGAATCTGATAAATTGCTGAAATCTACTATAGCAGGGGATGGCGACGCTGTTGCAGACGCACTGGAAAATATTCATTCTGCCAGTTGTTCTGTTTTAGAATATAATGACGAAAATTCATTGAGTTGTGCACTTACAATTGCCTACTATACTGCACAAAATTATTATAATATTGTCAGAGAACTTCCGGCAGGAAAGGGATTTGCGGATCTTGCATTTGTTCCATATAAAAATGTGGATAAACCGGCTATGATTGTGGAATTGAAATACGATAAATCAGCTGACACTGCGATTCGGCAGATTAAGGAGAAACGCTACGATGGAGCACTGCGAAACTATGGCGGGGAGATGTTGTTGGTCGGAATTAACTATGACAGCAAAAATGGTTCGAAAAAGCATGAGTGTGTGATTGAAAGATATTCGGATTTTAAATCCGATTAGAAATCCTTTGCCTGTTTCAAAGAGATTATCAGTGAAATATCAGCAATATAAAATCAGGTTTGTGCTTCTGCAATTGTGTTTCATAAGGAACACAAATCGGGAACCTGGAACTATGCTGTGCCATACCTAATGCATGCCAGGACACAGATAATCATATCATGAATATCATCCATGACTTTGTCGAATTATATCGAAAAGAAGATGGTTTATGCATAGTCTCCGATATATGAAAACGGGAGACGCCCATCCGGACGTCTCCCAAACATTTTTGTGAAACACTGTTACAGAATATCTATGTACTCCCCCGACAGCGCCTTATTCATACTGCGAACCGCACAGAATTTCCCGCACATACTGCAGGTGTCGCTGTGATCATCCTCAGGCAGGCGGTCATCGCGGATGGCCTTTGCTGTCTCGGGGTCAAGCGCACAGGCGAACTGTTCGTCCCAGTCGAGATTGCGGCGGGCGTCCGCCATCCGGTCGTCGATATCCCTCGCACCGGGAATGCCCTTGGCGATGTCAGCCGCATGCGCAGCGATCTTTGAGGCGATGATGCCCTGTTTTACATCTTCGACATTGGGCAGCGCCAGATGCTCCGCCGGTGTGACATAGCACAGGAAGGCCGCGCCGTTCATGGCGGCTACCGCGCCTCCGATGGCGGAAGTGATGTGGTCGTATCCGGGCGCAATGTCGGTCACCAGAGGGCCGAGCACATAGAAGGGAGCACCCATGCAGATGGTCTGCTGTACCTTCATATTTGCGGCTACCTGATCGAGCGGGACATGGCCGGGACCCTCTACCATGACCTGTACATTGTGATCCCAGGCGCGCTTTGTCAGCTCGCCCAGACGGACCAGCTCCTCAATCTGGCACACGTCGGTGGCGTCCGCCAGACATCCCGGACGGCAGGCATCCCCGAGGGAGATCGTTACATCGTACTCCTCGCAGATGTCCAGTATTTCGTCGTAATATTCGTAGAACGGATTCTCCTCGCCGGTCATGGACATCCAGGCAAAAACCAGGCTGCCTCCGCGGCTGACGATATTCATCTTTCTTTTATGTTTTCGTATCTGTTCGATCGTTTTCCGGGTGATCCCGCAGTGCAGCGTGACGAAATCAACGCCGTCCTCCGCGTGCAGCCGCACCACGTCGATAAAATCCTTTGCGGTCAGTGTGGCGAGATCGCGCTGGTAGTGGATGACGCTGTCGTAGACCGGTACGGTGCCGATCAGAGCCGGACATTCCTGTGTCAACTTCCGGCGGAACGGCTGTGTGTCTCCGTGGCTGGATAAGTCCATGATTGCTTCGGCGCCGAGCTTCACGGCGCTCATGACTTTTTCCATTTCAATATTGTAGTCTTTGCAGTCCCTGGAAACGCCCAGGTTGACGTTAATCTTCGTGCGCAGCATGCTCCCGACGCCCTCCGGGCTTACGCAGGTGTGGCGTTTGTTCGCGGGGATGGCGACTTTGCCTTCCGCGACCAGCTGCATCAGCTTTTCGACCGGCATGTTTTCCTTTTTTGCTACGGTTTCAATCTGCGGTGTGATAACGCCTTTTCGTGCTGCATCCATCTGAGTGGTATAAATGCTCATAAGTTCCTCCTTTTGCACGTTTTATATAGCGACAGAAAGTGGTGTCCCCGATCGGCCGCTTACGAAACGGAAATGACTGCTACGCAGTCATCATCATATATGAAACCGATGACTTCGCTCTTCGAGCTCTCGTCATCACCGCTGGTATTCGCAATTCGCGCTACTGCGCTACTTGCTCATACCGGCTTGGTCGTCGAATATCCAGCCATCTGTGCAAGCGAGCTTGCACATTTGTCTGTCTATTGACGACACTTTCATAGTATACTCCTTCCTATCTGTATTGCAAGGGTTTTCGAAAATTCACTCTTTCACATTTACAACAATGGTGGTAAGATAAGATTCGCTATGAAAAGAAAACTCAGTATATCGAAAGAAGATTTATTATTTTCCAATCGGGATCTGTATCTGCTTCTGATTCCGCTGATGATCGAACAGCTCCTGAATGCCCTGATGGGAACGATTGACACCGTGATGGTGAGCAATGTGGGAAGTGCGGCGATCTCCGCGGTTTCCCTGACGGATTCTATCAACACGCTGGTATTGCAGGTGTTCGCTGCTCTGGCGGCTGGCGGGGCAATTGTGTGCTCCCAGTATCTCGGTCAGCACAATCACGATGCCTGCCGTCGGGCGGCCAATCAGGTGTTTCTTACCATGTTTCTGATTTCGGTCGGGCTTATGGCGGTATGTATTGTTTTTCGCTATCCGCTGCTTCGTCTGATTTTCGGACAGGTCGACGCGGACGTCATGGAGGCTTCGCAGATTTATTTTCTCGTGACGGTGCTGTCCTATCCGTTTATTGCTCTGTTCAACGCGAATGCTTCTTTTTTCCGTGCGGAGGGGAATTCCCGTCTGCCGATGATGGTATCGGTCGCCTGCAACTGTGTGAATATCGCCGGGAACGCCGTTATGATCTTTGCTTTGGATATGGGAGTGCTTGGCGCAGCTCTTTCGACCCTGATTTCGCGTATCATCATGGCGGTTGTCATGATCTGTTTTCAGCGGAGGGACAGGCAGGTGATTGTCATCCGGAATTACGCGAAAATCCGGCCGGATCCGAAGCTGATTCATGTCATTCTTGCCGTGGGTATTCCCTCCGGTATTGAAAACGGTATGTTTCAGTTCGGGAAGCTGGCGATTCAGTCCACGGTTTCCGCGCTGGGCACGGTCGCGATCGCGGCGCAGGCCATGACGAACATCCTGGAATACCTGACCAGCGTGTCTGCCATGGGGATCGGCATCGGTCTGATGACGATCGTCGGGCAGTGTATCGGCGCCGGAAAGAAGGAACAGGCGGTCTATTATATCAAAAAGCTGAGTGTGTTTGCCGAAGTGACGGTGATTGCGTTTTCCCTGCTGATCTTCGCGCTGACGCGGCCGGTCGTGCGTCTGGCGGGTATGGAGGCGGACAGCGCGCAGTTATGTATTTTCATGATGTCATGGATTACCGTAATTAAACCGATCATCTGGACACAGGCGTTTATACCGGCCTACGGACTGCGGGCGGCGGGAGATGTAAAGTTTTCCATGCTGACATCCACACTCTGTATGTGGATTTTCCGTGTGACGCTGTGTATTTACCTGTGCCGTGTGCAGGGGTTCGGGCCGATGGCGGTGTGGATCGGCATGTTTGCCGACTGGACGATGCGAGGCATCATCTTCGGCGTCCGTTTTAAACGCCGAAAATGGCTGCGTCACCGGGTGGTGTGATCAGGTTGCCTCTTCCCCCTCTTTTTTTTAGCAGCGGCGGAGGGTAGGGATACAGATTCCGGTAAGATTCCAGTTCGGCGTCACTTTTGACTGCGGACGGAATCAGACCGGTCTGGTCGTTGGATGAGGCGGAATGTGTCAGATAATCATAGTCATCCGCCTCTGATTTCTTTTTTTCA
>Ga0192242_10551_pt1 | contig 12475 bp, 6 predicted proteins | sample Koala_Koa27_J3_FD_131235 | JGI IMG/M metagenome (GOLD analysis project Ga0192242, IMG submission 131235) | Enriched cells from koala feces incubated with labeled cellulose particles, San Francisco Zoo, California, United States - Koala_Koa2-7_J3 ...
TCTTCGCGCACGTTTCTTATACTTCTTCTCCCCGAACAGCCAGAATATGATCAGCCCGATCAGAAATCCGATGATCGCGCCGCAGATCACATCGGTAGGATAATGCACACCCACATATAAACGAGAAAGAGAAAGCAGACATGCCAGAATCACACACGGCCATCCCAGCCATTTCCTGCAGCTTTTGTTGATTACGGTGGCTGCGGCAAATCCTGAGGAGGCATGCCCGGATGGGAAAGAATACTCACTCACCGGTCCCAACAGACTGGTCAGTCCGCTGACCGCCTCGTAAGGACGAATCCGCGCCACATAATTTTTAAGCAGAAGGTTCGTGATACACAGGGAAGCCACCAATGCCACAATAGACAGAACGCCCGCCCTGCGGGTCTTTTTCGGAATCAGAAGTAAAATCGAGATTACGATCCAGATCAGTCCGCAATTCCCCAGTTTTGTAAAACGAATCACCCAGGGAGTCAGTCCGTCAAACCGCAGATGATTCTGTATGAAAAGCAAAATCCACCCATCCGCATGCTGCAAAGCACTTAAAATCGCTTCCATTATCTCTCCTCGTACTTAGAAAATATTAAATAATGAATCGTTCCTTATGCACCATGGTATCCCGAAGTTCATAAGCATTTGATCTCCGGGTTCTGAACAGCAAAAAAGTATGTTCCTGCAGCCGTTCACTACTCTTTCATCAGAACTTAAACACGGCGATGCCGTAAGGGTCCAGCGGATATGCAAAGGAATAATCCCGCCCGTCGCATGCCTGCGTCTCCGCCATGTAAATTTCCGGCCTCTTTGTCCCTGCGCCGCCGAAGCGTTCTTCCGAACCGTCCAGCACCAGCGTATATCTCTTCTTTTTCGGTACGCCGACTCGATAATCCGGCCGTTCCATCGGAGAGAAATTAATCACAAACAGCAGACTGTTCCTGCCGGTCTTCCCATGGCGCACAAAACTGAAAATATTGTGGAAACAATCATCGGCATTGATCCACTCAAACCCCTCCGGATGATCATCCAACTGATACATGGCAGGATATTTCAGGTAAAGCCGGTTCAGTTCCTTCACAAAATCATGCAGCTGTGCGTGTTCCGGCACATCCAGCAGATCCCAGTCAAGCTCGCGCTCTTCACTCCACTCCCGAAGCTGTCCGAATTCACTGCCCATGAACAGCAGCTTTTTGCCCGGATGTCCCATCATAAATGTATAACCGCACATAAGGTTCCGATATTTATCAATGCCCAGTCCCGGCATCTTGTTCAACATGGAACACTTCAGATGAACCACTTCATCGTGAGAGAGTACCAGAATATACTTCTCACTGTAATTATAGCTCATGGCAAAGGTCATCTTGTTATGGTTATCCTTACGGAAATACGGGTCCAGCTTCATATAATCCAGAAAATCATGCATCCATCCCATATTCCATTTATAAGAGAAATTCAGGCCGTTATCTACGACATTACCCGTCACACGCGGCCATGCAGTGGATTCCTCCGCGATCATCACAGCACCGTTATTTCTTCCGCAGATCAGTGTATTCAGATGCTTAAACAGTTCAATCGCCTCGAGATTCTCATTGCCGCCGTACTTATTTGCCACCCACTGGCCATCCTTTTTGCCATAATCCAGATACAGCATGGAAGCAACCGCGTCCACGCGAAGTCCGTCAACATGGAACTGCTCCACCCACATCAACGCACTTCCGAGGAGGAAATTCTTCACCTCGGTCTTACCGTAATCAAAAATCTTCGTCCCCCAGTCCGGATGCTCTCCCTTTCTGGTATCCGCGTACTCGTACAAACAGGTGCCGTCGAACTCAGCCAGCCCGTGAGCATCACGGGGAAAATGCGCCGGTACCCAGTCAAGGATGACACCGATCTTTTTCTTGTGAAGATAATTCACCATCCACGCAAAATCCTCCGGAGACCCGTAACGGGAGGTCGGTGCATAATAACCGGTCACCTGATAGCCCCAGGAACCGTCAAAGGGATACTCGGACATACCCATCAGTTCCACATGTGTATAACCCATCTCTTTGACATACGCGGCGAGTTCTACCGCCATCTCCCGGTATGTATAAAAGCCGTTGTCTTTCTCATAACCCGCATGACGCTTCCAGGAACCCGGATGCACCTCATAAATGTTCATCGGTTTTTCGTAGATATTCCTAGTTCCGATCCGCTCCCTCATCCAGACATCGTCCGACCACTTCAGTTTGCTGATGTCCGCCACACGCGACGCCGTACCCGGGCGAAGCTCCGCATAATTCGCATAAGGATCTGATTTATACAGCTTCCGTCCATCCTTCGTCTCAATCAGATACTTATATAAATCTCCCTTTTTTGCCTTCGGGACAAACAATTCATAAATACCGTTCGGCTCCAGACGCTCCATCTCATTTTCCGTCTCATCCCAGTCATTAAAGGAACCGATCACGCGAACTCCGGCCGCGTTCGGTGCCCACACGGCAAAATTGACGCCGGAAACCTTCCCGCGCTTCTCTGGATGCGCTCCCAGCTTTTTATAGATATCATAGTGTACCCCCGTCCCAAACAAATACATATCATACTCAGTAATGTTCCCCATTTCATGCCTCCTTATATTTTTTTGTATATATACGGGCAGATCTCAGAAAACCTGCGGTTTTCTGAGATTGCTTCGCTCGTCAGATGAAACCGAAAACAGCCGGACATGCAAGCATATCCTTCTGCTTTCTGTTTCACCTGACTCTGCCCTATTCAAAATCCTTCTCTCTCAGAATCAGATAATCATTCTCATCATATTTTTTGGAAAAAAGCTTTTTAAAACCGCCGCTCTCCGCGCTCTCGATCGCCTGATCCACAATATCCTTCACTTCGGAAAGTGTCGTCGGATGATCCAGCTTCTGTATATTGTTAATACGATTGTACAGCGCGAGTACACCCATCTCCTCAATTACGCATTCCATCTCTCTGGCATAGGATTTACCGAAATCAACCAGCTCATCAATGGTAAATACTGGAATTTTCACCTTCCCGGTAAATTTCTTCGCGAAGGAAAAATCGAGAGCCATCGCCCGCCGTATACCGGCACTGTCGTCTTCCAGAATAACCACCATGCCCTGTGTATTCCGTTCCATGATCTGCGACATCCGGACAGCCGTTGCTTTTGTCAGTTCACCCGCTTTGTCTACGATCAGATAACCGCCTGCCAGTTTCGGAACCAGCGCCGCAAAATCCTTTTTATTCAGGGAAGCCGCACTGATCTTACCGATCTTCGCATCCTCATTTCCGATAATCTTCTGAATCGCCTTGATCAGGCTGGTAGCAAGAACCGTCTTACCGCTACCCTCTTCACCCTGAATCAGAAGATTCCCCCTCAGGGACGTAATGGAATTGCTCTTATATCTGTCAGCATCCTCCAGAACCTGTTCAATCTGCTCTCTCATGCCCGGAACCGGAAGAAAGTAAGAAAACAACTGCTTGTTTTCTTCTGTCATAAAGCCCGTTTCCTGAGGTTCCTGATGATCATCCGTCTGCTCCTGCGGATCCGGTTCATCCAGAAGTTCTTCCGGCATAACAATATCCGGAAGCTCTGTCTGCTCCGCAGACGGCATCTGATCAGCCGGCATACCGCCGCTGACCGGCACCTCTACATTGGCGTTCTCCAGTATCATACGCGTTGCGGACGCAAGAATCTTCTCCAGTTCCTCATCCTCAGACGGTGCCTCGAACTTCGGAGACTCCGCAACCGGCTGTACAATTTTTTCATAAGATGCAATATCCGGCATTTCCCTCGTAACCGCATCCGGCGCCTGAGACGTCTCATCGCTGTCAGAATCTGAGCCTGAGAAATCATCCGCATCCTCTGTTTTCCCGGTATTCATATCACCCGATATTTTCGGCTCTTTCAGTACAGATTCCATCTCCTCCGCTGCTTCTTCCGGCACAGACTCAACCTCTTCTGTATCTGTTTCTTCCGATACCGATTCGGGCTCTGCCGCTGCCTCTTCTTCCGGTTCAGGCTCTGCTTCCGCCGCAACCTCTTCCTCCGGTGCCGACTCAGGCTCCGCAGCTGCCTCTTCCTCCGGTGCCGACTCAGGCTCCGCAGTTGCCTCTTCTTCCGGTTCAGGCTCTGCTTCCGCCGCAACCTCTTCCTCCGGTGCCGACTCAGGCTCCGCAGCTGCCTCTTCTTCCGGTTCTGACTCTTCCTCTGTCGTTTCTTCCGGTATCAGCGTCGCCGCGACTGTGTCCGGTTTCTCGGGAATATCCTCCCCCGGCGTAGCGGAAAGAAGCGGAAACAATGCCTGCAGACGCTCCATGATATCATTCGCCTCGGAGAGTGCCTGTTCCTTTGCCATATCCAGCTTCTTCTGCTCCGCGGCCGCAACGGCTGCCTCCGCGGCATGTTTGGTTTTTTCCCACTCGGCAAGTACATCCTCGATGCTCATCTGTCCGGCAATCTGCTGTTCACGTATCGTATTCTCCGGAATCTGCAGACTGATCTGACCATCCGCATCCTCTTCCAGAAGTTCTTTAAAATCCTCCTTCAACCCCTCATCCACCTGTTCATTAATCATATCACGATCAAAAACTGCTCCTGCCTCATCTCCCGGGTCAGCATTCAGATACGGAATATCCTGAACAATCTTCTTTATATTATCCATGGAATCCCTGACTGTTTCCTTTTCGGTAGCAGCCATAATCTGCTGCATACTCTTCGCAAGCTCCTCCTGAAGATTCTGTGTATTAAACCGGCTCGCTGTCACCGTAATCTCAGGCAATCCGCTGTCTTCGGAGATTTTTGCCTCAACTTTCTTCGGAACATTAACTTCAACCATTCCTCTGCGGGAACGAAACTTCTGGTATTTTTCCTCCTGGGCGGCTGTCAGCGGCTGAAAACTGCGTTTCAGATTCAACGCCTTCTCAACATATTCTCCATCACCAAACCAGAGAATCAGCTCGTCGCAGGTCGCCACACACTTCTCCCTCATATCAGCCTGACCGTACAGCGCGGCAAGCTCATAAGCCCATATCTCGGTATATTCTTTTTCCTTAAACTCTTCCAGAATCGCTATGCGGTCACTTAAAGGGGCATCCTTTAAACAGCTGATCTTGTAAGCAAATATATAGCGCTGGTTATCTCTCGGCGAAGCCGCCAGAAATTCCTGATAATACTCCTCCGCCTCCGCTACATTTTTTGATTTGATGGCAATGTCCACCAGACGGCTGACGATATTTCTCCCGATAGAAGAATGGTCGTAAGCCTGCAGCAGGACCTCCTTGCATGCGTCATACTGTTTTGTATTTTCATAAATCTCAGACACCATGATCAGTGTCTTGGAATTGCGTACTTTTTTCCAGTTTATCGTATTGGCAATCTCTGCCGCCGTCTCATAATCCTCCGCTTCCACCAGGTTCTTCAACTGGTCAAGTTTTAATTTATATTCGTATTTATCCACGTTTCCACCTCATGTATATAATCATAACTGTTCAGGAATCTTCTCCGTCTTTCTTTTTTATTCTTCTGCTGGATTTCTCCGGCTGCCGGATTGCTCTTTCTGATTTCTCCCGCTCGATAATCTGATTTGTGCTCACATCCACACGCGACAGCCTCGCATAAGCCATCGTATCCTGCGGCAGCTGCCTTTTTCCCAGGAAATGCTCCGCCACGCGCTTAATAATATAATAAATGAGTGCAAAAACAGGTACACCGAAAATCATTCCGGCCACTCCAAAGCTTCCGCCAAATAAGAGAATGGCAAACATGACCCAGAACGGGGTAAGTCCCGTAGAGTTGCCCAGAATTTTCGGTCCGATGATATTCCCATCCACCTGTTGTAAAATTACGATAAGAATCAGAAAATATACGGTCTGTACCGGATTCACCAGGAAAATCAGAATCGCGCTGGGAATCGCTCCGATAAACGGTCCGAACACCGGTATGATATTCGTCACACCGATGATTACACTGATCAGAACCGAATACGGCAGCCTCATAATATACATCGCCACAAAACAGATACAGCCGATGATCAGTGAATCAATAATCTTGCCGATCAGAAACCCGCCGAAAACCTCATTCGCCCTGTGAAGCACTTCCATGACAATATTACCGGTTCTCGGTCGGAAAACGGCATAGACCAGCTTCTTAGACTGTCCTAAAAAACGCTCCTTCGTCATCAGCACGTAAACCGCAACGATGATTCCAACGAAAATATTAAAGACCAGCTTCACTGCGCTGTACACGCCTTCATAAAGCGTCGTCATAAACTCTCCGCCGTTGTTCTGGACATTTTCCTCAATCCAGTTTTCAATCCATTCAAAGATCTGTTCTGCCAGATTCTCCATCTGTCCGGCCAGCTGCGTATTTCTGGTCAGACGATTGATCCAATCCGTCAGGGCTGTCAGTTTATCCTCCAGCGTAGAAGCCAGTTCCTGAATACTGCCAACCAGTTGGGGCACAATCATCATCAGAAGCACAGTCACAATCGCCAGGAAAAGAACCATGGCGCAGGCAACCGCAAGCCCTCGGATCGTCCGGTCCTGCTTCTGTATCCGTTCCTTACCTGCAAAAAAACGCCTCTGAATACGACGTTCGAAAAACTTCATAACCGGATTCAGAAGATATGCCAGTATCAATCCGAAGATAATTCCCTGCAGACTGTTGAGAATCTTCCCGACCCCATTGGAAAAACTGTCAAATCGAAACAGAAAAAAGAAAATAAGCAGAGAGATAAAAATAACCAGCACCGCTGTAAGACCGACAGCCAGATACGGACGAATATCCCACGGTTTCTTTTCTTTTGAAGATTTTACATGTGATGATTCTCCCTGTTTTCTGCTCTCCTGATCGGTTATCATATAACTAAAAAACCTCCCGATTGACCCCGTCAAGTTCTCATAATCTGTCATGAAATCAATTTTTCATTAAGTATAACATACTTCCCCCCGCTATGACAGACCTGTTTTGAAAAATTTCTATTAAAAAGTATAATAAAACTCAAATAACAAAACCGAATTCAACACGGCAACATATCCGCATTGAATTCGGTTTTGTTTCATCATATATGGAAAGTCTTATCTCCTGTTATAGTTGATCAGACATCCCTTCAGAATGATCTCTCTCTCGTCATCCGTCAGATCTCCCATCTTCAGCGTAAACGGAACCAGACCTCCGTCTTTCACAACATAAGCCGGAATCTCCTTCAGTTTCTCCTCGATGGCCTTTCTGATCTCCGGGACAAACAGATAATCTCCGTTTTTAAAAGGCAGATCTCCCTCCGGGATTAAAAACGGCAGCATGCCCCAGTTAATCAGGTTGGAACGGTAACGCTTGGTAGCATACTCATTCGCGATATTTGCCCAGCCGCCAAGCACCTTCTGGCAGGAGGCCGCCTGCTCACGGGCGGAACCGTCGCCCGGCTTCACCGCAAAGATCGTGCTGCCGATGCCGAAGTTATCACGCTTGATATGCGGATATTTTGTCCGGATCGCCGCAATCACAGGTACAATCTCCGGCAGATAGTTGGACGGCTTCTCACCGGATATCCTTGCCTTCTCCGCTCTCTGCACTTCCTTGGCACGCCCCACATACTCCGGGTCCTTTCTGGACAGGGTAAACTCTGCCAGTCCCAACGGATTTGAACGATAAGAAGACGTCTCACCGGAAGGAATCAGCTCATCCGTCGTGGTAACCGGATCGCGAATCTCCGACACCACCTTCAGAACCAGATTCTCGGTCAGCGCACTCATCTCCGGCCAATCCTTAATGTTCGGACCAAGGTGAATTTCCGTATCCGGGTCCGCCACGCCCTTGCTGTCAAAGATACGGTTCTCATATATCCTGCTGTCGAAGAAATACTTCTGTCCGTGGTATTCCACATCCAGTTCCGTGGCGGCTGTCAGATACCCCTTATTCGCTGCCGTTGCCGCGATAGAACGCGCATCCATCAACGCTACCGACGCGATCTGTCCGCTCTGGAGCTTGGAGCCCTCACGATTCGGGAAGTTTCTCGTAGAATGACGGATTGAAAAACCATTATTGCTCGGCGTGTCGCCCGCGCCAAAGCACGGTCCGCAGAATGCCGTCTTCATGATGGCACCCGTCTCCATAATCCGCGCGGCAGAACCGTTCTTCACAAGCTCCATCCAGATCGGCATGGACGCCGGATAAACACTCAGCGTAAACTCGTCCGGTCCGATGCTTTTTCCTTCCAGAATGTCTGCGGCCGCACAGATGTTCTCAAATCCGCCGCCGGCACATCCTGCAATGATACCCTGGTCCACATACAGCTTTCCGTCGCGTACTTTATCCTTCAGCGAATACTCCACCGCCCCGTCAAGGCTGACAAGGGCACGCTTCTCCACGTCAGCCAGAATATCCGTCAGATTTGCTTTTAATTCCTCAATCGTATAAGTGTTGCTCGGGTGGAACGGCATAGCAATCATCGGACGAATCTCGCTTAAGTTAATCTCGATGCATCCGTCATAATACGCCACTGGCTCCGGATTCAGTTCCTTATAATCGCCGGCTCTGCCGTGGATCTCGTAGAACTCCCGAATCTTCTCATCGGTCGTCCAGATTGATGAGAGGCAGGTCGTCTCCGTCGTCATAACATCCACACCGATCCGGAAATCAGCGCTCAGGGAGGCCACGCCCGGTCCGACAAACTCCATGACCTTATTGTTTACATAACCGTTTTTGAACACCGCACCGATAATCGCCAGCGCAACGTCCTGAGGGCCGACACCCTTCACCGGCTCGCCGGTCATATACACAGCGACCACGCCCGGCATCTTTATATCGTAGGTCTGACACAGAAGCTGTTTCACCAGCTCCGGTCCGCCCTCACCCATCGCCATCGTACCGAGCGCCCCGTAACGGGTATGTGAATCGGAACCGAGGATCATTTTTCCGCCGCCGGCCAGCATCTCGCGCGCATACTGATGAATGACTGCCTGATGAGGCGGCACATAGACACCGCCGTATTTCTTCGCACAGGTCAGTCCGAACATGTGGTCATCTTCATTGATCGTACCGCCGACCGCACAAAGGCTGTTGTGGCAGTTCGTCAGCACATAGGGAACCGGGAAGCGCTCAAGCCCTGACGCCCGCGCAGTCTGAATGATACCGACAAACGTGATGTCATGAGATGTCAGCTTGTCAAAACGAATCTGAAGCTGTTCCATATTGCCGGAGGTATTGTGATCCTCCAGAATATGATACGCCATCGTCCCCTTCGCCGCAGCCGCTCTGTCCGCCTTTACGCCCTTCGATGCCAGACAGGCAGAAGCCTCCGCCGTATCCTCGACAATCTCCGTGCCGTTCAGCAGGTAAACGCCGTTTTCATATAATTTCATGTCCATATCCTCCTTGATATTATGTATGGAATTTTTTTCATGAAAAAATGACAAGAACCGATGAAGGCTTCCATCTCCATCGGTTTCCGCTTGTTTCATTATAATAAGTAAAAGCGCAAAAATCAAGACATTTTGCACGATCATTCATCTTTTCCGAACAAAAGGGTCCGCAGAATACCTCCGGCTCCGGTCTTGCCCTGAACCGAAGCGCCTCTCTGCTCCGTTTCCAAAGCCTGTTCATCCTCCCGTACCGCCCGCATGATTGCCTCCTCATCAGGAAAATCAGGATTCGGATATTCCGGAGTCTTCTCATCCGTCCGGTCGCCTTCCGGCCTGCTGTCATTTGCCGGATTCACACCCTTCTCGTCTCGCTCAATCGGCAAATTAACTGTCTTCGAAGCATTCTCCGCCTCACCTGACTCATCCGCGCCTGATTCCTGATCCGCCTGCTCCTCTTTCCATTTAAAATATGCCGCGTTTTTATTGACCTTTATATCCGGTTTCTCTGGCTGTGCAAAATTACGCTCCGCCGCACTTTGCCCGATACCGTTTCCGGTCTTTTCAAAATATGCTTCATTCATCCGGATGTCCGCCGAAGTGCCGCCATGAGATGCCGTTCCCGCATACGAACGGTTTGCTTCCCGACCTGCTTCCGAAGCGCTGTTTTGCCGCTCACGCTCACGATTAATCTCCTGCAAAACAGACAGATGCTTCTTCGTGTCCGCCAGATCGGCCAGCTGTGCCTCCAGTTCCGTCTCGTGAGACTTCAGCAGATTCTTCTCATCCCGCAGTTCACTGCGAAACCGACGAAAAAGGTCATTCATCGAATCATTCGTCTCGTCCATCAGGTTGCGAATCCTTCCGATGGCATCCGCCGTATAAATGACGGAGGCCGCGTAGATATCATCCGCGCTGGCATTCGCCTTCTCAATGATCTCATTACCCGTCCTGCGGAAGCTGCGCTCTGCGTTCTGACGGCTCTGCCTGGTCTGCTCATACTGCTCCATCATATCAAATATGCCGTTATTCAGCCGGTCCAGAAGCTTCAGGAACTCCTTACGGTCAATGATCATCTTGTCCGGCTGTCCGTTATAGGTGGGACTTTTCGAAAAAAGCACATGTATCTCTTTTAAAACTCTTTCAACTTTATCCTGCGGGCTCATAATATCCCTCCCCCTGTTATCTGTATATTCTGTCGGATTGAAAAGCATCGGAAGCAAAACATCCGAAACCTTTTGACACCGCATTCATCCCGGTTAGTGATAGTAGTATACCACACACACAGATTTATCCCAATAAATTTTTTATGAATCTTTTGCAAAAAACACATGACATAACAGGAAAATTTTTTCTCTTGCGTCCCTTCACTTCTTTCTTTATAATAGTGTGAACTGTAAAATTATAACCAACAGCACCGACTGATATATAAACAGACAAAAGAATATTCCCTTTTGTCTCTACCGGGAGAACAGCAACATGAACATCGTCCAGGCTTACGGAAACATTGTGAAAAAATATGCGCCGGAGCACCCCCGCACCGCTCTGCATATCATACAGTTTGGTTTTATGCTTGAAAAATTCCGCTCGGGTCATCTGGCGAACAAGGACATCCCTGCCGCCTACCGCTATCTGAACCACTATGCGGTGGACGAGGTACAGAGCGCCCTCCGGCATCCGAAACGAACCGTCTGGGCCAACCTCTTCGCGCCGGTCGAGATTCTGCAGTGCTTTGATGTACACACGCTCTCTATCGAATGCCTTTCCTCCTTTTTATCCGGCATGGGCACAGAAGACTATTTTCTGGACTTTGCGGAAAATGAGGGAATCGCACCGACGCTCTGCTCATACCATAAGAACTTTATCGGAGCTATCGACAGCGGCATCATCCCGCCGGCCGCGTTTGCCGTAACGACCTCCATCATCTGCGACGGCAACCTGTGCACATTCCGGCATCTGGCAGACCGGCATCAGATTCCGACAGTTCTTCTGGACATTCCGGAACAGTATTCCCCGGAAGCGGAACACTATGTCGTTGAACAACTGCAGGAACTGATCGCACAGCTGGAACAGACGTTTCACAAAAAGCTGGATTACACCCGGCTCTCCGAATCACTGCGGCGTGAAAATGAATCCAAGGCCTGCTATGCCAGAATCTTAAAAATGATGCGGACGAAAGCATATCCCAGCACACTGACTCTGCAGATGTACCTGCTGTTCGCCAACCATTTGAATATCGGCACACCGGAGATCCTGCGCTTTTACCGGCAGATGGAAGCAGAAGTCGCGTCCGCGCCCGATTTTCACGGGACGAATATATTCTGGGTTCACCTGCTGCCCTGGTACCAGCAAACGCTGAAGTCTTATTTTAACCTTAACCCGGATTACCAGATTCAGGGCAATCTCCGCTCCGTGACCGGTAATCAGCTGCTTGACCCCGGAACCGGGTCTTGCACCCGCGAGACATATTTTCAGGTCACATTCTTTTTGGGGAATCTTTCCTTCCTCAATGAGCTCCTTTTTTCGAAGCTGCATGTCGACTTCGCGATTGCATTTTTTTACAAGCCAGGCCGGATCAAATGATTTGCCGGAAAATGCGGTATAGTCTCGAATCAGCTGGTTGATTTGATTTACATAGAGAGAAATGGTAAATTCATTTATTTTTCGCGGCAGATCAAAACAGAAGAAAAATTTCTCCGGATAGCGGCGGCTCAGTGTATCGAACAAACGTCGTGAGCTGTCGCAGCAGCTGGTAAAAATCATCCCTTCGTAATTATGGTTTTCAAATTCCTCCAGAACCGCTTTGACAAAAGAGCACATGTTCGGGTGCATCAGTGTGTCCGCCTGCGTGAAATTTGTAACGTGCGGTTCCATCATCACGACAGTATCGCCAAATGCCTCAATGATTTCAATCGGTGCATACTTGCACATATATGTAATCATATGGATTCTCCCTTTTGTATCATTTCCAGAAACGCTTCAACACGTGTTTTGATCTGCCCGTCGTGGCTGTTGCGGCGATCCATCCCATCTCCGTCCAGTATGAGGAGCGGCATGCCGATCTCCTGCATTTTTTCCTTTAATATCATGGCGCCGCCGGCGGACTGTTTGCAGCCCCAGTGGCAGAAGT
>Ga0192242_10558_pt1 | contig 12355 bp, 12 predicted proteins | sample Koala_Koa27_J3_FD_131235 | JGI IMG/M metagenome (GOLD analysis project Ga0192242, IMG submission 131235) | Enriched cells from koala feces incubated with labeled cellulose particles, San Francisco Zoo, California, United States - Koala_Koa2-7_J3 ...
ATTTCATTTGTGCAGTTCCCTACAAACCGTAATTTGATGCTTGATTGCTCTATTATGGGTATGGGAAAGGGCGCCGGCAACCTGAATACGGAGCTTCTTCTGGAACATTTGAATCTGTACTATGGAAAAGGCTATACGACGGCTCCGTTATTATCGGTCATTGATCAGGTGATCAACCAGCTGCATTCCGAGTTTTACTGGGGATATGCAGTAGAGTATTATTTATCTGCAATCAATCAATGTACGCCCAGCTATGCAGGTCATTTTTTTAATAAACATATGCTGCCGATTGATCAAGTTGGTGAATTACTGAGCATGATCCGGGAAGATAAGAAGATTTCCTTTGACCGGGATTACGCTGAGAGCTTGTATTATAATTACAATGCCAGCCGAGAGTATGATGATTCAGACAGTGTGGCGCACTTGCGGGAGTGGTTCAAAGAAAAAACGATACTTCTGATCGGACCGGGTAAGAGTGTTGAGAAAGATCGAGATAAAATTTTAGCTAAGATAAACGAGTCGGATACCATTTCCATTTCGGTGAATTATACAGGGCTGTTTTCAACGGATCTGGTTTTTGTAACAAGGGCGGAACTGCTTTCTCGTTTGGATAGTGTTTCCGCCATTACTATGTCCAATATTGCCAGTGAAAGTAAGAAAAACCTGTATGTGATCAGCTATAAAAAGTGGGCGGTGGCAGAGGGAACGACCAAAGATTCGGCAGGAGTTATTTTGCTGCATCTATTGAGCAAATGCAGTGTAAAGGAAGCTGTGCTTGCAGGATTTGACGGATTTGTGCCAAACATCAATGATAATTATTTCGACAGGGCTATGCGGCATCCGGTCACAGAAACGCAGGCAAATGAGCGTAATAGATGGTTTAAAGAATATATCAGGAAAATGAGTGACTTCATGCGTATTTCTTTCTTAACTGACTCTTTATATCAGTAGACATTGTTGATATATGAGTGCAGAGCATGATATAGCGTGTTCAGGAGGGGAGTTGGAAATGAAAAACTATATTCTGAAGAACGAGCCGCTCCGGATCGGAATGTATTCTCGTGGAATCATCCTGCCGCATAGACCTGCGGCAGACATGTCCCCATGGGGCATAGGGGGGTATGTGACGCAGACAATCAGTTTGTTGAGATGTCTGTGTTTAATGGCTTTGTAAAACAGGGCGGATTTTACGAGTGGCAGGAAAATGATGAAATTACGATTGATGAGGATGTCATTTATTTAGGCTATTTCTTTTCCCATTGGGGTCACTTCCTTGTGGATCTGTCAGTGCGTTATTGGGCGATTCCCGGGTTAAATAATAATTTAATAAAGGTTGCATATATCGGAGAGGAAGATATAAGCGGGAATTATCTGGAATTTTTGAAGTTATTGGGTGTTGACGAAACACAGGTGATGCATATAACAACACCGACCAGATTTAAAAATGTATACATACCGGAACAAAGTTTTCGGTCATGTCAGTGGTATACAAAAGAATATGTGAATATGTTTGATGTAGTGATACAGAAAGCATTATCCTCTGATCTAAAGATAGATGAGTTCAAAAACGTAAAACGATTATACTTCACCAGAATGAATTACAATAAAGCAAAAAAAATCGGAATTCGGTGAAGGTTATTTCGCAAATGTGTTTGAGAATAATGGTTTTTCCGTGTTGACTCCGGAAAAGATGTCACTGTCTCAACAGATTTATATCTGGAATCATGCAGAGGAAATAATCTGTATGAACGGAACAATACCATTAAACTTAATTTTCTCGTATAACAGGCAAATTAAGTTAACAGTATTGAATAAAATGAGCCTGTTTCATGAGAACCCTTATGTCTATCTTCAGATTAGAGAAATTCGGGCAAACTTTATCAATATATATAGTGAACCCATAAAAGGATTTCCGAAATCATTAGGGGAAGGCCCATATTTACTTTGGCCGACAAAGGAATTCGATGAGTATTTTTTTCAAACGGAGAAACTGACGGATCCTTTGACAGAAATGCGAAGAAAAATGTATTTTCGGAATCAGTTCGTAAGATATTGTATATGTACAACAGGTATCTTGAAAAAAATAAAACTGGTAATAGGACGGATGACTCCGTCCGGACTGAAAAAGCTTAGAAGAAAGCTGTTAAATTAGATCGACTTTCATGAATGGTGGCGCGCTGCATTAGCAGTGCATGGAAGTTTATACAGAAGGGACAGAAAAATGGATTTAAATCTTAGAAATAAGCTTGTGCTGGTTGTCGGCGCAAGTAAAGGCATCGGCAGAGCGATTGCCATGGGATTTGCAAGTGAGGGGTGCCGGCTGGTTGCGATTGCACGGTCGCCTGAATTACTCGAGGAACTCAAAGCGGATGCCATGAAAGGCGGAGCCGAAAGTGCGGATACCATTGTTTGCGATATCATGGAGTGTAATACGCAGGAATTTGCAGAGAATCTTTTAGATCGATTTGGCGTGTTTGACGTGGTTGTACATAATGTCGGCGGATCTTTGATAAGCAGGAATCATCTTGGCGGTGCGGAGGACTGGAATTACGCGTTGAAGTTCAATGCGGTAGCAGCTATAGATATGAACAGTAAACTGATACCTCCCATGATCGAACGCGGTTCAGGTCGGGTGATTCACATATCATCTATTTCCGCGGAAATGTTAAGAGGCAATCCTCTGTATGCTTCTGCAAAAGCATTTTTAAATGCTTATGTAACTACTGTCGGACGTCAGCTGGCTCCGACGGGAGTCCTTATGTGTTCTGTTATGCTCGGGGCTGTGGCGTTTGAGGGAAGTTATTGGGATAAGTTTGTAAAAGAAGGAAATCCCAGAGTGGATGATTTCTTAAGACACCATCAGGCCGCAAATCGGTTTGGGTCGCCGGAGGAAATCGCGAATGTCGTATTGTTTATGGCCAGCGACAAGTCTTCCTTCATGCAGGCAGCCAACATTCCTGTAGATGGCGCAAATATGTAGGGAGAATCTGAGAATGAAACGTGTATTTGATCTGATCTGCTGCTTGATTGGAGTCGTGGTCCTGTCTCCTGTTTTTTTGATTGTTTCAGTCCTGATTGTGACGGATTCTCCGGGCGGTGTGTTTTTTCGCGGAGTAAGGATTGGTCAAAATGGGAAGGAATTTAAAATTTTTAAATTCAGGAGTATGCGGCCTGACTGTGAGGGAAAAGGAAAATGGAATGTTGGTGATGATGATGATCGCATCACAAAAATCGGACATTTTCTCCGCAAGACAAAGCTGGATGAACTGCCGCAGCTGCTCAATGTCATTAAAGGTGATATGAGCCTGGTCGGCCCGCGTCCGGAATTGAAGTATTACATAGATATGTATACGGAACGGGAGATGCCGATTCTTGATTTGAAGCCGGGTATTACGGACTGGGCTTCCATGGCAAATTTTGAGCAGTTTAAGGGATTTACGGAGGCGTCAGACCCGGATCAGTATTATTTGAACTATGTCAGACCGTTAAAGTTAGAATTACAATTGTACTACAGGTACCATCATAATTTCCTTTCGGATATTTATTGCATTTTTTATACGGTTTATAAAGTTCTGACGCACTCTCAGAAGCTGCCGGAAGAGGTGCAGAAGATTGTAGATGAATACAAAGTGACAATATGCGGTCAGTAAATGAGGCAAAGGAGACATAATGACGAGTGAACAATTAGCATGGAAAATCCGCCGTCACGGTATTGAGATGACGCATCTTTCCGGCGGCAGTCATATAGGAGCGGTGATGTCTGTCGCGGACATTATCGCAGTGTTATATACAGATGTAATGAACTACAGGCCGGGGGAACCGGATTGGAAGGACCGGGACAGATTTATTTTGAGCAAAGGTCATGCCGGGGCGTCTATTTATGCGGCGCTGGCAGAGACGGGATTTTTTGATGTTGAAGAACTGAAAACACATTATGCGAACGGCAGCCGTCTCTCCGGGCATGTTTCGCATCATCTGCCCGGCGTGGATTTCTCGACCGGCTCTCTTGGCCACGGCTTATCTGCCGGAGCAGGAATGGCATATGCCGCGAAAAAGGATCAGGCGGATCATAAGGTTTATGTGGTTCTGGGTGATGGTGAATGCGATGAGGGTTCTGTCTGGGAGGCGGCTCTTTTTGCCCATCACTATGGCCTTGATAATCTGGTGGCAATTGTGGATCACAACCATATGCAGAGTCTGGATACCTGTGAGAACACGTTGGAAATAGAGGACTTTGCTTCTAAATGGGAATCCTTTGGCTGGAATGTGATTGAGATCGACGGAAATGATCATGACCGGTTAAAGTCGGCTTTTGCTTCCATTGAAGCGGATAGCCATAAGCCTACGGTTATTATTGCGAATACAGTCAAGGGAAAAGGCGTTTCCTTTATGGAGGGTGATATTCTCTGGCATTATCGTTTTCCGCATGATGGCTGGGAGTATGACTGTGCAGTGAATGAGCTGCACCGCAGTATGCCGGAGGGGGTTGAGGATTGCTATACGCCTGATGGGATTCCGGATCCTGCCCTGCCGGGACCGGAGGACGACGTCGGGAACGACCATACGATCACAGCGACCTGGCACCCGTCATACCGCAGGCGATAAAGCGGGATTCAGACCGAAATGATGAGCGGACGGTGTTATCCGGCATCTGTTATACCGCATGAAGTAAGCGGCATTCGCAGCAGCAGAGGAGAGAACGAAAAAGATGAGAGATACATTTGTGAAAACGCTGATTGAACTGGCGAAAAAGAATAAAAATATAGAACTGATCACGGGTGATCTTGGATTTGGCGTATTAAAGCCTTTTTGGGAGCAATTGCCGGATCAGTTTACAAATGCCGGTATCGCAGAGCAGAATATGACCACGGTTGCAGCGGGAATGGCTCTGGAAGGGAAAACGGTCTTTACCTATTCCATCGGAAATTTTCCCACACTGAGATGTTTGGAACAGATTCGGAATGACTGTGCTTATCACCACGCGAATGTGAAGATTGTCTGTGTCGGAGGCGGGTTCGTATACGGAAGCCTCGGTATGAGCCATCAGGCGACAGAGGACCTTGCAATTATGCGTGCTCTGCCGGATGTTGTGGTTATGGCTCCCGGTGATCTGGTAGAGGCGGAGGAAGCGACAAAGGCGATCGCGGATTATCCGGGCACCTGTTATCTGCGTCTGGGACGCGGCGGAGAGAAACGGATTCACGACTGTATTCCGGACTTCCGGATTGGGAAAGCAATCAGGGTCAGGGATGGAGAGAAGGTTGTCATTTTCTCAACAGGGGCGATTTTTGAAGAGGTACAGGGGGCGTATGAAATTCTGAACAGCCGGGGTTATGCACCGGCTGTTTATACATTTCCGACTGTCAAGCCGATTGACGCAGGTGTCATCCGTGCATGTGCGGAGAAGTTTGACCTGATTGTTACCTGTGAGGAGCATAATATTGTTGGCGGTTTTGGCAGCGCGGTTGCCGAGGTCCTGTCTGAAATGCAGCAGAGAAAGGCTGCTTTGCTGCGCATTGGCCTGGATGACCGTTATGCAACAAGAGTCGGAAATCAAAAGTATCTGAGGGAACAGTACGGTATGTCGGCGGAGCAGATTGCAAGGCGGATCATCGGAAAAATATAGACGGAAGGACCGGTGAAGGTAAAATCAATGAGTAAACGAATTCTGTTAACATCCACGGATTTAATGATGATCCAGTTTATGATTCCGCATATTTATAATTTTGTTGACCATGGATGGCATGTTGAAATTGCCTGTTCTGTAGTTGGAGACAGAATAGATGAAATCCGGGAAAAATTAGAGGGGAAGGCAGTGATACATACTGTCAGATTACATAGAAGTCCGGCCAATCCCGAGAATCTGAGAGGACTGCAGGATATGAAGCGGGTGATCGATGACGGGGAATGGGATATCATCTGGACGAATGAACCTGTTATGGGGGTGGTGACACGCTTAGCAGCCCGAAAAGCCAGAAAAAAGGGAACCAAAGTGGTTTACATGGTTCACGGATTTCATTTTTACAAGGGCGCACCGGCTCTGAACTGGCTGGTGTTTTATCCGGTGGAGCGGATCATGGCACATTTTGCAGACGCTATCGTTACCATCAATAAGGATGATTTTGAACGGGCAAAGACGTTTCATACGAAGGAAGTGAAATATATTCACGGAATCGGCGTAAATACCGATCGTCTGGATCATACGAATCCCGATCAGAACATACGGAAGGAATTGGGAATCCCGAATGAGGCCTGTCTTCTTCTTTCCATCGGCGAATTAAATAAGAATAAAAATCACAGAGTGATTATAGATGCGCTGGGTATTCTGTCAGACAGAGATATTTACTATGCCATTTGCGGAAAGGGTGATATGAAGAATGCCCTGTCAGAACTTGCGGCGGAAAAGGGCATACAGGATCGATTCTTTCTGTTGGGATACAGAATGGATATCGTTGATATATGTATGCAGGCGGATGTTTTTGTCTTTCCGTCTATCAGAGAGGGCTTGCCGCAGTCTCCGCTGGAGGCTATGTATTGCGGATTGCCGGTTATATCGACAAATTCCGGCGGGATTAAGGACTATGTTATAGATGGTGTGAACGGTTATCTGTGTGAGCCGACAGATGCCCGGGGGTTTGCCGATGCCATTCGGACTTTGAAGGATGATAAAGAAAAACGCATGGAATTCGGCAGGCAGAATCAGGAATCGGTGATTCCGTTCTGCTTTGCCGGTGTGAAGAATGAAGTTCTGGAGTTGTTTGAAAGTTTTCTGTGATTTGAAAAAGGAGCCGGAATGAAAGGCAGAACACATCATAAGAAAATGATTGCCCTTGTAATTATATTGTTGCTGGCAGTTTTTGTTATGGCCGGATTTTTTACGTCGAAATTCTGCCTTACTGTTACAACGTACCAGATACAATCAGATAAGATTGATTCTTCTGTGAGAATCGTACAGCTGACAGATTTACATGACAGTGAGTTTGGTGCAGATAATAAACGATTAGTGTCGAAGATCAGGGCACAGTCTCCGGATGTGATTTTGATAACGGGAGATTTATTAAATGCGGGAGAGCAGGATACAGATGTGGCTGTCCGTCTCATTGCGGATCTCAGTGAAATCTGTCAGGTATATATATCATACGGAAATCATGAATACGAATATGAGGAAGCTTATCAGATCGATTTGAAATCGCTTTATGAAGCGGCGGGAGCTGTCGTGCTGGAGTATGAATATGAGGATCTGACGATAAACGGACAGCGAATCAGGCTGGGAGGAATATACGGATACTGTATTCCGGCAAAATATTTAGAGACAAACGAAGCTGATCCGGAGGAGTGTGCTTTTCTTGAAGAGTTTCAGGATACTGATTTATACACTGTTCTGATGTGCCACATGCCGGTATGCTGGATTTTAAATGATGGGTTGGATGAGTGGAGCGTAGATTGTGTTCTGGCGGGTCATGTTCACGGAGGACAGGTGATTTTGCCGTTTGTCGGAGGACTGTATGCTCCGGATTTTGGATGGTTTCCGGGCAAGCTGGAAGGTCTGTATGATTCCTCTGACGGGGATAAAGTTTTGGTTTTATCAAGGGGACTTGGCTCAACAGAAACCATTCCGAGATTTAATAATATTCCGGAGATTGTGGTTGTCGACTTATTGCCTCAATAACAGATGTTTTTTTCAGGGAGATTCGAGATGGGAGAGATTTACGACTTATTCCTGCAGGCTCTAACCGCCGCATTAAAAAATGAAGAAGTATCCTGGACCGAAGAATTGTCTCCGCAGACATGGCTTTCGCTGTTCCGGCTGGCTGAGATGCACCATATCCTCCCGATGATTTACGGAGCCGTGTACAGCTGCCCGGCCGCCAAAGAGGCTGACCCGAAGCTCTTTTTTTCATATAAACAGCGTACCATCCAGATGGTCACGTTGCAGACCATGAAAACCAGTGAATTCCTCAGACTTTATCAGAAACTGGCCGATGCCGGGATCGCGCCTCTGGTTGTGAAGGGGCTCATTTGCCGGAATCTTTATCCGAATCCGGATGAGCGGCTTTCCGGGGATGAAGATATTCTCATACCGGATGGCCAATTTGCGCTGTTTCACAGAGTTATGACGGAAGACGGCATGGTATGTGCAGATGCGGATCTCGACGTGGAGCAGGCTTACGAAGTGCCCTATGGGAAAAAGGGCAGTCCCATATATATCGAAGCGCACAAATTCTTATTTCCTCCGGAATCGGAAGCATACGGGGATCTGAATCGTTTCTTTTCGGATATCCGGGAACGGGCGGTCGAAGTGTGCGTTGACGGCACGCCGGTTCTGACTATGGGATATACGGACCATCTGTTTTATCTGATCTGCCATGCCTTTAAGCACCTGCTGCATAGCGGCGTGGGCATCCGGCAGGTGTGTGATATCGCACTGTTTGCCAATACATATGGCCGTGAGGTGGACTGGCAGCTTTTGTTAAAGCAATGCCGTGAGATTCGCGCGGATCTGTTCACGGCGGCGCTGTTTCGGATCGGCCGGAAATACCTGACGTTCGATCCGGTGAGAGCCTGTTATCCGGCGGAATGGTCTGAGATTAAAGTGGATGAAACGCTGCTGCTGCAGGATCTGCTGGATGCCGGTGTGTATGGCGGCGGGTCGATGAGCCGGAAACACAGCAGCAATATGACACTGCAGGCGGTTGCCGCGCAAAAACAGGGGAAAAGGGCGGGAAGCGGTGTTCTGAAATCTCTGTTTCCCACGGCAAAAGCACTGGAAAAGCGCTATCCTTACCTGAAGAAGAAACCATTTCTGCTCCCGGCGGCGTGGATCAGCCGGATATGGAGCTACAAAAAAGAGACGGGGGAGGGAAATCATAATGATGCTTCCGAAAGCATTCGAATCGGGGAGCAGCGTCTGGAACTCATGAAACAGTACGGGATTTTAGATTCTGGGAAGTAGCGTGCGTGCGAAGGAGATTTTTATTTTATGTCAGATAAATCACAGAACCCGGATGACATTGAGGAATTTTCCGGACTCAACAGGATATTTAAATCAAAAGCAATCCAGTGGCTCATCAACAAGATCGGCGACGGTTCGTTCAGCGAGTTTTTTGACGACTGGAAATGGATTTTTACGTTCAGTAAAAAATATGCGAAGATGATCATTTTTTTATACCATTCTGGGCGTCTGCAGTTCTACGCTGAGCCTCGTTTCCTCCGTGGCGAGCAAGTATATGATTGATATTATCACCGGGTTTGATTTCAGCATGCTGTGGTTCCTGGCGCTTGTGATGGTCGGCAGCATGGTGGTCAGTCTGGTGTTTTCCAGTCTGGTCAATCGTATTTCCGCGAAGATCAGTATTCATGTCAACAATGATATTCAGGCGGAAGTGTTTGATCAGATTGTTGACGCGGACTGGCTGGAGCTGAGTAAATTTGCGAACGGCGATCTGCTGAACCGGTTTAACAACGACATCAGCACGGTTTCGTCGAATGCGGTCAGCTGGCTGCCGAATATCATTGTCGCCGTTTATAATTTCATCGCGACGTTCTGCGTGATTTTTTACTATGACGTGACCATGGCCTGGATTGCGCTGTCGTCCGCGCCGTTTCTGCTGATCGCCAGCCGTTTCCTGATGCGCAAGAATAAGGAGTATCGGAAACGCGTGCTGGAGATCAACAGCGGCATGATGGGGTTTGAGTCGGAAACGTTTTACAATATGGATACGATCAAATCCTTCGGCGTGGCGGGGCATTACAGCCGGGGACTGCGCCGGTGGCAGGAAAAATATAAAAAGTATAATCTGGACTACAATCTGTTCTCTATAAAAACGAATATCGGCATGTCGGTGCTCGGTATGGTTGTGTCTTTCGTGGCGTTCGGTTATTGTCTGTTCCGGCTGTGGACAGGCGCGATTACATACGGGACGATGACACTGTTTCTGACGCAGCGTTCCCGGCTGACGACGCAGTTTAATTCTATGGTGAATATCATACCGGGTATGCTGAACAGTGCCATTTCCGCGCACCGGATCCGGGAGCTGATCGAGCTTCCGCGGGAAAAACACATTCCGAAGGAGTCGGAGGAGATGGCAAAGGCTGCGCACGATGGTTTTGAGGTGCGGATGACCGGTGTGAATTTTGCCTATGTGGAAAATAATCAGGTGCTGCGCGATTCGGATTTCACGGCAAAGCCGAATGAGATCATCGCCCTGATCGGCCCGTCCGGCGAGGGCAAGACGACGCTGATCCGTCTGATGCTCGGCCTGACGCATCCCGGCGACGGCACCGTGTCACTGATGGATATGAACGGAAACAGGGTGGAGATCAATGCGGACACGCGGCGGTATTTTTCCTATGTGCCGCAGGGCAATACGATCCTGTCCGGCACGATTGCCGACAACATGCGGATGGTGAAAGAGGACGCCACGGATGAGGAGATCATTGAGGCGCTCAAGACGGCCTGCGCCTGGGAGTTTGTCTCGAAACTGGAACACGGCATTCACGGGAAACTGGGGGAGCGCGGGCGCGGCGTGTCGGAAGGACAGGCTCAGCGGATCGCCATCGCCCGGGCGGTTCTGCGCGACGCACCGGTGCTGCTGCTCGATGAGGCCACGAGCGCGCTGGATGTACAGACGGAGCGCCGGGTGCTGCGCAATATTATCCGGCAGCGGCCGAATAAGACGATCATTGTGACCACCCACCGCCCCAGCGTGCTGGATATGTGCCGGAGGGTGTACCGTGTGATGGATACGAAGCTGACGGAGCTGAGCGAGGAAGAATCGCAGGCGATGGTGAAGGATTTCTGATCATTTGTGTCAGGGTCGGTATCCTGATATCAGATATTCAACGGAGAGCAGGAAGATGGAGAGTATCATTGAACAGCGGGAGGACATCCGCAGGGTAGACAATCAGGAGTATCTCGGCATGCTGAAGGGATTGATTCTGGATGGGAAAGATGTGTCCCTTCTTGTGAGCGGCAGCAGTATGAGTCCGTTTATCATTCACCAGCGGGATTCCGTGATTCTGGCTCCGGTCAGAGAACCTTTGAAAAAAGGAGATATCGTTTTCTATCAGAGGGAAAATGCGGACTATATCCTGCACAGAATCCGCCGTGTTCATGCGGATGGTACATATGATATCATCGGGGATGCGCAGATTGAGATAGAACCCGGTGTGAGACGGGAGCAGATATTTGCCGTCGTCACGATGGTGCGCAGGAAGGGGCGCGATATTCGCCCCGGTGATTTCCGGTGGGGGTTTTTCGCGCGGGTATGGCTGCGGATCATTCCGTTGCGTCATTTTGTCATGCGTGTTTATGGTTTCCTGAGGATGCGGTGAATGATAAAAATCAAATGGGATCACCGGAACCTCTCAATGATGCAGGTATGCTTTTTCCCTTTGTCATTTTTGTTATAATTGATGCCGACAAGCAGAAGGTTATCTGTATATTTTGACAGGGCGCCGTCATATCGCCTGTCGCGGATTTGCCGGATGGCGCCGTCCGCCGTCTTATTATACTTCAGTTCAATCAGAAGCGCCGGTTTATCCATATGAGGCGCGGGGATGAATGCAAGATCGGTAAACCCTTTCCCTGACGGAAACTCACGGACAATCGTATAACAATTGCGTGCTGTGTAGTAGGCCAGTGTGACCGCGCAGCTCAGAGAATTCTCATCGTTGTACTGTAATACAGAAACATTCAGGTCGTGAATTCGTTCCAAAGCTGTTTCCACGGCCGCACTGTCTTCGTTGATGGTTGTCTGCAGAAGATCTTCGGATGATGCGAGTGCAGAGGCGATTTCTTCCCAACCGTCTCCTTCAACCGCGTTCTGAAAAGCCCCGGCAATCTCCAGATTGGGAATATACACCTGTCCGGTTTTTTCATGATAACCCAGATAGCCCAGATGGATCAGCAGGGTCAGTACATCGTCTTTGCTGTTGAAGGATGTAATATCATTCTGGAAACGCGCAATCTCAATTTTGATTTTCCCGCCTCCCAGCATGGCAACAATGGCGTCTTTTAATCCGTCAAAGTTCATGCTGATATAGCTTTTCAGTGATTCATATGTCTCAGAACCGGTCCAGTAATTTCGAAAACGCTTTCTTTTCACCGCTGACATCACGGAATCAGGGCTGTACACAGAACCGTGATCTTCAAAAGAATATCCGTCATACCAGCGTTTCATTTTTTCAAAATCAACTTCATTTTTCAGGCATAAACTTCTGACTTCCTCTTCTGTAAAACCGACGTACTCTGAGAGCATATCCGGGTTGGTCATGGAATATTCTTCGAAATCAGTCAGGGCAGACTCTGTGCCGTATTTTTTAATCGGCAGAATACCGGTCATATACGCGCCTG
>Ga0192242_10561_pt1 | contig 12305 bp, 8 predicted proteins | sample Koala_Koa27_J3_FD_131235 | JGI IMG/M metagenome (GOLD analysis project Ga0192242, IMG submission 131235) | Enriched cells from koala feces incubated with labeled cellulose particles, San Francisco Zoo, California, United States - Koala_Koa2-7_J3 ...
CGAAGCTTCAGAAGAGGTTACAGGTGTCGCTGCTGGTTCAGTTGCCACAATCGGTTCAGAAGTTACAGTCGGAGCTGCTTCAGGTGCTGCAACTGATTCAACAGGTTCAGGTGCTGCAATCGGCTCTACTTTTGATTCGAACGGTGTATCATCCGCCGCTGACTCAAAAGGAACATAATCAGCTTTATTTACGTAGACAAAAACACGCATATTAGTGCCACGCTTTCCTTTTATACATTGCACCTTCGTCAAGCCATGCTCCGTAACCTTGCTTTCAGGAGGCAAGTTTTTGTCATTGATATAATCATTAATATAGTTGGCCAACATCAAAGTGGCAGCTTCACGTGCCTCCTCTTCAGTTTCCATAGTAGATTCGGCATAGAAATATTTTCCGTCACGTTTAATGTCGTTTATTTGTTTCGTTATACCCGAATTTTGTGCTATAGCTCCCGTAATCGAGAGGCAGCTCAGCAGTAACATCAGAATTCGTTGTTTCATACCTTTAATTTTCATCTTCCTTAAACAAATTTTTAATTTTAAAAGTGGGAACATAACTAGTCAGACGGGCTGTTATATTTCCTTTTTTATCCAGTAACTGTTCTAGATCGCAAGTTACTTTCATTACATGGCAATATCCTTCATTGGCATTGCGCATTAATAATTCACAAACGGCAAGCGTCCCCTCAAAGCTAATTACTCCAAAATAAGGGGTACATCCCTGCTTTAAGAAATAACTGATAAACTGCAACAAAGGCATTTCAAAGTTTTCATCAGGAGCATCATACTTTTTCAGACGGACATTTATCCTAAAATCATTTTTCAGATTAACGGTTGTCAGCAGATTTGCCAAGCTCTCCAAAGGATGCTTCCGATTGAACAACAACTGGTATTTCCCATCATCCGACTTCTCATAATAACGGGTGGTACTTAGTTCAGCCGTATAGCAAGTATCTCCGGGAAGAACAAAATAATTTGGTTGCCAAGTCTTAACCAAAAACTTAGGGTTGACCTTTGCAGTATCTGCCGGTAACAAAGGAGCACGTTTTATAGCACTAACGATACGTCGCTCGTTTTCTACCATTTCAGTACCATGAAGCAAATCATAACTAATAGGGAAATCAACAGAACAAGTTAGTTTATCACCCCGATACCAGCTAACCTTATAGCGCCTGTCAGACAGATTGTCAATAGTCAGGTTTAAAGTGGTATCACCAACCTGCTTACGCAGATCAGACATTTCTCCAACTGTAAAATTGATATTATCTTCTGCTAATTGTTTCTCTACAGACTTCTCACGTTTCAATGGTAAATCAATGCTCAGCACATATCGCTCTAAAAAATTGTATACAGCAGGAACCTGCAGCAATTGGCGTTGTTCCTCAGAAAACAAAAGATAACCAATATGGCTTACCCTTCCGCCATCTACAGTAACACTCAACGGACGTTTTTTATAAAAAAGTTCTGTATTATAACGACCATCTTTCAAAGTACTCAACTGATCTGCCAACTTTAATGAGGTTGCCATATCAGCCAATAAATCGGTCTGGTAACTGTTCTGAGCTATCAACGACATGGTATTCACCCCCGAGAGGGCAAATACCATGAATAATGAGTAGAAGATGGTCTTCATAACATTCAATGTTTATCAACCACCAATCTGAATTGTCTTACGCGTTCCATCCTTACGTTGAAGTTCACCTTGCTGTAAGTTACCATCTTTAAACTTAGCATTCATAATTTTATCGCCCGGCTTCAAGTCCAAAGTTTCTTTATCTCTATTTTTCAAGTCGAGTGAATACCCTTTCGTAACATAAGCAATACCAATACCATTAGGTTTACCACTTCCATTCGTCGGTCCTTCAAAATAGCCATAAGGCAGATTTATACGTGCAGGAGCATCCTTTTTCACTGTTTCCGCAACATCGGTAGACTTGGTATCCTCCTGTGTAGAAACTTTAATCGTATCTTCCACCTCAGTCACAAGTTGTTCTGTTTCTTGTTCCACTATTTCTTTACCTTCTAAAGATCCACCAGTAGATACAATAGTGTCTTTTTCTACAGTTTCTACAGTTGTTGTAGCTGCTTTCTCACCTGAAAATGCAAAATATGCACCACCTCCACCAAGCACAATTACAGCAGCAGCAATACCACCAATAAGAGCCCAATTAGTAGTACGCGGAGGAGCTACTTTTGTCAAGTTCTCACCACATTCTTCACAAACAAAATCTTTCCCTGCCCGAATCTGCTGAATTGTCTTTTCAGCACACTTTGGACAAGGCTTGCCATCACCATTATCACGATTAGTACAGATACCATACATATATCTGTCTCTTGCATTATTACCTCTTGCCATAATTGTTTTCCTTAACGTTTCGTATTAATCATTTCTATTGCTTTTCTTGCATCCGCACCAAACTGTGTATACTTGGGAGAAGTGGGACTTGAGCATTCTTTTGAGACAAAGTCACGCATCAGCACTTTCACCTTTTCCACCATAGCATTACGCTCACTAACTTTCAATTCTGCATTTTTCAGAATACTATCAACTTTCTCTTGAATACTATCACGCATTTCAGATGTGAAGTCTTCACTAACAGGGATATCAGTAAAGCTGGCAGCGATGAAAGTCGTAGTCGGCGTTCCCCACTCATCTTCTGTAATCATGCACCATCCTTGCTCTTCTCTGGCATCCTGAGCATATTGTATAAGATCGTTAGCGGCAGCCACAAAGAGATAAGGAGTAAATTCTTTCAGAGGAATAATCTTTTCACCCATAATGCCCGGCAATTGTGTACCGTCACCTTCACTGTGAAGCAAAACACGAGCTTCTGCAGCTTCGGTAGGATTTGGGTTCTGAACCATATCATTATATTCCCTTTCATAGTTTGTCATCCAGGAAATAGCACGCATAGGGAAGCAATACTTCACAGCCGCAATGGTGATTTCATTCATACGCTGATCTGAAATATTGAACCGGATGGTACTTCCCGGCGTACCGTTTCCAAATGAACTCTTCAAAGCATTCTCCAATTTCACAGCAAAAGCCTTGAGAGAATCATTACCTTCATAACTTGGCAAACTTACCAGAATTGTTTTGCGATTAATGGACTCCGGATGAGATACAGGATTCGGATTGTTATTCAAAGCTTTACTAAGTTGTCCTTCATCAAGTTTAAGGAAAACACCACTCTGATTTACAACATCACTGGCAAAACGTCTGATATCATCATCCGTCAGGAGAACTTTTTGCAATTGCTGCAAAATATTCATGCCGAGTATCTTATCTTGCTGACACTCCTGATCATGAATCTCACGGATTTGTCCGGCCAATTGCAGATCAAAAAGATCAAAAATAGTATCCTCAGTAGTCTGAGCAGCCAATTCATCGAAATGAGCAAAAGTCCGGTTGCCGACAATTGCCTTACGCAAACCTCCCGAAAGAGTTTCCTGGCGATGTTTATCCAAGATGATAGTACGTTCAAACTTAATCATCTTCTCATCTTCGCATACTTCAATAATAGCTTTAGAAAGATCAGCTACCCCTTTACTCTTCTGATTGCGATCCGCAATACGCTTTTCTGCAATTTCCATCGAAATGTAAAGTTTACCGGCAAATTCAGTAACCTGTGCATGGAACTCTTCAAAAGCCGCACGCAACTTACCCAATAAGGAAGCCTGAAACTTCTTAGCCAATTTAGTCGTCTTCTCAACATAAAGGTCTGAAAGAATTTCCTGATGATCCGTATAACGTCGGGCAGAAGCACCGGCTGCACGTGCTATAAGGCCAGCATGTGACCAGTCATATTCATTAGCAGCGGCATCGTCTGAATACTGCTTGATCTTTTCATCACAAGTCGTAATCTCTGCATCGATGTTGGCTCTGCGTTTCTTAATATAAATCAGGATTTCATCACAGATGTGAAGCAAATCGTCCAGAGAAAGTTGTCCTTCATACCATTTTGTATAAAGATCACGTTCGATACGTTCTACAATATAACTGGCTTGTTCTTTCAAAATACGGTCATCACCCTTATCCTGATAGTACTCCTCTACACCTTTTTTCAAACGGAAGTTATTCTTAAACTCACCTTCGCAGAAACTTTCCAGATATTTCAACGGATTCTTATCAGCAGCTTTCGCATCATCATAAGAATAGAAATTTGTGGTTGATTTCCAATAATCCTGTATTGAATCGAAATTCTTATCCGTATCGTAAATCTTCTCGTTAAGCGTAAGGAATGAGTCACTCAGTCTCCAATCACGCAAATGTGCATCATTAATATAGAGTTGCTTATAGTCCTTCTTCACGCTCTCCTGTACAAAACCAAAGTCATCCTTAAAGTTATTATACTGCATTTGACGAAGCACCTGTTGTCCAATAGTATAAGAGATATGTTCGATGATACGCTTCTCAGGATAGATAACACGTTTGATACCAAATGAGCTGATAGCTTTCGTACGAGCACGTTCTTTATCGTTGCCCTTAGATTTCACACTATACTCTACACAAAAATCATTAATATTTTCAGAGCTCAGTCCGCGGATAAAATCACCGGTGGTATCCGCATTATATTCCAAAAACATACGGAAATAAATCGTATCGGCCAGTAACTGCGGCAATTCAGTGAAAGAGTTTACAGTAACACCATTTTCATTAATATTGGAATAAAGCATCAAGCCAAACTGCTTGTTGGAATCCAAATCAAGTGAGATGTGTTCATCGCCACGAATCACATCACAAGGAAGGAAGCGTCCCACATTCAATGCACTCAACTCACAAAGAGCGGCATATCCATTCTGATGGTAACGTCCAGCCTGACATCCGGCAGGAATCTCCAATTCCGGTACCATAGCATAGACCGTAATAACAGCATCACGGAAAGATGCTTGAGCACGTGCCTGAGCACAGCATCAATGATAGCTCCCGATCCTGTACCACCTGCTAAACCGGTAAAAATATGAATATTCACAGAGTCTTTGCGGCTGATAGCCCTCACCTTTTCGTATTGTGCTCTCAGAGCAGCGACGTATTTGTTACAATTAGCAGCAAAAAGGATGCGGCCTGCACGTCTCTTTTGTCCGGCAGCAGCACCTACTTCACCTAATGTATTGCGCATCGATGCACCATTACGTACAATGTTTTTCAATCCGGGAAAGTTATCCACATTGTCTAATATCTGGCCAAGATTAACTGACTTAATATCCACAAATTCACTCTCTGTAAAAGAAACATCTTTACCCATTACTTTGAAAGACGGGTCACCAGGCTGCATCATCTCACGTGTTGAGTCAACGTAGATAAAGCCAATCGATAGTTGAGCGCGATCTGTCTCGTTAGGAAACTCTAAAAACAAACGTTTACGAAGGGCTTTCAACACTTTGCCTCCTGTACCGCCCAAACCTATCAGAATGTGGTTAGGACTCTGAGAATCTAATTTTTCCATTATTTATAATTTATATATTTATTGTTTTTACATAGCCATATTACTTATCATCTTCTGGTCCGATGCCCTCGATTATTACGATGTGTACCGGAAGTACGCCTACGATGATTAGAAACCCGGTTTGCTTCCATCGCTCCCCCACCAATCATCATACCGAATACAAGAACGATTCCTCCCGCAATCCAACCAAAACGCCGCCAGATGTACCTATTTATACTATCAATGACCATCGTTTTTATATCCATCACATTTGCAGGGGTGATCTCGGCTTCGCCCAGATAAGGTTCTAACAATGAATATTTATCCTTAACAATTGTCCAGTCAATATTCTCACCAACAGCCTGTGTTGAAGCGACTATATTTTCAACGTATGTTTTTGTTTTATTAGCGCCAATCAACGCTGTAAATTGAAAAGTCATAAAGAAAAGCAGAAAGCCCCCTACGAGTCCACTCAGCAAATAAGAGATACCACATATTTTATGAGCAAGATACATCACAAAACCTGAGAGTATTAATCCTATTAATAATCCCCAGAGCAAAGCAGAAATATAATTAAACAAAATATCCATCACTTAAACCCTACTTAGATATTGATTAACTACCAGACTCAATCCCTCCTTATTGATAAGAAACTCCAAGAGATTCTTCAATATTCGTCTAAAAATAAAGATATTGCAAATATATATATAATATTTAAAAAACAAGCAAAAGCTTCAAAAAATCAGTAAAAAATTAAGCAAGTAACCGGCAAAACAAAAATGTAAATAATTATCCCTTTCCGATTACCTATTAAACAATTCGAACGTAAATTTTACACCCACTTCTTTATACTTCCAATTTTCAAAGCCGGCGAAAAAGCCAAAATCAAAGACATGTGTACCGATACCATAACCCACTTCAATATAAGGTTTCAGACGAGGAACAAACAAAGCTCCAAAATAAAGTCGCTCATTCAGTACATATTGGCTTATTTTATTTAAATGAGGAATTATCAGGAAGGGAGCTTCATAAGTGACATGCCCCCTGAAATATCTGCGCGAGGAATTATACCAATACCTATCAAGCAATTGGAAAACTCCGCCAAAATCGTCATTCCAACCCGTCGGAAGATTCGTACGCCGGAAATTCGCAAAATCAATAAAATAAACCCCGGTTTGTTCTGTAAAAGTACCCCAGCCCAACCGATAATAAAAGTCACGCATCAATCCCAATGGGATTGTATGCTGTAAGTCTATTTCAAAGCGTTCATAGTTATTAGAATTAGGTAATATCCCTTTGAATCCTCGTTCCCAATCCAATGATATTGTAGGATATTTGGAATGAAGATTTACTTTTCGATTACCATTCATATAATAATATTGTCCCGGTGTCCATGTCAAGCGTATTCCCGGAGCAAAACTATTATAAACACGGGGCAACTTGTCCAATACCTCCTCATCAATGTCAGGTGGCACGGAAGGCTGCTCGGATTCAGCAGTGGAAGAAGTAGAGGAATCTATCACAGTAGCCTTACCTTTCGCCGTATCCCTACGTCGGTGCATGGAGAGATTCAAATCCAATGTCAAACCATTGACAATCTCCCAACTATGTCTCATAGTGAGATAAAGATCCTTATAATAATTCAGCCGGAGCCTGCTCACATCAAAAATACTATCCGGAATATCCTTCAGTTCATCCAATATGGCACTACTATAAACACGATTACCGTCACCAAACTCCACATACAAAGAAGCCCCTTTACGAGGATTATAATCAAAACTCGACCTCACCTGCCAGTAAAATTCTTTCTGCTTAAAGTTATAACCTGCTCCCGGGGAAATCTGCAAACGCCGATCACCTGAGAACAACTGGTTATACCTTAATGTCTGACGATATGAAAGCCCATTCAACGCACTATAACCGAACATAAAAGGATTGATAATAGGCGAACCGCGAAGCCTTCCGTAATTATTAAGATCCACGGTATAGTAATCTATCATCGCATCTCCCAAGTGTCCCCAAAACACCTTTCGCTTCTTGACAGGGGTAGAGTCGTTAAGTTGAGAATAAGTACGATAAAGTTCCTGTTCATGGGTAGTCAGAGGAATAGGACGTATACGATTGAAATGAGCCGTATCGTAGCGGTATGCATCAGGTACCGCAGTCATTTTATAAATTCCCGATAAATCATATTTGGAACCCGTTTTCCGCGTCAGATGGGCCGATTTGCGCTGACGGATGTCCCGATAATTAAGTGTTGCCACATAACTTCCGTCTATCAAATTTCCCAATAAACGGAAAGTGCCTGTAACATCATATTTCACAGGCAAAAATTCATCAGACTCTCCTACTTCACCCATTTTCAGTAGATTAGTAAAGCGAAACATCTCAGAACGTCCGGAGAAACGGATTTCACGTATGCTCCATACATCAGTATTCACAATCATATACCCACCCACCAACTGATAGCTTCTATTTTTAGGCATGAAACGAATTTTATACTGACGATTATGAGAATCTCCCATAATAGAATCCACAAAATAGGTGTAATATTTTCTGGCATCCGAAGCTAAAGGGGAGAGGAGTTTATCATATAGCAACGTAGAAGAATAAATATTTATGTGAAAATGCTCCATCAAGCGCCCGTCAGCTTCCCAGAACCCTTTAGTAGTTCCCATACTTGCCTTCACTTCCTGTTCATAACGATTGGGGGCGGTGAAGTGGAGTTCACTATATGTTTCCATCATATATTCATGCATACCTTTCCTGGTACGGAACATGGTAGGCAAATAATGGATAATGAAATTCCGCTTTTTCACATTCACCTTTCCTTTTATATAGAGTTCCGCATTATAGCTTTCCACTATATTTGCATAAAAGGGTGCGAAATAGAAAACCCGTTCCATCACAGAGTCCGCCAGATGTTGCAACTGCTTATCCCGCTCATCGACCGCATTTTCTGCATTGGCCTTTTGAAAAACGGAAAATAAAAGTCCGAGCCCTATCCATATATATATTAGATGTTTCAAACGTAAATCCTCAAATTAGTTGGGACAAATATAGAAAAAAAGGTTGTAAAACGAAGGAATAGCTTTTTTTTAATACATACCAAATACACACCTAATCCAGACCAAGCCCGTACCAACCCCGTGTCAAGACCGTACCAACTCCGTGTCAAGTCCAAGTGTATAGACACGGAGTTGGTACGGACCAGACCTGGCTCCAATACAGCATTGATACTCCAGAGAATAGAAACAACAAATATCACAATTTTCATATTTTACAATACAAACCACTCTTTTCAGGGGGTACTTGCAAGAAAAATTGCATTATTTTCAAGAATACCCCCTAAAAAATAGGGGTACTTTCAGAAAAAACATATAATTTTGCACCCAACAATCAACAAAAGGAAGACAAGTATGTCAAAAATGAGATTCTACGCCTTGCAAGAGCTCGCCAACCGACGCCCTCTTGAAGTTACTACCCCTTCGAACAAATTATCCGATTATTACGGAAGCCATGTGTTTGACCGTAAAAAAATGCAGGAGTACTTATCCCGGGAAGCTTACAAAGCTGTGACAGATGCCATAGAAAAAGGCACCCCTATCAGTCGCGAAATAGCCGACCTGATAGCAAACGGTATGAAGAGTTGGGCAAAATCCCTGAATGTCACTCATTACACTCACTGGTTCCAGCCACTAACGGATGGTACTGCCGAAAAACATGACGGCTTTATCGAATTTGGAGAAAATTCAAATGTAATCGAGCGTTTTTCCGGCAAATTACTGATTCAGCAGGAACCGGACGCTTCTTCTTTCCCTAACGGAGGCATACGTAATACGTTTGAAGCTCGCGGATATACCGCTTGGGATGTCTCTTCACCCGCTTTCGTTGTAGATACCACATTGTGTATTCCTACAATCTTTATCTCTTATACCGGTGAAGCACTGGGCTATAAGACTCCATTATTAAAAGCACTGGGTGCTGTGGACAAGGCTGCCACGGAAGTATGCCAGTTATTCGATAAGAATGTAACCCGCGTATTCACGAATCTGGGATGGGAACAGGAATATTTCCTGGTAGATTCCGCCCTATACAATGCCCGTCCCGATCTTTGTCTGACCGGACGCACGCTTATGGGACATTCGTCTGCAAAAGACCAACAGTTGGAAGACCACTATTTCGGTTCTATCCCCCCACGCGTAACAGCTTTCATGAAAGAGCTGGAAATAGAATGCCACAAACTTGGAATTCCGGCAAAAACACGCCATAACGAAGTTGCCCCCAACCAATTTGAATTGGCTCCAATCTTTGAGAACGCCAACCTTGCCAATGATCATAATCAATTGGTAATGGACCTGATGAAGCGTATTGCCCGTAAACATAACTTTGCCGTGTTGTTGCATGAGAAGCCTTACAGTGGTGTTAACGGTTCGGGAAAACACAATAACTGGTCACTCTGTACCGATACCGGAATCAACCTTTTCGCTCCCGGTAAGAATCCAAAAGGAAACATGCTTTTCCTCACTTTCCTGGTGAACGTATTAATGATGGTTTATAAGAACCAGAATTTGCTGCGTGCTTCTATAATGAGTGCAGGTAACAGTCACCGTTTAGGTGCCAATGAAGCCCCCGCTATCTTATCCATATTCCTGGGCAGACAATTATCTGCCACTCTGGATGATATAGTACGTCAGGTAGGAGACGATAAAATGACTGCCGAAGAAAAAACAACTCTTAAGTTGGGAATCGGACGTATTCCGGAAATCCTTCTCGACACGACAGACCGTAACCGTACTTCTCCGTTTGCTTTCACCGGCAATCGTTTTGAATTCCGTGCAGCAGGTTCGTCATCCAACTGCGCAGCTGCCATGATTGCCATCAATGCTGCCATGGCTAACCAGTTGAATGAATTCAAAGCATCCATCGACAAACTGATGGAAGAAGGAATTGGTAAAGATGAAGCCATTTTCCGCATCTTGAAAGAAACTATCATCGCTTCCGAAGCTATCCGTTTCGAAGGAGACGGTTACTCTGACCAATGGAAAGAAGAAGCTGCCCGCCGCGGACTGACTAATATTTGCCACGTACCCGAAGCTCTGATGCACTATATGGACAACCAATCCCGCTCGGTATTGATCGGCGAACGTATCTTTAATGAAACGGAGCTCGCCTGTCGTCTGGAAGTAGAATTGGAGAAATACACCATGAAAGTGCAAATTGAAAGCCGCGTATTGGGTGACCTGGCCATCAATCACATTGTCCCCATAGCAGTCAGCTACCAGAACCGCCTGCTGGAGAACCTGCTCGGACTCAAAGAAATCTTCTCTCCTGAAGAATACGAAGTACTAAGTGCCGATCGTAAAGAACTGATACGGGAAATTTCCAAGCGTGTAACTGCTATCAAAGTCCTTGTACGCGAAATGACCGAAGCCCGTAAAGTGGCCAATCATATGGATAGCTACAAAGATAAGGCTTTTGCCTACGAAGAAAATGTACGCCCATATCTGGAAAAGATACGTGATCATATCGATCACCTTGAAATGGAGGTTGACGACGAGATTTGGCCGTTGCCGAAATATAGGGAATTGTTGTTCACAAAATGATAATGCATTTCATTTACAATTTACTATTTATAAAATACAATATTGTCGTGCAGTGTGAGAACATTGTTAAATTGTACTTTATAAATAGTAAATTGTAAATGAGATTGTTTTCCTCCTATATTTGAAAATTCCTGCCCGATTACTGCATCTTTTCGTGTCTTTTGTGCAATATTTAATTTTTTCTTTTTACATTTGTGCTGTATAACACAGTTTTGCAGCAGTTATGGTAAAAATGAATTTGTCAGACGTGAATGTTCCGGAGCTGATAGCCGATATGTGGGAGCCCCTGAATGAAGAGCAGCGGGAATTTCTCGCGAACCATTTTACGCTCCAGAATTATAAGAAAAATGAGGTCATTCACTGCGAAGGTGAGACCCCGAAATACCTTATGTGCCTCTTGAACGGAAAGGTCAAGATTTACAAGGATGGTGTTGGCGGCAGAAGCCAGATTATCCGCATGATTAAGCCTGTAGAATATTTCGGTTATCGCGCCTATTTTGCCAAAGAAGACTATGTTACTGCTGCTGCTGCTTTCGAACCCTCTCTTATTTGCCTGATACCAATGAGTGCCATCACAACATTGGTTACACAAAACAATGATCTTGCCATGTTCTTCATCAAGCAATTGTCCATCGACTTGGGTATTGCCGACGAACGCACTGTCAACCTTACACAGAAACATATTCGCGGAAGACTGGCTGAATCGCTTCTTTTCCTCAAAGAAAGTTATGGACTGGAAGAAGACGGTTCTACCCTCAGTATTTATCTGTCACGCGAAGATCTGGCAAACCTGTCTAATATGACAACCTCCAACGCTATCCGTACCTTATCACAATTCACTACCGAACGCCTGATCACGATTGATGGACGGAAAATAAAGGTCATCGATGAGGAAAAACTGAAGAAAATAAGTAAAATAGGATAAAGGATAGTGATTGTCTTCCCCCTAAAGGCAATTATTGTTTTTCCTCTCCCCTGTTTTACCCTATTTATAAACTTAACACACATAAATGCCATGAAAAAAGGATTAAGTGCTTTGCTATTAGCAAGCCTGCTGTGTGCCTCCTCCGGCTGTCAGCAAAATCAAAAAGAGGTAGTGAACGAGTATAACATCGTTCCGATGCCCAATCAAATGACTCCTCAAGAGGGACGTTTTCAACTGAGTAATAAAGTATCTGTCGCCACTGCCGGTTGCACTCCGGAAGTACAAGCCATTGCAGACAGCCTGATCGCCCGTATCCAGCTGACCTCCGGTATCTCTTTGCAAAGTAATCCG
>Ga0192242_10566_pt1 | contig 12221 bp, 10 predicted proteins | sample Koala_Koa27_J3_FD_131235 | JGI IMG/M metagenome (GOLD analysis project Ga0192242, IMG submission 131235) | Enriched cells from koala feces incubated with labeled cellulose particles, San Francisco Zoo, California, United States - Koala_Koa2-7_J3 ...
TATCCCAGCATCCCGATCAGCTCCTCATCCCATGTTCCGGTACGGGCATCCACCAGCTGGGTGGTTGTGGCATTGGTATACTCCTGCCGCTTCTTTCCGGTGAGCAGATAGTGAAAATAATCCGGGATCATCAGCAGACCGTCCGCCTGTTCCAGCCGCTTCCCCTGTTGGCACCGGTCGGCCATCAGCTGGTAAATTGTGTTGAATGTCTGCCTTTGGATGCCGGTACGGGCATACAGGTCTTCCGGAGAAATAATCCCGTACACCCTGGTGTCCATCCCCTTGGTGCGTCCGTCCCGATACCCCACGCTTTCTCCCAGCCTGCGTCCCTGTTTGTCCAAAAGCACATAGTCCACGGCCCAGGTGTCGATGCCCATGGTGCGGGGAATGATCCCCTGCTTTTTGCACTCCCTCATTCCGGCTGTGATTTCCTCAAACAACCTGTCCGTATTCCAGCAAAGCCGGCCGTTTACAGACTCCATCCCATTGGAAAAACGGTATATTTCCCGGACCTTCATCACATGATCCTGAACCCAGCCAATGATGTGGCGCCCGCTGGACGCTCCGATATCCACTGCCAGATAATAATTGCACATTCCCGTCACCCCTCCTTGTATATTGCATGCCCTCCCGCGGTCTCTGCCCCGGAAACCATATAAAAATCATACCGCAAAAAGGGCAAAAAAATAAGAACGCAACTTGTGGAGATTTTGCGTCCTTATTTGCAGTGTATCCCTCAATCGGAAAGCGTTTGGCTCAACCGGTATTCCCTGGGGGACTGACCGTAATATCCCTTGAATATGCGGTGGAAGTAGCTGGTATTGTCATACCCCACAGCCACGCTGATATCCACAATGTTCATCCCTGTATTCTGCAGCAGGAATGCGGCCTGGTTTAAGCGCTTTACCTGGAGCAGTTCCTTATAGTTGCGCCCCAGGACCTGCTTGATCATGCGGCTCAAACAGTATACGTCATATCCCATGATGCCGGCCAGCTCCGCCAGGGTGCCCTCGCGGTAATGCTCTTCAATATACCGGAGCACCTGGAAGGTCAGTTTCTGTTCCAGGGATTGTCCTGAATCAGGGCTCATCCTCAATCTGCCTGTATAGTGCATGAGATGGAGGAGCACAAGGCCCATGGTGGCCTGGTTGATGCTGCGCTTGCCCGGCTGTTCATTGAGCAGGGACCACACCATATTTTCCATCAGGTTCTGAATGGGCAGTACATCCGACACCTGGAAATGCAGATATCTGTCATACCTGGTATCATCACAGAGACAGCCCACCAGAAATTCCCGCAGCAGATTCTCTTCCTCCCCCATCATCCGGAAGGCAGTGTCAAAAAACTCAGGCAGGATAATAAAATTCACCCCTATGTCATCCCGTCCTGCCGGAAGTATTTCCTGGGTGGCGTGCTGGTTTAAAAACAACAGCTCCCCGGCCTTTAATTCCACCCGGTTGCCATCCACTATATGGGTGGTATGCCCCTGGCACATGTAGATGACCTCCACATAGTTGTGGGTATGGGCAGGGAAATGGACAAACCGCGTATGGGGCCGGATCGTTATCATCTTACCTGCGTGAAGCAGCTTCCTGCTGTCTATGACCATATCACCACGGTCCATATAAAGGGTCCTGTCTATCTCGCGGTTCCCCCTAAGGATGTCCTGCTCCTCCCGGGTGATCACACTCAGGCGTTCGACCATCTCCTGATTCACTGCCTATTCCCCCTTTTATCCGTGTCACACCTTTTCCAACCATGTCACACGTTCTCCGGTTCCAGCTGCCGGTCTCCCAGCTCGTTCACCAAATGTTCAAAGTCTTCCAGGGGCATGGGTTTGAAAAAGGCATATCCCTGGACCACGTCACAGCCGCAGCTTCTGAGGAAATCCACATTTTCCACAGACTCCACACCCTCTGCAATGGTCTTGATCCTCAGCTCCTTGGCCATGTGTATGAAATTGGAGACCACGATCCGTTCCTTTTCACTGTCCTCACTCTTGTGAAAGAACATGATGTCCAGCTTCAGCACGTCAATGGGCAGGTTTTTCAGCAGGTTAAGGGAACTGTAGCCGGAACCGAAATCATCCAGGGAACAGATAAAACCCTTGGACTGAAGCTTCCTCACAATGTCGGAGAACAGATCCGTATCATTTAACAGGACTCCCTCGGTAAACTCCAGCTCCAGATAGCCGTCCGGCAGCCGGTACTTCTGTTTGGTCTTTGCATAATACTCTATAAAATCCTTCTGGAGCAGCCCCACCTTTGACACATTGACAGCCAGGCTGATGGGACTGCCGCCCTCATCCAGGTAGCGCCTGAACCATCCGCATGTCTGTTCAAACATGTACCGGTCCAGCAGGACGATCCGGTCGCTCTTTTCAAACAGAGGGATAAAACTGGCAGGCGGGATCAGGCCCTTGGATGGACTGAGCCAGCGCACCAGGGCTTCCGCCCCCGCGATCCGGTTGTGGTTCTGAATGTTCACCTTGGGCTGCATGTAGACCTTGAATTCCCCTGCCCTTAAGGCTTTTTCAGCTTCCGCCTCCATTAAGGAATCCTCGATCTGCTGCTGTCTGATCTCGTCATCATACAGCGCGCAGCTGCTTCCGGACCTCTCCTTTGCAATCTTATGAGCCATGTTGGCGTAATTCACCAGCACGTCAATGGATGTCTCACTGTCACCGGGAGCAAGCCGGTAAACGCCGATGGACAGTTCGATAAAATCCTGCCCCTCAACACCGGAATCCTTTATGTACTGATTCAGGGACAAGACCTGCTCCATAAAAAGTTCCTGGCTTTCGCACCTGCAGATCCCCGCAAAATTATCAGCCGACACACGGCAGGAGATGCAGTCCTTTGACTCCTTGTCCACCAGGTACTCAGATATGATCCTCAGTATCTTATCCCCTTCCTCATACCCCAGAATATCATTGATGAATTTGAACTTCTTTAAGTCTCCGTACCACAAAATACAGGAGGGCAGGTCATCCCTTCCAAGGAATTGCCTGGCATCCACCTTAAATCCGTCATAATTGCGCAGGCCTGTAAGCCTATCATTGTAGGCCAGATCCATGAGCATCTTCTGGGCCCGGGCCGCCATGCTCCTCTGCCTGCTGATAAACAGGGCAAACAGGCAGCATGCCACCACGATAATGGCCATGATCCCCATGGTGGTCTCTATATATCTGGCCCGCAGCACGTTCTGGGGCACCATGCTGTGAAGGTACCATCTGCCTTCTAAGAGGGGCACGATAACAGACACCTGTTCTCTTCCATACTTGTCGGTCATTTCAAAGGACCCGGTACCGCCCTCCTCTATGGCCTTTCGCAGCGCCTCCTTGTTCTCCGGCAATATATCCCCGGGGAACGCATGAATGGAGCGCATGATGTAATCCCCGCTGCTGCTGATTATATTGGAAAATCCCTGACCGCTGAGTACCGGAGCGTCCAGGATGCTCCTTAAAACATCGGCTGTGTGCACCGCGCAGAGAACGCCTATGGTCTCTCCTGCCGGCGTCTTGATCCCCACGCCGTAATAATTGATGTACTGTCCCTCCTGAAGGTCATCCGAAAACACGTCCGATATATTATTCTTCCCCTGCAGGGCTTTTTGGAAAAACTCCATGTCCTTCAGATTGCGTTCATAGACCTTACCGTTTAAATCCACAAACCACGCGTCTCCATCCAGCCTGGCAAACCCCATGCGTATGAATGCATTTTCATTATTAATATCACGGAGAATGGGCAGGAGACGTTCACGCTCACTCTCGTCCATCCCTCCCAGCATAATCCCAAGCCCCTCCAATGTCTGAAGATCGCCCTGGACCTGCTTTACAATCGTAGTCTTTTTCTGGTCAGATGCATTGTACAGATACTCAATATTCTCCACCTGGTTCTTTATGATCATCTGCACCAGGAACAATAAGCTGCTGGCAATAAAACACAGGCACAGCAGTAAGGGAAGGACCGTGTCCATTAGCCTGTGCGTTTTTCCATCTGTCGTACTCATCTCATATACCCCGGCCTTTTTCTTCAGAACCCCCTGGTCGGGAGTGCTCCCATCCGGTGTTGTCCTGATTTCTAAATTGGTTTAATCATAATATATTTGAACTCAAATAGCAAGAAAAATGGGCGTCCCAAGGGCTCCTAATACCTGAAAATACAAAAAACAGGCAGGGGGGTCTGCCTGTTTTCTTATCTTTATTCAGCCTGTTTCTTGATCTGCAGCGGCATCCGCACTCCCATGGGGTTTAAAAGCACTCCCACAGCCTCTGCCACCAGGATCTGGGGGATCTTGTCCGCGGTTATGACAAGGGGACGCAGCTGGTTTTCCCTGTTAAACTTCTGGAACTCCATAATATCAGTAAAGATCGCCTGATACACCTCCTGGTCGTTTAACTTGATGACAGGTATGCCGTTCCCCTCTTTCTGTACGGGAACAATGAAGCTGCCTTTAGCAAAGTAATTGGATATCTCTTCCTGCCACTCCCTTAACTGGGGGCTGTTCTCCTGTGCAGGCTGTTTTCTCAGTTCCTGCATGTAGTAGAGGGCGGTGAGATGCAGTTCCGGGTTCTCCACCCACATCTTGCCTTCCGGATCCTGGGCCGGTCTGTCCCGTCTTACAAAATCAGCCAGCTGGATATGCCTTTCCTCTGCACCCTCCGTGACAGCCAAGGCATTCACTCCCATGGTATAAAGGCTGGTGTAAAACATAAGCATCTGCCTGTCTTCCAGCTTTGCCACCTTAACATCAATGTTGCCGCCTGCCAGTTCGCCAGCCTTTGCCTGGGCATCCTCTGGCGTAAAAAACATATAGGTCTCATCATCAAACGATTCCGGATCGCAGACAATATATGGCTCCTTGGTGCAGCCGGATATTAAAACATAGAGTGCCTCAGCACTCTTTAAGCGCTGGATTACTTCCTGATTTCCTGTGGATTTGTTATCATTCATGTAGTTCTTCTCCTCTTCTTTCCTTCCAAGCACAGCCGGGCAGGATATGAAAACCGGGCCGCACAGCGTACTTAAAACAGACTATCGCTTGTTATTATACCACCCCATTCATTCTTATGCTATTTAAATAATATAAAATCTTTTTTACTTTTTTCCAGGAATCAAAAAGGTATGGCTTCCGCTGATGGGAAATCCATACCTTGTGCTGTTCCTGTATCCTGCCTTATATCCCTAATGCCTTATACCTTTATGCCTATATCCGTGCCTATATCCGCCTGTTCCCGGCTTGCGGACCCATCCGCTTGATCCTACACCGCGAATTTGGCAAGTCTCTGCTTTAGATCCCTGCAGTTTGACTCCTCCGTGTGCAGAACCAGTTCCACGGTGCGGGACACTGCCAGATAAAGGACGCCCAGTATGGACTTGGCGTCTACCATGTGGCTGCCGTACTTTATATCTGCGTCATAATCATAGCGGCTGATCGTATTTACAAAATCCACCACTTGATTGGGTTTTTCAAATTTTACCAACATACTTGTCATTCTATTACACTCCTTTGTATATAATGGTTTTTGCCCTCATTGGACAAGGGTATGGAAATCTATGCCAACCATTTATATTGCAATAAGTATAAAAGTTTCAGCCACTTTTTTCCATGGTAGAATTTTTTGATATTGAGTAAAATTTAACGATTTAAGGTATAAGTAAGATTTACTTAAGGTTTATCCAATGTTTTCCTGTATCATTCCCCCGGGCATTTTATACCAGATCGTAACTGTTCAATCAAACACAGGCAAGCTCTATACCAGATAGTTCTGTTCAGGATCCCCTCTCCACTCTTCGATCACATCCGGTTTCACAATGTCATACCACTGTTTCATCATGCGGAAATGAAACAGGTCCTTTTTCAGGCGTTCCAATGCCTGTTCCTCGTTCCAGTAATGCCCAAGACGGTTTTCCAGGTCCCTTACGGTCTCTCCATACTCCGGCCTGGCACCCAGATCCTCCAGTTCCCCGGGATCCCTCTCCAGGTCAAACAGCTGGCTTACCTGGTATCCGGCATGCTTTACCAGCTTATAGGACCCAAGGAGCAGCATGGCGCTGGGATCATCCCCCTTGATGTCGCTGCACATTGATACCACCTCCCTGTCAGAAGGCACAGGCGTCCCTTTTTTCAGGTTGGACACCAGGCTTATGCCGTCCTGGTTCGGCAGACGCTGGCATCCCGACAGTTCCAAAAACGTGGGCGCAATATCCAGCAGGCTGGTGAAACCGCCCACATGGCCTCCTTCCGGAAATACGCCCGGCCAGACATACACCATGGGTACATGGGATGAGCCTTCATAAAAATTGGTTTTCCAGAACAAACCGTGTTCCCCGATATTATCTCCATGGTCGGAGCCGTATACTACAATGGTGTTCTCCCATCCCGCTGTTTTTTCAACGGTTTCCAGGATCCTGCCTATAAGGCCGTCCACATACTCCACCATACCGTAGTAAGCCGCCCGTATCCTGCGCACATCCTCAGGGGTCACTTTTTCCATATTCCTGTTGGCATACCATTTCCGGATGGCCGGATGCATGGCGTCCTTTTCCTCCTGATCAGGAAAATGGATCTCAGGGAGACATTCATAATAGTGTTGGTATAATTCTTCCGGCGCTATGTAGGGACAGTGGGGGCCATAAAAGCCCACGGTCATAAACAATGGACGCTCATCGGTCCTCTCCTTCAGAAAGCGACAGGCCTCTGACGCAACATCCTCATCATAGTCCAGTACTGCCGAGCGGCCTGCCCCTGACTTTTTAATGGAGGTCAGGTTCTGTCCGGAGGAGCGTTTAAACTCCCCATAAATCTCAGCTTCATTGTCCCCTCCGATAAAGCAGGGGGTGATATCGCCCACCAGACGTTTTTCATATCCGTGGCGCTGATCAAATCCCACAAAATGCATTCTTCCGCACAAAACCGTCTCATATCCCCCCACGGTCATGGAGTTTACAAAGGTGGCCTTGTCGGACGGCAGGCACTGCATATTATTATAGACCCCGTTCCCGGTGGGCAAAAGGCCGGTGAGGATGGAGGATCTGCTGGGCACGCACAGCGGGGCCGCGCAATAGCAGGAATCCAGCGCCGTTCCTCTGGCGTAAAGACGGTCCAGGTTAGGGGTGCGTGCCCAGGGGTCCCCGGCGGCTCCCATAACGCTCTGGTTATGCTGGTCTGACAACAGATAAATTATATTGGGTTTCATGCTCTATTCCTCCTGCAGGTCCTGTTCAATATTAGAGTCCTGCTGCACTTCTTTTCCTTTTCTAAGGGCTTTTATATTGGCATAGATCAGATAAGCTGTCAGCAGCAGGATACCGATGCACAGCGGCCTGGCCAGCACATACAAGAAAATGTTCCTGCCCTGGGCTGAAACTATGGTGTAAGTCCTCACAAAGTTGCTCTCAATGATACTTCCCAGGATCAGCCCCAGAACCACGGGTGTATTGGGGATTCCCAGCTTGGCCAGCACCACCCCGAAAATTCCCATGCCAATGGCCACATATACGTCATACACGGAATTATTCACGCTATATGCGCCGATCAGGGAACACATCAGAACCACGGGGATGATATGCCGTATATTCAGTTTCAGGATGGATGCAAACACAGGGATTCCGAATATCCCGATCACCATCATAATAACGGCTGCCAAAAACATTCCCAGGATAAACGTGTATACAATATCCCCATGCTCCACAAACAATCTCTGCCCAGGCACCAGACCGTGGATGGTCAGGGCGCCGAACATGATGGCCGAGGTGGAGGAGCCGGGTATTCCCAGGGAGAGCATGGGAACCAGGGATCCGCCCACTGCCGCATTGTTGGCGCTCTCCGGCGCCACGATCCCCGCCGGGTTCCCCTGCCCGAAGGTTCCTTTCTTATCCCTTCCCTTGGCTTCCCCGTAGGCCAGGAAGGAAGCGATCGCTCCGCCTGTTCCCGGCAGGATCCCGATAAAGGTTCCGATAGCCGATGACTTTAGCAGCACGCCGGTGTAGTTTCTCCAGGTCTCCTTCCAGATATCGATGAACCTGGCTTTCTGGAGCTGCAGGATCTCCTTATCATCCCCGTTTCCGTTCAGCCCGATCCCCTGTTTGATCATCTCCGCAATGGCAAACAGGCCGATGATGGCCGGGATCAGGTTGATGCCTCCCCTGAGCGCCTTGGAGCCAAAGGTGAACCGCATGGCGCCTGTGCTTCCATCGATCCCGATCATGGCCAGGAACAGCCCGGCAAGCGCTGCCAGCAGCCCCTTTGGAACATTTTTCCCTGTCAGGCTGCCCACAATGGTCAGGCCGCAGATGGCCAGCAGCATCATTTCCGGCGGGCCGAACCTGACAGAGATGCTGGACAATACAGGTGCAAAAAATAACAGTACGATCAATCCGATAAAGCTGCCGATGCCGCTGGCAATAACGGAAAAATACAGCGCCCTCTTTCCTTCACCCTTCCTGGTCATCTGGTATCCCTCCAGCGCCGTGCAGGATGCCTCCGCCGTTCCCGGACAGTTGATCAGGATTCCGGATATGGAGCCGCCGTAGGAGGATCCCAGATAGATTCCTCCCAGGAACAGCAGTCCCTGTTCCGGCCTCATGGCATAGGTGAACGGCAGCATGACCGCTATCCCTATCCCCCCATTCATGCCGGGAATCGCACCCAGGATCACTCCTGCCGCAGTGCCCAGAAAGCACACCACCAGTGTCTGCACACTGAACAAATTGACCAGGACCTGTGTTATCAGCTCCATATGATACACTCCTCTCCTGTTTTATTTCTTTAACATGGCTTCTCTCATGGCAAAATCTTCTTTTAAGAACGCGTCCAGGTCCGCTCCGGTCAGCAGCGCCGGCTCCTCATCAATATTGGAAACGCTTTCCTTGATCTCGCCTTCATATCCCTGCTTTAAATTTTCCACCAGAACATTTACAACAGACTCCGGAAGGCCCTTTGGCCCCACCAGCATCCTGACGGCCGGATTCACAATGTCATATCCCTGCTCTGAGAAGGTGGAGATGTCAGGAAATGTTCCCAGGCGGTCACCCAGCATGATTCCCAGTACGGTGAGATCCTGCTCCTGTGCCTGTGAAATGAACTTTGCGCTGAGGATCCCCGCTTCAATATGCCCGCCCAACAGGTCTGCCAGGACCTTGTTGCCGCCCTCATAGACAACGCCGGTGGTAACGATCCCCATTTTCTCATTCATCAGATCCAGTGAAAGGTTCTGGATCGCGGATGGAAGGGCAATGGTCAGCTCTCCGGGTTTTTCTTTGGCCTTGCTGACGAAGTCGTCCAGGTTCTTCATGTCGGAACCCTTTTTCAAAACAAGGATGTCCCCCGTTGTGTTCAGTCCTGCAATATAAGTAAAATCATCCGTGGTAAAATCACATTCACTGGCCCCATATACAAAGTTGGCCACATCCGTATTGGAAAATACTCCCAGCGTATATCCGTCTGCCGCTGCCTGTGAGATATCTCCCATGCCCACCAGACCGCTGGCGCTTCCATTGTTAATGATCACAATGGCTTTTCCCAGGGTCTTCTCAAGGGGTGTGCACACAGCCCTTGCCATGGCATCCGTACCGCCTCCGGCCGCCGCCGTTACAATACATTGGATCTCTTTTTCAGGATAGGCTGCCGATACAGCAGCTTGTTCCCCGGCCTTATCTTCCGCCTTGGCCGCGGCCTGTGTGGCTTCCCCTGTCACTGCCTGGGCCGTTGTATCCTTTGGCGCGGAATCACTCTTTGCACATCCGAATAAAACCGCTGCCGCCAGCAATGCCCCGCAGACTCCTGCCCATAATCTCTTTCCCGTACTTCTCCTCATAACTTTCCTTCCTTTCCTCTGCCTAACGCAGAATTCCCGATGGTGTAACAATTTTTAACCCCACTGTAAATACCGCAAACGCCGCCACTGTTACCAACAGCGAATACGCCAGAACCCCTGCCAGACGGCCGGAGCGGTAAGGGTTGGCCATGATGCAGGCGGTGCGCTGGCTGAAGGGGGCGTCTGCGGAAATGGTAAAAACCTGGATGCCCTCGTCTGTAAACCGGTTCAGGACCTCCAGGGAATCAGTCTCATTCCAGACCACGGTGAGGAGGCCGGACAGCTCCTGGTGCCGCGTCTCCCAAATATGGTTCAGGACCTGGAGCTGCTGTTCCTGGCCTCCGTCAAAGGTGATGTCCAGGATCTCCACATGGCAGGGAGACAATTCCTTTGCCCTGTCATGGATCCCCTTCCATATATACTGGTAAAAATACCGGTTGTCATTGGTAGGTCCGGGGAATACGGCGGCGATCTTATAGGTCTTATGGACCGAAGGTTCGCTGTAGTAATTCATGGAACGGGCCAGAGCCAGTATCTCTTCCCGCTTTTCAGGGCTGACGCCCTTTTTGTTATGAAGAGCCTTGTGGACCGTAGCGACCGTCACATTTGCAGTTTTGGCAATATCCTGTAAGGTAATTTTTTTCTCCATCACTGTTTCTCCCATTGATTTTCCTGTATTATACCACTTTTTTACAGGAAATACAAGTAAAAAGAGAAAAAAAGAAAAAAATAAGAGAAAAATTTTCTCGATTATACGAAAAAAATTATAATAAAAGAGAAAAAATTTCTTGATTTTAAGAAAAGAGTGTGCTATTATGACAATATCAAACATAGTAAGGGAGAAAAAAGGAGGCGGGGTTTTGATAAAAGAGAAAAAATTTCTTAAAACCAATTTCTTATCCGGTGTCCTGGCCTGTTGTTTTGGCCTTTGTATGGCCGGGGTGACCGGACTGTCCAGAGGAATCTATCCCATGACGGTATTTGTGCTTTTGATCCTTATCGGGATGGTTCTGCTGGGAAGCGCGGCCAGGGGAGCGCCGGATCAGCCGTTGTCCAGGATATGGTGGAAGGAGATCGGATACCAGAACAAAGTGACCATCATCGGAAGCGAACTTTTTGAGGAGTCCAAGGATGCCCTAAAGCATGGGATTCTCAATGCCATCATTGACCAGAACGGATATGAACAGGGATACAAGGGCGTTTCCATTGCCTTTGACAGCATTGTTCTGGGGAATGAGGTGCCGTCAAAGCACGAGATCAACACCTCCCTGATCCTGAAGAATAACCTTCCCCTGTAGGGATAAAAGGAACTGCCCGGGCCTCCCTGCCGAACTGGTCGTTGCGCACCTGTTCATAAAAACGGGCACAGGAAATCCCCACCAGCAGGCATCCTGCAATTAAGAGTATGATAATTCTGCGCATTATGCGGTTATTTTCAAATTCCTTTTTTGGCGGCGGTTGGGGCGTGTGTGCCCTTATCCACTGAGGGTACCATAATCCCCCAAAAATACATCTGGAAATCCAGGATTTAATCGACATTTTTTAGAGTTGATGTCTATTAACAAATCCTCTCTGTGAAGGAAAAAAGTGCTGCCCTGCTTGCGGTTTTCCAACCGTTTGCATGGCAGCACCTAAATCTAACTACTTTACTATATCCCCAGCACAATAAATACCGTATCCTGATCCCCATATTCCTTCATCTCAAATGCCAGCAGTTCCAATAGTTCCTCACGCCTGCGTATCATGGAATAATCTATCAGCCGTTCACCTGCCGCCACCCACACCTGAGGCAGCTTTTCTCCCATATCACCATACTCGCTGTATTCCTCCAGCAGCTTTTCCATGGATTTAACAGCTCTTCCAGCAGTGGTTTTTCCATAAACCCCGCTTTGTCTGTATAAGCGGAGTGTTCCATCATAGGCGAGTACATATACGGATGGTTTTTTCCTGCAAAAGAATTCCATAAACGGATTCTTCTGCCTGTGTTCCACCCTGCACAGCCAAAAGCTCCCGTTGGAATCCATCATTGATTCCCCATGCCGGAAGTCTTTTTCCTGTTTTTTTATGATATCCTCTATCTGGGATTCTTCCAGGGGGAAGGTCTGTGATCCGCCCACCCAGTGGCAACCGCCCTGACAATACCTCTCTGGGGTTCTGATTTCATGATGACCTGCACCGTATCCCGCACAGCCCCTGCCCGGATCGCCCCCTGGACCGCCTCGGCCTTTAATTTCTCCAGTTCCTCCATGGTTGGGGACTGGATGGTCCGTTCACATACTTCCCGTATCATTGCCAAACCCACCCCAATGGGTGAAATGGCAATGGGGTCCCTGCAGTAACGGTATTCCCTCCCCAGGATCCCAGCCACTGCCGGAAGAAGGGATGGACTTCCTCCCCCTCC
>Ga0192242_10575_pt1 | contig 11970 bp, 8 predicted proteins | sample Koala_Koa27_J3_FD_131235 | JGI IMG/M metagenome (GOLD analysis project Ga0192242, IMG submission 131235) | Enriched cells from koala feces incubated with labeled cellulose particles, San Francisco Zoo, California, United States - Koala_Koa2-7_J3 ...
TTGCTTTGGGTAGTTCACCGGACATTGGATAGTGAACTGGAAATTAGAAATGCAGAACTTTTATTTTCCCCTCACTCTAGCATCTTTTCTAAATATAGACTATATTTGCAACATTCCGCAAAGGAATATTTGGCAGAGTATAAATTAAAAATCGGAACATGTTAATTATGAATAACTCTTATCGGCGATACGAGGTGTTATTGCTGTTTATATTAGTCTTCAATTCTACTATTTTTGCGGGGAAAGTGGATTCGATAAACTGCTATTTCCAGAAGTTAGATCAACAAATATTGAATATAGAGAAATTTGAAAATCAGAAGCAACAGAAAATTCAAGAACTGAAAGCCGAGCTTACAAGCACTCAAAAACCGGATAAACAATATGATATTTATTGCTCTCTTTTTAATGAATATCAGGCATACAATTATGATTCGGCATTTGTCTACGGAAGCAAATTGATTCAGATTGCAGAAGAATTGTATGATCAATCGAAACTAGCCGATTCCCATCTTATGGTAGCGTATAGTTGTATTTCTGCCGGATTGTTTTTAGAAGCCAAAGATCTGTTGCAATCCATTGATTCTGTCAGTTTGGATACAGAACGGAAAGTGGCATTGTTTTCCACCTATTCCAAACTTTATTTAGATATGGCATTAGCTATTCAGCATAACCCTTATAAGAACTATTATCTGAAACAATCAATCCGATACAGTAATTTAATTATCGACATAAAAGGCAAGGAAAAACCATTAAGCAAGTTACAACAAATTAATATATATAGGTGTCAAGAGGATTACGTAAAAGCAATAGAAGCAACCGAACATTTTCTTAGTACAGTGAAAGTGGATGATCGCAGCCGGACCCTTTGTTACGGTGGAATAGGCACTTTTTACTTACTAAGTGGTGATACTCTACGTGCTACTTCCTATCTAACAGAAGCAGCAATCGGAGATATTAGAAATGTCACGAAAGAAAGTTCTGCTTTATCTGATCTGGCAACAATTGCATTTCGTCGTGGAGACATAGATCATGCATACCTTTATATAAAACAAGGGATGAACGATGCATACTTCTTTAATGCGCGCCACCGCAAAGTGGAAGCCAGTGATATTCTACCTATTATTGAAGCCAGCCGTTTTGAAATAATGCAGCAGCAGCAAAGCAAACTATTTATAGCTTTGTTATTCGTAACTTTCCTCTCTCTATGCGTTCTGACAGCTATGTATTTTATACTGAAACAAATGAAACAGTTGAAAAAAGCCAGAAGACTAATTCAGAAACAGAATGTAGATTTGAAGGAAGTAAATAAGAGATTGAAAGATGGAAATAGGATAAAAGACGAATATATAGGTTATTTCTTTAGCCTCAATTCTGCATTTATGGATGAGTTCGATAGTTTTCGTAGATTAGTAACTCGTAAATTGGCAGGCAAACAATACAATGAATTATTGCAAATAGTAAAACAGGATGATTCCCAAAAGAATAGAGAAAATAAGTTTGTTTCATTTGACAGTATATTCCTAAAGTTATTCCCGGATTTCATGGAGCATTTTAATGCTCTATTTCCTGAACAGGAACAGATTGTTCTTCCATCACCTGTTACACTTAATACAGAATTAAGAATATTTGCATTAATCCGTTTAGGAGTTACGGATAGTGACCATATTGCTAAATTCCTAAATTATTCAGTTAATACGATTAATACATATAAGTCTAAGGTAAAGAATCGTTCTATCATCCCAAATAATCTCTTTGAACAAAAAATAATGGAGATAGAATCCGTGAAATCAGATATAGAATGACAATATAAGGGTTTAAAACCATTATATTATAGAATTGTTATCTGCCATTATATCAGTCTGTTATCTTTTTGAATTATTATATTTTCATTATAGAAAAGAGGGCTTTGTTGTTTTTAACTCTTCTGGCAATTAATTTTGCAATATCAAAATCGTTGTTCTAAAAACTGAGTATTATGAAACACAAAGTCTGTATTTTCCTTATATTACTGATGGCTCAATTAACTTGGGCAAATCCTATTAATAATAAAGCTATAAAAGTGGAAAATGCTGTGAAAGTTTCAGCAGGATCCATAGAAAGATATCTATTTCATTCTGATTTTGTAGATGAAAGGAATGTGGATATTTGGTTACCAGATGGTTATACACCTACTAAAAAGTATGCAGTGCTTTATATGCACGATGGACAGATGCTATATGACAGCAGTCGAGCCTGGAATGCAAAAGAATGGGATATAGATACTACTATCGATAAACTGATAAAAAAAGGCAAAATTAGAGAGGTAATAGTAGTAGGTATCTATAATAACAGCAACAAACGTCACATTGAGTACTTTCCTCAAAAGGCGATAGACAACATAGCAGCACCAGAATACCAAAAAGTGATGGATCTGATGCCCGGAGGTCCTTTAGCAGATAATTATTTGAAGTTCATTATCAGTGAGCTGAAACCTTTCATAGATGCTACTTATTCCACCAAACCGGATCAGAAGAATACTTTTATTGCAGGTTCAAGCATGGGTGGATTGATTTCCATGTATGCTATTTGCGAGTATCCTCAGATTTTCTCAGGAGCCGGATGTCTTTCTACACATTGGATTGGTACGTTTGATAATAACAAGGAGATTCCGGCTGCATTTAATGAATATCTGAAGCAGCATTTACCTTCGCCACGAAATCATAAAATCTATTTTGATCATGGGACGGTAGGGCTGGATGCCAACTATCCTGAATTTCAAAAAATGATTGATGCTACGGTGAAAGCAGTCGGATATACAGACAAGTCATTGATGACTTTGGAGTTCCCCGGTGATGATCATAACGAAACATGCTGGGCAGCACGTTTACATATCCCTTTGATCTTTTTACTTAAGAAGTAAAAGCTTGGCGAGAGTTTTACTTTATCCTTAATAATTAACCCTAATTTTCTATTTATGAAATCATCTCATTTAAAGATGGTATGCACTTGGTGTGTACTATTGGCAAGCATTGTCTTTGCTCAAGCGCAGACAATAGAAGTCAGAGGTACGGTTTTCGACACTCAGAAAGAACCGGTACCTGGTGCCAGCATTCTGATTAAAGGAACCGGTACAGGAACTATTACTGATGCGGATGGAAAGTATGCCATCAAAGTTTCTGATTCGAAAGCCGTACTCGTGTTCTCTTTTGTTGGATATACTCCTCAGGAGTTCATAGTAGGTAACAGAAAAGTTATTGATGTCGAACTCAAAGATGACGCTGTTTTACTGAAAGATGTAGTTGTTATTGGTTATGGTTCGGTAAAGAAGAAAGACTTGACCGGTTCCATTACTTCAGTGACTGAAAAAGACCTTCAGAAAGGTGAAATTTCTCCTGACCGTATGATTCTTGGTAAAGTTGCAGGTGTACAGGTTACTCCTAACGGAGGTGCTCCTGGTTCAGGTAGTCGCATTCGAATTCGTGGTGGTGCATCATTGACGGCAAGCAACGACCCGTTAATGATTATTGATGGAATTCCGGTTGACAATGCCGGAGTTGCCGGTTCACCAAGCGTATTGAGTACTATCAATCCGAATGATATTGAATCTATGAATATCTTGAAAGATGCTTCGGCAACAGCTATCTATGGTTCAAGAGCTTCTAATGGTGTAATTATCATTACCACTAAGAAAGCTGCTTACGGGCAGAAGATGAAAGTGGATTTCAGCACTCAATTCTCTTTGTCTTCCATTGCAAAGAAGCTGGAACTCTTATCAGGAGATGAAATCAGAGATGTCGTGAACAATAATCCGAAGAGTACTAATGAACTTAAAGGTTTGTTGGGCAAACAGAATACTGACTGGCAAGACCAGATTTATCAGACAGCTTTCGGTACAGATAATAATCTGAGTCTGACGGGTGCTGTGAAGAATATTCCTTATCGTGTGTCATTGGGATATCTGAATGAAAACGGTATTCTCAGGACAGGTAATATTGAGCGTATTACCGGTGCTTTGAACCTGAATCCCCGTTTCTTTGATAATCATTTAAAGATTGACGCTTCAGTAAAGGGTAGCCGTATCAACAACCGTTTTGCCAATACTGATGCCATTCAGACAGCAGTTTCTTTCGATCCTACCCAGCCGGTGAAGGCAGATGACTTTGATAAGTATGATGGCTATTTTACCTGGCTGATGCCGGATGGGAATTTGAAAACACAGGCCCTTACCAATCCGATGTTGTTGCTGAACACTTATGATAATACGTCCAATGTATCCAGGGTGATTGCAACTGCCCAGATTGACTATAAAATGCATTTTCTTCCTGAACTGCGTGCCAACTTGAATGTCGGTTATGATTATTCAAAAGGTAAAGGTAAAGTATATATTCCTGAATGGGCTCCTCAAATGGCATCTCGTAATGGACAAAGCCAGGAATATGGCAGCAACAAGACCAATAAACTGTTTGAATTTTATTTGAATTATGCAAAAGAGTTTACTGGAATTAAAAGTTTTTTTTGATATAACTGCCGGTTATACTTATCAGGACTGGTTGACACATTCAGATAATTACATTGATTATACAGCTACCGGAGAGGAATTTAAGAAACCTGATTTCCCATTTGACGAGCCCCGTAATACATTAATTTCTGTATTTGGACGTCTGAATTATACATTGATGAATAAGTACCTGTTGACGGTTACAGTACGTCGTGACGGTTCATCCCGTTTTCATCCGGATAATCGTTGGGGAACATTTCCGTCATTTGCTTTGGCATGGAAGATTAAAGAAGAAAATTTCCTGAAAAACGTGGATGCAGTCAGTGAATTGAAACTACGTTTGGGATATGGTCAAACCGGTCAACAGGATATCTATCTGTACTATCCATACTTGGCGCGTTACGAACAAAGTTCTAATGTGGCACAATATCAGTTTGGTGATCAATTCTATTATATGTACCGCCCGGCAGCTTATGATCAAGAAATAAAATGGGAATCAACTGAAACTTACAATGCCGGTTTGGATTTTGGCTTCCTGGATAACCGTATCACAGGTAGTTTGGATATCTATCTGAAAAAGACAAAAGATTTATTAGCTACCGTAAGCGTACCAGCTGGGAGTAATTTCAGCAATCAGTTGATAACCAATATTGGTAGCTTGGAAAATAAAGGTCTTGAGTTTACCTTGAATGCCGAAATAGTGAAGTCTAAAGACTGGAACTGGAATGCATCTTTTAATATGGCTTTTAATCGGAATAAGATAACTAAATTAACTTTGGTTGATAGCGATGAATACGAAGGAATTCCGCAAGGATGGATTTTCGGTTCTACCGGCGGCACTGTACAGATTCACAGTGTAGGATATAACTCCTTCTCTTACTATCTGTATCAACAAGTTTATGATGATAACGGCAAACCGTTAGAAGGCGTATATGTTGACCAGAATAATGATGGCAAAATCAATAATAAGGATCTTGTTCGCTCCAAATCGTCTGAACCTAAGGTGACTTGTGGTTTTAGTACCAGCTTGTCCTTCCGTAATTGGGAATTGAGTACCCCTTTGCGGGGTAGCTTCGGTAACTATATGTATAACAACATGAACTCTGCTCTTGCTACTTATAGTAACATCCTGAGTCCCAGTAAGAGTATTCTCAATGCTCCTAATAGTGTTCTTGAATCTAATTTTTATTTGAACCAACCACTTTCCGACTATTATCTGGAAAATGCATCGTTCGTAAAGATGGATAATCTGAGCTTGTCTTATAACTTCGGTAAGGTATTTAACAAGACGGTTAATGTTCGCGGTACACTGTCCGTGCAGAATGTATTTACCATTACTAAATACTCAGGAATCGATCCGGAAATAGCGGGAGGCGTTGACCGTAGCTTCTATCCACGTCCACGGACATTCACATTAGGATTTAACATCAACTATTAATAAAGAAGACATCATGAAAAAATATAGATTAAACCGATTTGTAATGCCATTGGCATTGTTGCTGACGATGTTTGTTGCAGCAACCTCTTGTCTGGACGATTTGGACAGATTCCCGACGAATGATACCACTTCTGAAAAAGTATATGCTACCTTTCAAGGCTATAAAGAAGTGATGGCAAAAGTGTATGGCTCTTACTCGCAAGTAGGCAATGACCTGGCTTCCAAAGATGATATAACGATGGGTGACGGTGCATCCGCCGATTTTCTTAGATGCTTCTTTAACCTTCAATGTCTCACTACCGAAGAAGCCATTTGTACTTGGACGGATAGTGGCATTCCTGATTTGAACTTCATGAACTGGTCTTCCAATAACACTTTTATCTCCGGGCTATACTACCGTGCTTTGTATCAGATTGCACTCGTGAATGAATTTCTTCGCGAATCTACAGAAAGTAAAGTTAGCGGGCGGGGCATTACAGGCAACGATGCAACAGAAATCAAATATTTCCGTGCAGAAGCTCGTTTTCTCAGGGCATTTCAGTATTGGGTATTGATGGATGTATACGGTAACCCTCCCTTTGTGGACGAAAATACACCGATAGGGAAATTCCTGCCCTCACAAATAAAGAGAACGGACTTGTTCAAATACATTGAATTGGAATTGCTTGAGGTACAGGATTTGTTGAAAGCCCCCCATTCTAATGAGTATGGTCGCGCTGATCAAGCTGCCTGCTGGGCATTGATGGCTCGTATGTATCTGAATGCAGAAGTATATACAGGTACAAAGAAATATTCGGAAGCTATTACCTATGCATCCAAAGTGATTGGTGCAGGGTATACACTCAAAGAAAACTTCAGCGAGTTATTCATGGCCGATAATAATGTAAATAATTCGGAAGTCATTCTATCTATCAACTATGACGGTCAGCGAAATAAAAGCTATGGTGGATTGACATTTATGATTAATGCTTCCTTTATAACCAGTCGTGAAGATGTCCCCGGTAAAAACTTCCAGGAATATTTTGGAATGGGTGGACTAGGCGGTTGGTATGGTAATCGTAGCCGTAAGGAATTGCCTGCTAAGTTTGATGAGGCTGACGGGCGCCGTTTATTCTTTGGTGCTAAGCCGAATGTAGACAATGTGAATGAATTTACAGAAGGGCTAGCTGTTGCCAAGTTCCGCAATATTACCTCCACGGGGCAGAATGGTTCCAATTATGCAGAGGCATTCGCAGATACGGATTTCCCGTTGTTCCGTCTGGCAGAAATGTATCTTATTTATACAGAAGCAGTTCTCAGAGGAGGTACAGGAGGTGATATGGTAACCGCTGTAAGGTATTTCAATAACTTGCGTAAACGAGCTTTTGGTAATGAATTTGCCAATGTAGGCTCTATTTCTCTGGAAGAGATTCTGGATGAAAGGGCGCGTGAACTCTATTGGGAAGGTTTTCACCGTACGGATTTGATTCGCTATGGATTATATACTTCTGGTAGCTATGTATGGCAATGGAAGGGTGGAGCTAAAAATGGTGTGGGTGTCAGTGAAGACCTCAACCTGTTTCCCTTACCTGCAACAGATGTAATGGCTAACCTGAACCTAAAACAAAATACGGGCTATTAATCAGTATTGAATGACTTAAATAGGAAATAGTATGAAAAAAATATTTAATCAATTAGTTGGAACGTTAGCATTCTCCATACTGCTATTCTCTTGCGAAAGTGACTTGGAGAAGGTAGTATTACAACCTGGCAACGGACCTGTACACGTAACTGTTAATACCGATGTACCACTGGTATGCTCCGCAGAAAATGCGAAAGATACGGCATTTGTCATTACATGGGAGGCTGCGGATTATGGAAAAGATATATCTTCTTCCTATACATTACAGATTGATGTGGCAGGGAATGATTTTGCAGCACCGCAAGAAGTCGTTGTAGGTAATAATGTATTTAGTAAACCTCTTACTTCGGATAACCTGAATTCTATTATGCATAAGTTGGGGCAAGCTATTGATGTAGCTACTGATCTGGAGGTACGGGTTATGGCAAAACCGATGGTATTGGGTTCCTCGGAACCTGTTCTCCCGATTCTGTATTCACAGACAGCAGTGAAGGTTAATGTAACATCCTATGCTATGGCTCCTCTGCACTTGATCGGTTCTATGTTTGGAGTTTATTTCGTAGACCCGAATGTATGGGATATTGCCAACTACCGTTATGTAATGTTCCGTGATGATGCATTGGCTACAGATGAATATACAGGGTTTATCCGCGGCTTTAGTGACGTGACTTGGGCAGGGCAATTCAAATTTATTAATGATGGTGATTTGAATACTTACACGATGTATGGAAAGAAAGATGCCAATACTCTATCTCTTACTGGCGGTAACTTTGAACTTCCCCAAGATGGATATTATACCATTACGGCAAGTACTTCCAAAATGACTTATTCTATCAAAGAATATGATGCCAGTGCAGCACCTGTATATGCAACAATACAATTATCTGGCTCAGGTGTTGCCAGTATAGTTACCCTGGTTCAGGCATACTACGATCCGCACATCTGGATTGCTGACGATATCACCCTGACTACCGGAGAATTAACTTTCCTAAGCGGTTTGAACTCATGGAGTGCAAAGACTTTTCCTTACGGTAAAGGAACTGTTGATGGTGATGATATCAAAGTGACTAAGGCCGGAAAGTACTATGTCAAGTTCAATGACCTGACAGGACATTACGTCTTCTATCAGAAAAATTAAGAGTCTATGAAACTTTGTACTATTTTCATCATAGTATGGGCTACGTTCGGATTTTCTCTGACCATGTTTGCACAAAAAGTAGAGCGGGTAGAACCGCTCTGCTGGTGGACAGGCATGAGAACCGAATTACAGTTGATGTTATATGGACAAAATCTGAAAGATGCAGGTGTGAAAGTTTTGCAACCCGGAATGACGGTGAAAACGATTCACAATGCTGAAAGTCCGAACTATTTATTTGTGGATATGGCTGTCGAGAAAGCTGGTAATTACACAATAGAAATTACTCAGGGGCATAAGAAGACAAAAGTCAATTATGAGATTCACAACCGACGTCCTGGTTCGGAAAGTCGTGTAGGACTGACATTGGCAGATGTTATCTATCTCATTATGCCTGACCGATTCGCTAATGGCGATACAGGTAATGATATAGTAAAAGGCTCTACTCAGATACTCGATCGTAATGGCTTGGAATCCCGGCATGGAGGTGATATTCAGGGAATCATTGATCATTTGGATTATATGGCAGACTTGGGAGTAACTGCTTTATGGTCAACTCCGTTACTCGAAGACAACCAGTTTTATCATCAGTATGCCATCTCTGATTATTACCGCATCGACCCACACTTCGGAACCAATGAATTATATTGTGAAATGGTGGCGGAAGCGCATCGTAAAGGATTGAAAATAGTTCAGGATATTGTACCCAATCATTGCGGTTCGGGACATTGGTGGATGAAAGATTTGCCTTTCACTGATTGGGTGAATCACTTTGATACATTTACACAAAGCAATTATGCCTTGCAAGCCTACAGTGATACGCATGCTTCAAAAGTAGACCGTATGCTATGTGGACATGGATGGTTCGTAGAGAGCTTGCCGGATATGAACTTGTCCAACCCTTATACATTGAAGTACTTGACTCAGATGGCCGTCTGGTGGATTGAATATGCCAATCTGGATGCTCTCAGGGTAGACACTTACTTCTATATGGGATATGAAGGTGCTCAATGGACAAAGAGTATCCGTAATGAATACCCCAATATGGAGTTCGTAGGTGAAGTTTGGGGCAATGACCCCGGAATCATTTCCTACTGGCTTGGGGATAGACCTAAACATGACGGATTTGCCAGCCATTTGCCTAAAGCGATGGATTTCCCTTTGGAGCGTTCTTTGGTTATGGGGCTTTCCAATGATAATGAAGCATGGGGAGGTAGTACAAAAGCTATTTATAATACAATTGCACAAGATTTTCTATACGAAGATGCGATGAATTCTCTGGTTGTCTTTGCCGATAATCATGATATAGATCGTATCTACAATATGCTTGGGAAGGATATCCGCAAGGTAAAGATGGCGATGAGTTTTATTATCACTACCCGTGGATTACCGCAGATTTATTATGGTACGGAACTGCTGTTTGCTGACGATCCGCGAGGAGGTGCGCATAAATGCCGCATGGATTTCCCTGGCGGATGGGAAGGCGACACAATCAACTTGTTTAAACCAGAATACAGGAATGCTCAACAGCAGGAGATGTTCGATCATGTACGTAAGTTGCTTCATTTTCGTAAAAGTACACCGGTAGTATATAATGGAAAGCTGATGCATTATGTGCCTAAGAACAATATTTATACCTATTTCCGCTACAATGATTCTGAATGTGTGATGGTGTTATTGAATGGGGCTTCGCAATCACAAACTATTGGTTGGAACCAGTTTGAAGAGCGATTGCAGGGGATGAAAGCCGGGTATGAAATCTTGTCCGGACAACAAATAACAAAAGGTGAAAAGATAGAGATTGAATCAAATAGCTCTTTAGTTATTTACTTTAAAACAACGAAATAAATGTATACAAATTTAAAAAAATAGATTATGGCAGATTTAAAATTACTTTTTGAAGCAATCCTTAAAGGAAAGCAGAAGGATGCAGTTGAGATTACTCAACAGGCAATAAATGAGAACATAGCTCCGAAGGAGTTGATTGACAACTATCTGATTAAAGCAATGGAAGAAATCGGTAGTCGTTTTGAGCAACAGAAAGCATTTGTGCCCGAATTGTTGATGGCAGGTCGTGCTATGAAATCCTCCCTTATATTATTGCAGCCTCTATTGAAAGGTGGCGACGAGAAATCAGGATTGGGTACAGTAGTGATTGGTACTGTAAAAGGTGACTTACATGACATCGGCAAGAATCTGGTAGGTTCCATGTTCGAAGGCTGTGGATTTCGAGTAATTGACTTGGGTGTAGATGCAGACAGTGATAAATTTATCTCGGCTGTGAAAGAGCATCAACCGGATGTTATCGGTTTGAGTGCTTTGCTGACCACTACTATGCCATATATGAAGACAATTATAGATGCTTTGGAAGAAGCTGGACTTCGCCAACAAGTGAAAGTTATGGTAGGCGGTGCTCCGGTTAGTGCCGGATTTGCGGCTGAGATTGGTGCAGATGGATATAGTGACAGTGCCAACTCTGCGGTAGTGCGAGCAAAAGAATTATTAGGTATAACGCATTAAAAGGTAAAAGGAGGTCTGGTATGGGCAATCAATTGATTCAGGTAGATATTATTTCCGGTTTCCTGGGAGCAGGAAAAACAACTCTTATCCAGAATATTATCGGAGGGGGGCTCATTCAGGCGGATTAATGATATTGGAGAATGAATTCGGAGCGATAGATGTAGACGGCGAAGTATTGGAAGCGGCAGGAGTTGAAGTGGAGAGCATCATTGCAGGCTGTATTTGCTGTAGTGGGGCGGATGTCTTTATTAACAAACTGTCTGAAATAGCAAGCAGCTATGCACCACGACAACTAATTATAGAACCGACCGGCATTGCTCGTTTGTCCGATATCCGACGTATATTCCAATGCAAGGCAGTTGGAAGACTTTATCAGTTGAACAGAGTTGTAACTGTAGTGGATGCCGTTACTTATCCCATCTGGATAAAGGTTTCTAAAGACTTTTTTAATGATCAGATTCGATTCAGTGATCTTATTTACGTAAGTAAAGTGGAAGATTGTATGGCTCAACAGGTAATAGAGTTACTGTCTTTAATAGATATGATTCATCCAGGGTGCCCTGTATCTACTGATATCCATGAATTGTTAGCTTACTGGAATACAGGCATTAAGAAGAAAGCATGTTCATCCATGTACTTGGCTCCGGGAAAAGTCAGTGGACTGTTTGAAACCTTTTCCATTGGATATTCTGAAGGTTTCAACCATAGTAGTCTGCTGCAATTACTGGATAAAGTACAAGAGGGAGTGTTTGGCTCTGTGTATCGCATTAAGGGATGTT
>Ga0192242_10576_pt1 | contig 11932 bp, 10 predicted proteins | sample Koala_Koa27_J3_FD_131235 | JGI IMG/M metagenome (GOLD analysis project Ga0192242, IMG submission 131235) | Enriched cells from koala feces incubated with labeled cellulose particles, San Francisco Zoo, California, United States - Koala_Koa2-7_J3 ...
TTGATATCACTATCCTTAAGCACTTGCTTTTTCTGGAAGAGACCGGTATTTGTCAGAATATTCTGATCCTTCAGTTCTTTCTTTGTTCCGAAAACAAACCAAGCGGTGTTCAATGCTTTATCCTGCTCAGCTACGGTTTTAGCTTTTGCTCCATTTTCGGCAGTAAGCACTTCTTTGTCAGTTGACAGGCCAGTCACAGCTGCATCCAATTCCTGAATACGAATATTCTTGGAGGCAAGTTCAGCCTGCAATTCCTCGATACGCTGGGTTTTGGCTACCAATTCCTGGGTCAGAGATTCTACAGCTTTCTTCAACTGGGTAGAGTTATTCTTGCTACTTTTCAGCATAGCTTCCAGTTTAGCGATCTGCTCTTTGTTTTCCTGCATTTGTTTCTGGATAAATTCAATATCAGTGGCTATTTGCTGCTTAGCTGATAAAGAACCTTCTGAAACCGCACCACGCTGCAAGTCTACGCGGCTTTCGGCGGCATTGATTTGGCGGAAGCCTTCAGAGATATCATTGAAAGTACCCATCATTTCATCCAGTTCAGCATTACGCTGAGTAAGTTCCATCAAAAGAGAATCATTTTCAGCTTTCAGTTGGTCTTTACTTCCACCTGACAAGCCGTCGCACGATGCCATAACGGCCGCACATACAATTAAAACTGCTAACTTTTTCATACGCTTTTGTTTTACGTTGGTTAATGAAGTTATTTAATCGTCTATTCCTGCTACTACTATTACTATTTCTCCACGCGGGTCATTGGCCGTGAAATGCTCAATCAATTCAGTCAGAGTGCCACGCACCGTTTCTTCGTGCATCTTCGAGATCTCTCGGGATACAGATGCCTGACGTTCCGCACCGAAATGCTCTGCAAACTGAGTCAGCGCTTTCACCAGATGGTGGGGAGACTCATAAAACACCATGGTACGGCATTCCTCTGCCAATATCTTCAGACGTGTCATACGTCCTTTCTTCTGCGGAAGAAAACCTTCGAAACAGAATTTTTCATTTGGCAAGCCCGAAGCAACCAAAGCCGGCACAAGAGCTGTAGCCCCCGGCAAACATTGTACTTCAATACCGTTGCGAACACACTCACGCACTACCAGAAAGCCCGGATCAGAGATTCCCGGTGTACCTGCATCTGATATTAACGCAACAGTTTCACCTGCCTTTATTCTATTAACAACACTTTCCACCATTTTATGTTCATTAAACTTATGATGGGATTGCATTGCGTTCTTTATTTCAAAATGCTTCAGTAAGATTCCGGAAGTGCGCGTATCTTCGGCAAGAATCAAATCCGCCTCTTTCAGAATACGAATAGCCCGGAATGTCATATCTTCCAAATTTCCTACCGGAGTAGGCACTACATAAAGTTTTCCCATATCCGTAATTGCTTTAGCTGAAGTATTTCTTAAGAAGTTCTATAAAATCAACCACCGTTTCATTCTCTTCATCAGGATTAACGGTAGAAGAAAAGAGTTCCAATGCCTTTTCTAATGAAGGAGCAGCGCCCAACTGTCGTATCACTTCATTCATGCGGGCAGTATCACCGCCAAAAATCTCACGGGCAAAGCGGAATGAGTCATTCAGACTGATAGCATGCCGCAGATCAGTGGCCAGTTTTATCCGCTCTGCTAAAATAGGCGATGCAGAAGATATTATTGCGGACGGTTCAGACTCGGGTTTGGGCGTGGACTCAGGCTTGGGAGATACGACCTCTACCGGCTTGGTGATTTCAACAACGACTGGTTTTACAGGAATCGGTTTAACCGGTTCAGGAGCAGCGGCCGGTTCGGGAATAACCACTGGAGCGACAGGAGCTTCAGGAATGGCAACTACCTCTACAGGAGTTTCATCCAGCAGTTTCTGCAAAGCATCCAGTCGTGCACGCATCTGCTGTATATTCCGTTTAACTACTACCTTCAATGTAGGGTTGGCGTCTGTTGCAAGAACTTGCATTAAATATTTCAGTTCCTGAATATCCAGTTCTATGTCGTCCAATAATGTCTGCATTTCCTTTCGCATCACAAATGTTAATGCCGCAAATGTAGAAATAAATAATGAAAAAATATCGGAAAGCCATTAAAAGTGTTATTTTTGCGGCTAAAATAAACATTTTAGAACAATGGTATTATTCTCGGAAGACCATATACAGGAAACCAATCGTAGAGGAAGAATCGAAGTTATATGTGGCTCAATGTTCTCCGGTAAGACAGAAGAACTGATCCGCCGTCTGAAACGCGCTAAATTCGCCAAACAGCGTGTAGAAATATTCAAGCCTGCCATTGATACGCGCTATTCGGAAGAAGAGGTCGTATCTCACGATAGTCATTCCATTGCTTCTACGCCGATTGATTCATCGGCAAGTATCCTGCTGTTCACTTCAGAAATCGATGTAGTAGGTATCGACGAAGCGCAATTCTTTGATAATGGCCTGATTGATGTATGTAATGAGCTTGCCAATAATGGCATACGTGTTATTGTAGCAGGTCTGGATATGGACTTCCGCGGTCTTCCCTTCGGTCCTATGCCGGGACTTTGCGCCATTGCCGATGAAGTATCCAAGGTCCACGCTATCTGTGTGAAGTGCGGACAATTAGCCTCCTTCTCACACCGCACTGTCAAGAACGACAAACAAGTCCTTCTGGGAGAAACGGCCGAATACGAACCCCTCTGCCGGGAATGCTATCTGCGGGCAATAAAGGGAGATCGGACTGCCGCCGGTGGATAAACTATAAATAAAAAGCAAAAGCCTTATGGAGCGTAAGAAAATTACATTCGACAGTTTTATCCGTGCTGTCATTCTCGGTGCTATCATCATTGGGGTATTAATGCTCCTGAAGCGATTGAGCGGCGTATTGCTTCCGTTCTTCCTTGCCTGGCTTATTGCTTATCTGATATATCTGTTGGTAAGCTTCTTCCAGCATAAGCTACGGCTAAAAAACAGAATAATATCTATCTTTTGTGCCTTGTTTACTCTCAGCGTTATAGAAAGCGTTGCGTTCTATCTGCTTGTGCCGCCCATGATTCAGGAATTCCTGCGGGTAAAGGATTTATTGATAGAGTACTTCAGCACCACTCATACAGCAAGCAATGTCCCCACTACCCTCTCCGAATTTATCCGGCAGAATATCGACCTTCACATCTTAGAGCAAATGTTCAGCCAAGAGAATATATTGGATGCCCTTAAAGTAACCGTTCCTAAACTATGGTCGCTTATATCGGAGTCTATCAACCTCTTATTCGGGTTCTTCACCGTCTTCCTCATCCTATTATATATAGTATTTATTCTGCTTGATTACGAAAGTATTTCCGAAGGCTGGGCACACCTGATGCCAAAGAAATACCGGAAAACAGTAACCGGCATACTGAATGATGTAAAAGACGGCATGAACAGATATTTCCGCGGACAGGCATTAGTAGCTTTGTGCGTAGGCATTCTATTCAGTATCGGCTTTCTGATTATAGATTTCCCGCTGGCCATTGGTTTGGGATTATTCATTGGTGCACTGAATATGGTGCCTTACCTACAAATCATCGGCTTTGTCCCCACCATTATGCTTGCCATTCTGAAAGCTGCGGATACCGGTGATAATTTCTGGATCATCATAGCTTCGGCTGCTGCTGTATTTATAGTAGTACAAATCATACAAGATGGCTATCTCGTTCCCCGTATCATGGGAAAGATTACCGGTCTGAATCCGGCTATTATCCTGCTCTCCCTATCCATTTGGGGATCGTTAATGGGAATGCTGGGTATGATTATAGCTTTGCCGCTTACCACTCTGATGCTCTCCTATTATCAGCGATACATCATTAATCAAGAAAATATTTATAAGACAGAAACCACTGAAGATCAACCAATAGAGGGTATAGAAGAAAAATAATGCAAACTTTTTTCCTCATATTCCTTGCAAATTAAATAAAAGTACCTATCTTTGCACCCGCTTAACAGCAATAAAGGTTTGATTCGCTAGCTCAGCAGGTAGAGCACAACACTTTTAATGTTGGGGTCTTGGGTTCGAGCCCCAAGCGGATCACTGAAAGACAAGTCAAAACAAGACTTAAAGAAGACAACTCCTACAATATCAAGGTATTGCAGGAGTTTTTTCTTTGTATAATGTCCGTGACCAAAGACACGAAAAGGTCACAAAAAGACATACTTTCATGACCAATTCGTGACCTGTCCGACCTTTCGGATTTTAGGTCACGGAATGTCTGAAATTGGCAGTTTGTTGTCTTGATTTGTCCGTACTGCAAATATCTCATTTTCAGTTCATTAATTTAATTTTGCAACTAAAAAAAGAGATTATGAGAAATACTTTCAAGCTACTCTATTTCGTCAAGCGAAATGCAATAAAGAAGAGCGGCAACGCACCGATTATTGCACGTATCACATCATTATCGACCAAATTGTAGCCCAGTTCAATACCAAACTGGAAATAAATCCGACTCACTGGAGCGTGAAGTTAGGCAAGGCTTCCGGCAGAACCGCAGAAGCCGTACACATCAATTCCATGTTGGAAAGCATTCGCAGCACGGTACACCAACATTACCATGCGTTAATGGCGCAGGATGGATATGTAACGGCAGAACTGGTAAAGAACGCCTTTTTAGGTAAGATTGCAAGGGAACGGACTTTGATAAAATTCTTCAAACAGCACAATGAGCAGTATTTGCAAAAGGTCAAAATGAATACCGCAGACAAGACCTATTCACGTTATGAACTGACAAAGAAACAGCTTATGGAGTTTATGAAGTTCAAGTACTCCGTTTCCGATATGTTCATTAAAGATATAAATGTGGTATTCATTGAAGATTTCCTACTGTATATCAAGAATAACTACGGGTGCAGCCATAATACGGCTATGAAGTTCGTACAACGCTTTCGCACAGTGGTAAATTTTGCCAAAAACACAGGTTTAGTGACCGCTGACCCTTTCGGGAGTTATCGGATAAGGTTTGAACGTACAGACAGGGATTATCTGACTATGGAAGAAATTACTGCTATTTACAATCACAAGTTCAGCACCAAACGACTGGAACAAGTACGTGATTTGTTTATTTTTAGCTACTATACGGTACTTTCTTACATTGATGTATGCGAACACTAAGGCAAGAGGATATTCGTACCGGATTTGACGGTAATTTGTGGATTGTACACAAAAGCACAAAACGAATGTTACATCTACCGTTCGATTGCTGGATATACCCAAAGCCATATTGGAAAAGTACAAAGAGCAGTTAGCAAACGGTAAGATTTTACCCATTATCAGCAATCAGAAAATGAATGATTACTTAAAAGAAATCGCAGCCATTTGTGGAATTGAAAAGACTTTGACCTACCATGTTGCAAAACATAGCAATCTGTCTTTGAGTTTGAAAAACAGTGAGTTGTGATAGCAAAATATTCGACAGGTAACGATTTAGAAACGAGCCAGTCTCGTTTTATTCGTTAATTTTTCACACTACACAAAGAACGGCTTATGGCTACAAAGATATGAAAATTGTTGGCTCCAGATAAACTATTGAAGAATTTTCTTGCAATTAACTAATTGCCATATACCTCAATCAATGAAGCGCAGTTCTTTAATTCTTGCATTAATGGAATTTTTAGAAACTTACAATCCTCAAAACGATCATATTCGTAATCTTCTATTATTTTATTCAGCGAGTCAGTGTAGCTCCAATTATCTTTTCCCTCAGAAAAATCTTTATGACGTCTTTTGATTCGTTGGAGAAAAGTCTTGGTAAAGCTACGAGTTATATCATTATATCTCTCCTTTATGTCGAAAAGTCTATCCCACGTTGCTACTTTATCCATATCTCCAATAATATCTATAGCCAAATCCGATCGATCAAGTTTCCTTAGATCTTTGGCTTTATCAATTGTAATATTAATTTCAATACGATGCTCCTCATTACTGAAAGGATAAAATGCTTTAGCTTTCTTTTCAATCGGGTCTTTAACTTTCTTTCTGTCAGAATTGCATTTATAACAAAGGGGAACCAGATTACTAAAGTTTACACTAGCAAATGGATAATCCGATTTTGGCAAATAATGATCAAATGCTTCTCGATATTTGCTCTCTGTAGACTCAAATGTCATATATCCACAACAAGGACAATATTGAAACTCATTTTCCCGAATCAGTTTTTGATAGTAATCTTGCTTTGTCCCAGGAACTTTTTTTCTTTCAAGCAAAATTTCATAAAAGTCAATTAAAAGAGGCTTTATTTGCTGTTCTACAACTTCTGGTAATTCATTTAAATGCACCGGAAGTAAATCACCATTACATAATTTCTCAATTTCATTATTTGTAAAAAAAGCATTTACAATTGTTTCTCTCTCTTCAACACTTAAGCTTTTACACGTCTCATATATAGTATCGATTTTTGTTTTTAACCAATCATAATTGTCATATATATCTTTAAAATTAGGATGAATTTTTGAACTGCAAGCATCTCCATTAGCTTCACACCAAACGTTGCACACAAGATGTTCAAGCATCTCGTGTAGTTTAAATATTTCGTGATTTTTTAACGGTTTATAAAGCCTAAGCATATTTAATTCTTAAATTTAGACAATAATTGATTCAGGCGTGCCAATACAAGATCTTTCTCTATAGAATCTCCTAAATGACGAATTGCTCTTTTAGTGTTCATAACATCATCTAAGGTATCTATATTCTCAAAGTCAATATTCTCTAATTCTTTATTAGAGTATTCACCAATAGACAAATCGTACTTAAAGAATCTTTGGGAAATATCATCCACAGATCGTCCGTATGTTTTAAACCCAAGTTTATCAACACTTAATGCTGACATTCTTCCTGTTTCCTCGTCTTTCTCGAAATATATAACATTATTAGGCATACAATCTGAAATAATAAATGGAGAATGAGATGTAATAAGCACCTCCTTCATCATATTATTTCCACCTTCAGCCTTAATGCTATCATTTAGCACTTTTATAAATTTTGCACGCCACCCAGGGTTAAAATGTGTCTCTGGTTCATCAAGTAGAAGTAGACAACTTCTTTCTTTTAACATAAGACAAATCCCCATCGTATGTAAAAACTGATGTTCCCCATCGGAGAAATTCCGAAGTAATAATTCTATTGATTTCTGTGTTTCTTTATCCTCTTTGATGATGAGGTAATCTAAAAAATAGAACACATTTTGCTCGGGACTCCCTGTTGGGAGTTTTCCGTCAGTATAATATCCCTTAGAACTATAAACCTCTTCTTTGATAGAATCTTTTACTATTCTCAAATTGAGCTCATATAAAACCTGAAAAAGTCGAAATAAATCTAGTGAACTATTGAAATTATCCCGAAATGCTTTTTTCGTATTGTCATCTACAAAGAAATCTAGCCACATAATATCAGAATTAGAGAACCATGATGATGCACATTTTTTGAGTTTGCTTAATTGGGGTTCCAACTGCTGAAGTATGGGAAATTCTTTTCTTTTTTCCTTCTCATGGTATAAACGATGAAGATTTAGATTCATTCGGAAACTACGCACCCCCTTAATATCCAATTCTTTTTCTATTGGCTTTAAAGTTTCCTCATTTTCAAAGAGTAGGATAGACAATAAAACCGCCTGGCTCATCTCGCTGTCAATATATACTAAGCTTGTTTCGGGCTCATAATAAGCATAGTCCTTTATAACAGCTTCCTTATATTCGTCAAAATGGACTAACTTATTCTTTATGAAAGGCAGACTTAAAATCTCATTTTCTCCAGAAGAATACCCCACTACTATATCAGGCAAGTATTCTTTTCCTGGCGCTGGTAACTCTTGATTTTCAGGCGGAATTAAAGACATGTCTCGAATAGGTTGTTCCGAAGTGAACGGATAGGCCTGGATAGTCATTACGGGAGCTTCTCCTTTCTTTTTAGATATCGTAACAAGGTCAGCCAAAGTCGGTACATAATATTTTTTGTTATGGCTACATGTCAGATACTTTAACACAAAAGCATCAACACTACATATCTCTCGACGAAAATATTTTTCGAAACTCTTTGGCTGAAATTTCGCAACACACATTTCCAAATGGTAGAAAATAGCGGCTATAGCCTCCAATACATTTGATTTACCACTACCATTTAATCCAACGAAGCAAAAGGGCTGAAATTTCGGCATATCATTTAGACTATCTTCTGATAAGCTATGAAAATCCACATAGAACCCAGCATGTAGACTTCTAAATTTTTCTCCTATTTCTATACTTACAAGTTTCATTTTAATGCTAATGAAATATTTTTATTCTCATTATAGACTTGCCCCACCTTGTCTCCTTCCTTTAATAGCTGAAAGATTGCATGCTTTGCTTTGTTGTATAAATCTCTATCCTCAAATTCATTATAATTTATTTTATCAATTAATCTTTGTAAATAAGCTATATCTGAAGTGATTTTTGAGAGGTCATTTATTTTCTTTTCCAAATCAATAACCTTAATTAGAGCATCAAGTTCTGCATCAATGTTGAAATTCAGCTCTCCATTAAATGCCTTCTGAAGGATTGAGTTAAATAATGTAGATATTTCATTAAGAGAAATTGATAACTTTTGCTTCCTTTTATGTATTGCTATGTATTGTTCCTCAAATTCCTTCTGTTTTTCAAAAGGACTATTGGGGATAGGGAAATTACTTACTTGTCGCTTATTAATTGTTGCAATACCAGTAGTTTGCTTCGCTTGTCGTAGAAAGTAATATTTCCCGAACTCACTCCTTAAAAGCTGAATTAGCCAATAAGGTGAATAATCATCAGTACTATTTATTCTAAGACGAAAAAGATGATTCTGATATATATATTTATTTTCTTCAAACTCCCATACAGCATCTCGTCCTAATTTGTCACAATCACCGCCTTCAGTAATAAGTAAATCTCCTTTGATAATATTATACTTCTCAATTTCATTTGGGGTAGCCTGGATCGTTTTAACCTCACTAAAATCAAAATAACCATCCTGTGCATTGGCAACACGCAAATATGGCACATCACTTAAGGTTGAACTTTTGGTTTTTCTCCCTTTAGTTAGTCCCGAAACAATAGTCGCAATATCGGCAAGTGTTTTCTTACTCTGTTTATATTCGATTAAATCATTCTGAAACATATCTAAGAAAATAGCCCTAAGCAAATCTTCTAACAGTTGAAGACTTTCTTTTCTATCCGAAATTAACGCATTTGCCTTATCTAGTACAGAAACTATTTTATTCTGAATATCAATTGGAAATATAGGTATATCGATATTTTCAATATACTTGTAAGATATATTTTTTAATCCAACACCCTTAAAGCCTTTTTCTAAAAGATACAGATTTTGGAAAAAAATAATAATAGACAAATTTGGTATTAATATATTCAACTTTCCTAATAGCAACATAGCAGTGCGAAGTTGTTGCGAAAGGTTCATCGCAATAATGAATACTTGCCCCACCTCCATTGCCAAATATTAAAGCCTCTTCATAATATTGAGGCTTATCCGTCCTTTTTGACACAACTAAGCTCGAAGTATAAAAAAGAAAATTTCCTTCATCTGCTCCATCTCCTGCTTTCATTTTAGATTTAGGAGCAAATTTGAACAACTCTTTAAGTTTCTGTATTTTCATCCTATCAAGCTATTCAATTCATCCATATTTCTTAATATTTCTTTCTCAAGCACCAGAAGCTTTGATAATATTTCCTTGGGAGGATCATATGTTTGCTCCTCATAAACATATTCTTTATAGCGATTATAGCTCAAATCTAGATCATTGCCCTGTATCTCTGCTATTTGCACGTAGAAATATGTTTTTCTGTCTTCTTGAAGGTCATATTCCCTATTTTCATATTTGCTTTTTGCTTCAGGCAATGGATATCCTTTTAAGCGTCTTCTGTTATCATCTAACGAATAACCATCGCTGTTAAGTTCATAGAACCAAACTCTTTCTGTATTCCATCGAGAACTGTTTTGCTCTACTTTTGTAAAGAGTAATATTGCGGTTTTAACCCCTGTGTAGGGTTTAAAAACTCCACTAGGCAATGAAATAACAGCTTCGAGGCAGCAATCTTTTAGTAAAATCTCTCGGATTTGTTTTTGTGCCTTTTGACTGCCAAATAATACTCCTTCGGGAATAATTACCGCGGCTTTCCCTCCATTTCGTAACATCGTGGAAATTCTGTCAAGAAATAACAACTCACTTGATGAAGTATCAACCCTTAATCCAGGATGCACATCCCCTTTATCTATTTTACCTGTGAAAGGAGGGTTTGCAAATACAATATCATAAGTACCAGCTTCGTCATATGAGCGACTTAAAGTGTCTTTATATTCTATTTGAGGATTATCAATGCCGTGCATCATTAGGTTCATCAATGCTAGCCGAACCATGGTAACATCAATATCAAACCCATAAAAACTATTATCTAATTCATTTTTTACTGTTTCATCAAGAATAGCCGAAAAAATACCTTTCTCAAACCCGTCATCATCTATTTCGAGTTTTGAGGCATCTTTTCTTCGTGTACATTCTGTTTGGATATACTGATATGCCCCAAGCAAGAAACCTGCGGTTCCACACGCAGGGTCGGCTATTTTGTCACCAACTTGTGGCTTTACTAATTCCGCCATTAATCTAATAATATGGCGAGGTGTTCTGAATTGACCATTCTTACCAGCTTGAGCAATCTCACTCAATAACATTTCATATACATCACCTTGAATATCTTGAAAGGCATGTCCTTTTTCGCTTGCATCTTTTTCTATCTCAACATATATTTCTTCAATTTTATTAATAACTTCAAGGAGCAACGCTGGCTTTTCAATAATGAAAACAGCGTTCTCCATGTACTTTGTAAAAGAAGAAGTTCTTCCATTTAATCCTTTTAAAAATGGAAACACGTTATATCTAACATGTTCGAGCAATTTTTCTTTAGGTGTAATTGTTTTAAATTGCGCCCACCTTAATTCTGCTTTCTGTCGAGGTTTTTTAGCTTCATTATAAGCATTCATTATACTAGCTTTTTCCTCATCAGTCATATTGTCATTGATCGCATACTCAGACTGATCTACATATGGAATATATTCGCCAGTAAATTTGCTACGATATCCTTCATGCGAAAATTCAGTAGCAGCCTCACGTTCTACCTCTAATTCATCCAAACGTTTCATAAACAGCAAATAGGTAATCTGCTCTATTGCAGACAAAGGGTTAACAACTCCTCCGCTCCAAAGCGTATTCCAAAGGCTATTAATTAAACTTTTTAAAGTTGGATTATTCTGTAACATACTATGTTGATTTTTTAACTTTCATTTAAAACTCTAAGAGAGAAACTAATTTTAGATACCAAGTAACTCATAATTAGTACTTCTTCCACCTTGCGCTTCTTTCTGTAGAATCCCTTTCGAGATCAAGTCTTGAATGTCTCTCAAAGCAGTATCAGAAGAAGTTTTTGTAATTTTAGCCCATTTTGATGATGTAAGTTTACCATCAAAACCATCGAGCAACTTGTTAAGCATAATCCTCTGTCGATTATTCAATGAGGTTTGAGAATACTGCTCCCAAAATTTAGCTTTTACAATGGTTGACTCTAAGATCTTCTCCGTATTGATCAGGGCTCTTTCAAGACAAGATAGAAACCATAACAACCAATTCGTGATATCCCCATCTCCCCGTTGAGTTTTCTCCAATATATCATAATATACTTTCCGTTCCTCTAGAACTTGGTTTGACACGCTATAAAACCTTTGAGAAGTATTATCGCTACGGGCAAGCAACATATCTGTTATTGCACGGGCAATTCTTCCATTCCCATCGTCAAAAGGATGGATTGTGATAAACCAAAAGTGAGCTATTGCGGCTTTTAATACAGGATCAATTGATATGTGACCATTATTCAGCCAATCCAAGAAATTTACCATTTCACTTTCTACAA
>Ga0192242_10582_pt1 | contig 11766 bp, 7 predicted proteins | sample Koala_Koa27_J3_FD_131235 | JGI IMG/M metagenome (GOLD analysis project Ga0192242, IMG submission 131235) | Enriched cells from koala feces incubated with labeled cellulose particles, San Francisco Zoo, California, United States - Koala_Koa2-7_J3 ...
GGCTAAAGTACTTTAAGGGGACGGCATTTGTTCCCAATGGCGAAGGGTGGCCGGGTAAGAATAAAGATTATAATACTAATTATCAGTTCCAAAGTGGAAGCATTGATAATGAAATTAGCTTTTTCTTGGATGAGGCCATGAAGGCATCGAAGGAAGTGGCAGATAAATATAAGGATAAATTAACCATAAATACGGGACTGTTGCAACAATCTGCTAATGATGCAGTGAATCCTTATTATGACATGTTTGCTTCATCCGATCTTTCGGGAGTTTCTGAGGTTTTGTTATGGCGCCAATATGTCCAAGGGCTGAGTACGAATAATGTAGGGATAGCGGCTAATTGGGGAAATTATTTAACTGGTTTAACGAGCATTTATGTAAATAATTTCCTGATGTCTGATGGTATGCCGGTTTATAAACATGGTTCTTATGCTGACGGAGATGATTTTTACAAAGGGGATAAGACGTTGACAGATGTGCGTACTAACCGTGATTCCCGTTTGTCACTCTTTCTGAAAGATAAGGGACAGGTAAATATTATCTATCCCGATATGGCAGGAATTGATGTACAGATGGAGGAACCGGCTCCTAACATTTTGAGTACAAGTGACAATCAGCGTGGATATGCTACAGGCTATTCCTTGCGCAAAGGGGGAACTTTCCGGCAAAGCGAATGTAATTTGGATCATGGTTTTGTGGCTGCCATTGTATATCGTGCAACCGAGGCGTTACTTAATTATATGGAAGCTTCTTATGAACGCAATGGAACTTTAGATGCAAGTGCTATTGAATATTGGAAACTTATTCGCCAGCGTGCTCATGTGAACGATGACCTACAGAAAACGTTCGATAACACTGTTATGGCTGAAGAAGCTAAAAACGATTGGGGAGCTTATTCGGCAGGACAAGTGCTGACAGATAAGATTTTGTATAATATCCGTCGTGAACGTCGCAGCGAATTTTTGGCTGAGGGGCTTCGCTATATGGATCTGTGCCGTTGGCGCTCAATGGATCAGTTGATGGTAAATCCGTTTATACCCGAAGGCTTCCACTTCTGGAATACTCCGATGCAGCAGTGGTATGATGCGTCTAAAGTGGTGGCTGATGGAACAAGTGCAGCCAATATGTCACCCGAGGAAAAAAGTGAGTACTATCGTCCATACCAGAAACAGCTGAATCAGACCTGTTATGACGGATTAACCTGGAATATGGCTCATTATCTCAATCCTATTATGATTAATCAATTCTTGCTGACAGCTCCGGACGGTAAATCGATGGATCAATCTCCACTCTATCAGAATCCGTATTGGCCGATGGAAGCTGGTGCACCAGCGGAGAAATAGGTGATGTCGGAGCAGGCCCTTATGTTCGGAAGAAATTTAGGTGAAAAATGATTTTAATTAGTTGAAATAGTTATTATGAAGTGGATCTTTTTATTGACAATTCTTGTAGGATTGAGTATGGGAGCCTGCTCGGTACAGAGCTCGGAGAAAGTAGTAAAGAATGGCATGCCCTGGTTTGATGATCAGGGGAATATCGTTAATGCACATGGTGCCTGCATTGTAGAAGATGGAGGGCGGTATTATCTTTTCGGAGAATATAAATCAGATAAGAGTAATGCCTTTCCCGGCTTTAGCTGCTATTCTTCGGACGACCTGGTAAACTGGAAGTTCGAACGGGTGGTATTGCCCGTACAATCCGACGGAATACTTGGTCCGAACCGGGTAGGTGAGCGTGTGAAAGTAATGAGGTGCCCTTCTACCGGAGAATACGTCATGTATGTGCATGCCGATGACATGGGATATAAAGACCCTTATATAGGATATGCAACTTGCAGCACAATCAATGGAGAATATACATTGCACGGGCCGTTGCTTTATGAAGGAAAACCCGTAAAACGCTGGGATATGGGTACTTTTCAGGATACGGATGGCAAAGGATATCTGCTGATTCATCATGGTCCCGTTTATAGGCTGAGTGAAGATTATCGCTCAGTTGAGGCGGAAGCATCGTATGTGAAGGATTCGGGAGAGTCTCCGGCCATGTTCAAGAAGAATGGAATGTACTATTTGCTGTACTCAAACCTGACCAGTTGGGAAAAGAACGATAACTTCTATTTCACTGCTCCGAGTATTGAAGGACCTTGGACAAAACAGGGAATATTCTGTCCCGAAGGAACACTGACGTATAACTCGCAAAGTACTTTCGTTTTTCCTTTGAAGCGGGGGAATGATACGATTCCGATGTTTATGGGCGACCGCTGGTCATATCCTCACCAAGCTTCGGCGGCAACTTATGTATGGATGCCTCTGCAAGTGGAAGGAACGAAGATTTCCATTCCCGAGTATTGGCAATGTTGGGATATCAATAGCCTGAAGCCTGTGGATGCGTTATCTGAAGGAAAAGTGCTTCCAAACGGACACCTGACTTCGAATGTCAAAGGAAAAACTTTGGAGGTTCCTTTCAGAGGAACGCATGTGGCTATAGTAGGTGAGTCGAATCCCCATAGCGGATATGCCAAGGTAAGCGTGCTGAATGCAAAGAAAGATACCGTTTATTCTTCATTGGTAGACTTTTACAGTAAATATCCGGAAAAGGCTATTCGTATTATGACGCCGGAAATGGCTGAGGGGGATTATACGCTGTCGATAGAAGTGACAGGTATCATACCGGTGTGGACGGATAAATCAAAAACGATCTTTGGAAGTGACAATAGTTTTGTGACAGTGAATGATATTTATTACTTTTGAAGCATAAATCAGAATATATGAAAAAAGGGGTTGTTGGTTTGGTATTACTTCTTATGGCGCAGCTCTGCTGTGCGCAGTTCAGCTTGCATTCCGGGAAGCTGGTTACGTTGGCTTGTGATAGGACGGAAGAAAAGGTGGTGCGGACTGCTTTGAAATTATTCGAACGTGATTATCTATCGGTATTTTCGGCATCCGTCGTTACAGATACACAACACGTGGATATCATAGTAGGTACCCTTGGAAAAAGTTCGCTGCTAAAGAAGACCGGAGCGGATACTTCAGCTCTGGAAGGTAGGAAACAGGCTTTTCTGCTGACAGTATTGCCGGATGGAAAATTGCTGATAGCTGGTAGTGATGCGCATGGTACGGCTTATGGTATCATGGAATTATCCCGCCTGATAGGTGTATCTCCCTGGGAATGGTGGGCGGATGTAACGCCGGAGAAGAAGACTTCTTTTGTGCTGTCGGCAGAGTATCAGACATTGCAATCCCCTTCCGTGGAATATCGGGGTATATTTATCAATGACGAAGACTGGGGATTGATGCCTTGGAGCAGTCAGACGTATGAACCGTCGGATATAAAAGGACATATCGGTCCGAAGACGAATGCGCGTATCTTTGAACTGTTGCTGCGTTTACGCGCCAATACCTATTGGCCTGCGATGCACGAATGTACTTTGCCTTTCTTCCTGACGGAAGGAAAGAATGAAACGGGCAACTTCCGTACGCAGTTGTCGTTTGCTTGCCTCTGTTAACACTTCAGCATTATCAGGCAACGGTTCGGTAATAATGGGAAAGTCGCCAAATTTACGATAACGATTGAAATACTCGCAAGCACGAAGGAAATACATTTCTCCAATATAATGCTTGATCGAAGCCAAATCACCGGTTATTTGATTAGAAGTACCACTCAGATCCGCTCCGGTTGCATCACCAAACTTTGGTAATACATTGGCAAAAAAGAAATTCAACCGATAAATTGTTTCAAATTTCCAATTATCACTTTCCTTGTTAGGCACTAACCACCTATCTTTCGTATAGCTGTCAGAAGCCGTCGTTCCAATCTGGTTGTCTGTACCTTTATCATTATCGAACATACCATAATAACCGCCATGAGAAGGCAATATACCGGCATAAAGTTTATCAGCATAAGCCTGCAAATGGGTAGCATCAGTAAAATAAGTTTCAGGTGCCAAAGATGACTCAGGCATTCTATCAAGAAAATCATCGCATGAGGTGAAGCCGGCACCCAGCATCAACGACAATAAAGCAATACATATACTATTTTTTGTTTTCATTGTATTATCGGAATTAAAGAGTTAAACTTAAACCAAATGACCAGGTTCTGGATAATGGATAGGCATTACCGCCATTGCCTCCGCTAATGGTTTCGGGGTCAAACAAAGAAGATAAAGAAGTTCCAGTCCAAAGATTTTCTCCTGACACAAAAAGACGGCATTTCGCAAGCCCCACTTTACGCATCCAGGTGGCAGGCAGTGTATACCCCACTTGTAAGTTCTTCAGGCGAATGTAAGAAGCATCCTGCAAATAACGGGTTTGTGTCTGCTGATTCTTGTTACTTTCGCTAAATATGGGACGAGGATAATAAGCATCCAGATTGGCCGAAATCTCATGTCCTGGCAGACCGATGGACTCGGCGCGGAAATAGTCTTCATGTTGGACAAAAGCACGGGCATGCCACATACTATTGTTTCCACGCACACCAAACAAATAGCCGTTATAGTTATTGTCACCCCAGTAATCACGTTTCATCACTCCCTGGAAGAAGCAACGCACGTCGAATCCTTTCCAGTCAGCATTCAAATCAATGCTAAAGAAATAATGCGGATTCTTGTTTCCAATAACTTTCAAATCACCATGATCACTCAGTGTTTCAACCCCTTTCGTAATTCCCGGTTTTCCATCTAAATCTTTATACATTATGTCACCGGCAGCCCATCTGGAACCAAGAGCACTTTGTCCGCCTACTTTGTCAAGATGAGCTTGCATTTCTTCATCCGTTTTAGCAATGCCGATAGTTTCAAATCCCCAGATTTCATTGGTTTCATGTCCATTCAGATAATTCCATATCGACTCTGTTGTATTTCCCGGATAGCTGTCGATAATAGTCTTGGAATCAGATAAAGTAACCGTTGCACCATAACCAAGGCCATTGTTCATGCGATCCCGCCATGTGAGTGCCAATTCCCAACCCTTCGTTTTCAAGTCACAGTTGTTGGTTTTCGGAACTGCTACTCCCAATGTTGCCGGCAGTTCAAGAGCCGGTCCTACCATGTTCTTAGTATAGCGTGTAAAAACATCGACCGATCCTATCAAACGGTTATTAAACAAACCAAAGTCCAAACCAGCATTCCAGGAGCGTACACTTTCCCATGTAAGCATCGTACTAATCAAGCTTCCCACTTCGGCCGTACCGGGCTTCTTGGCATCTTGCAGCCAGCTACCGTCATTTGATTTCAAATTCATCACACGATAGGTGGGATACCAAGCTGTTGTATTTTGATTGGACAACTCTCCATACGAGAAACGGAATTTAAATGTATTCACCACGTTGGCTATCGGTTTCCAAAATGCCTCTTGAGCAACATTCCATCCCAACGAGAATGAAGGCGCCAATTGCCAGCGATTACCACGACGGAAGCGTGAAGTACCATCATAACGCATATTCACTTCAGCCAGATAACGTCCTTTATAGTCATAATTCAAACGACCGAAGAAACCTGCAGTAGCCCACTCACTATGATTACCACTAATATAAGGATCTTTAGCTTCGCCTTTCCCATTTAGTCCGGTAGTCAAATCAAATTCCGGCATATCTTCGTTCATCAATCCATATTTGGTAGTTTCCGAATAGTCTTGCTTCATTTCTTCCGCTTGGAAACCAGCCATTACTTTAAAATTATGTGTATCATTAAGTGTATAAGAATATGAACTATAAATATTCAAATTCAGATAGTTTTCCTTTTTATAGGATTGCTTGAGGCTTGTATCTTCTTTCTTATCAATAATGGAACCGTCCGCATTGTAGCCATTATAGGGAAGCGTGGTTTGCTTCATGGACTCATCATAAATGCTGTAATTCAATTCTACATTGGTAATCCAATTCTTTATCGGTTCCAGCACAAGAGCAGCCTGTTGATAATGCTGGTCTGCCCTGACATTTCTCTTACCGCCCTTTTCCAATAAAATGGAAGGGTAATTGGACATCAATTCACCATTCGGATCATATAACGGTAAATTAGGCCAGGATTGTCTTCCCAAATAATCATAGAAAGAACCATTGCTGATATAAATAGGCCGATGTTTGTCACCACGAGTAAAACGGGTGCTATATTTAATCTTTAACCAATCCGTAATAGTAGCATTTATTTTTCCGGCTGCATTGTAGCGCTCCAAACCATCATCACCAAGTTTCAGCAAGCCACCCTGATCCAAATAATTAAATGATGCGTAATACGTTATCTTTTCCGTACCTCCTGTTACACTCACATTGTGTTCCTGTGAGAACACACTACTCTTATATGTTTCCTCATACCAATCCGTATTGGCATATCCTTTTGTCCAGGTATCTTCCCACAAATTTGGATTATCAGGCCGGGCATCAAGACTATGAGGCAATAATCCCGCCTGATAGTCAAGCATCTTCTGCATTGTTTCATTGCTGAACACCTGATTATCTCCTTTATTTATCGCCGCACTGTTGAAGAAGTTAGCAAACGTGTAAGAGTCCATCATTTTCGGCAAGTTCATCGGGCTTGCTATACGGAAACTGTTATTATAGTTCACCGATACTTTTCCCGCCTTGCCACTCTTGGTAGTTACCAAAATCACACCGAACGGTGCACGTGAACCATAGATAGAAGAAGCTGCCGCATCTTTCAATACCGAAATATTTTCGATATCCTGCGGATTAACCGTATTCAGGTCACCTTCCATACCATCAATCAAGACAAGAGGACTCCCACTTGAACCATCGCCGATAGTACCATTACCACGAATATTAATACTGGCTGTTTTATCTATCTCACCAGTATTAATTGAAATCTGTAAGCCTGGTATCAAACCTTGCAAAGCCATCGTTGCACTGGCTACCGGACGCGATTCGAGTTCTTTTGCCGTGGCTACACCTACTGAACCTGTCAAGTTCACCTTCTTTTGCGTACCGAAACCAACCACAATTACTTCATCCAAGGTTTCAGTATCTTCAATCAAAGTCACATTCATACTTTTTCCGCCTACTGCCTGTACTTCCTGTGTCTTATAACCTATATAAGAAATTATAAGCGTTACACCAGGATTTACTGAAAGAGAAAAGTTTCCGTCAATGTCGGTAACGATACCATTGGAAGTTCCTTTTTCGAGTACGGTTGCACCGATAACGGGTTCACCTAATACATCCTTTACCATTCCCGAAACCTTAATTTGTTGCTGTACGATCTGCACATTCTGTTCATTGCCTTCCGCCATCACCGAGAGGGGGTGTCCGGCAATGAAACCAGTACAAAGCAGTAAGGCTGCGAGTGCCTTCCGATTGTTCCTAAATGAATCTGATTTCATTGTTTTTCTTTTTGTTAGATAATAATAAGGTTAAATAAATCTCAATACTCCATCCCGGAAAGGGATATGCAAATGTATTGAGTACTAAATAAAAAGACCGGGGACAAATATACTTTCAAGGCAGGGTAAATTCGTCATGACTGTTTTATCCCGCCTTTTGACAAATCTACCCTGCTTACAAATATGATTCACAAAGTTGGCTCTACTATTTTCATACTACCATCTGTGTTGAATTCCAGCTTATCCATGCAAACTTCACGATGATAGCCTGCTGCCCAACCCATTTTCACTGCATCAGGACGTTTGAAGCGATGGTAAACAATATGCCATTCATCTTTTTCGAAAACTTGCAATACAGAATTATGTCCGGTTCCGTAGATACCTTTCTCCGATCGTTTCCACAAGATGAGGTTATTTTGCGGAATATCCAGCGGTCCGGTAGGCGACTGGGCCGTGGCATACCGCACCCGGTAGTTTTCGTCTCGTGTATCATTTTCCGACCACATAAAATAGTACAGACCGTTACGATAAAACACCTCAGTACCTTCTGTATAGTTGGAAGGAGTTATCCGCTTTGCCGTACTTTTCTTAATTGAAATCATATCATCGTTCAGTTCGGCAACGGCCAGATAGCCACATCCCCAATATAAATAGTACTTACCGCTTTCCGGATCTCTGAAGACATCCGGATCTATTTGTTGTCCGCCTACCTGTCTCTCCAGCTTATAATTGACAAGAGGTTTGCCGAGGGGGTCGGTAAATGGACCTACCGGATCATCGGCTACGGCTACCCCAATTTTTTTATCGGCAGAATAGTAATAGAAGTATTTATACTTACCATCTATCTTCCGCTCAATAATACAGGGAGCCCAAGCACGCTTATCAGCCCAAGTAAGGTCACAGGTGAAATCAAAGATTATGCCTTCATCCTTCCAAGCCTTTAAATCAGTGGATGAGTACGCTTTAAAATAATGTCCGCTCCATTCATGAAAACCATCGCTCGTGGGATAGATGTAATATTTTCCCGTTTTATACGAATACATCACTTCGGGATCGGCATAATAACCCGGCAATACCGGATTATGACTTGACTTTAAACAACGCAAACTGTCTTGCATGGTATTTGCCTTTATTCCAGGTACGGAAAAAAGCCAGAAAACAGCTAAAAAATACAAAATGAATCTTCTTAACCATAATTTCTTCTTTATCTATTCTGTTATTATCATCCTTCCAGTAACTATAAGAGAAGGAGATACAAAAATAAGTTTTTCACTCCGGAACTGGCAGGGGGAAATCGGGAGAGAAGCAGGGAGAAATTCGTCAATAAGGTAAGCAATATCTTAACAACCATCCTTTAGGAATAAGGATAGCAAGGGGGGGTATTAAGCAAAACGGTGTAGATAAGCACGAAATGTGCGTATTTATTATATTTTTGTAGCAAAGAAAAATCCAGTTACTATCATCATGTGTATAAACTATTAAATTTCTTCCATCCGCATCAGCTCACAACCGCTGAACTGCATCACGATGCAATGCAACTGCGTGCCTTGTACCAGTTGTTGCACACGTCCTCCGGCAGCATACCCTTTTATCTGTGCTACGGCTTCCTGCCATTGTGCTTCGTGCTTTACCTCGAAATCTTTGGCTGGCAGATATTTCAATTCAAGGATATAACTGTGTGCCACTCCGTCATAATGCAACAGGTCGGGCATCAGGAAAAGGTCGCAGAAACCGTGGTTCAGTTCCACTTCGGGGGCAGTAAGATAATAACCGTTCACGCTGAGGTAAGCGGTGAAGAAGCCTTGTATATTCCGTTCACCCTCGATGGCGCTACGTACGGAAGAATTTTCTTTATAAGCATGGGCGATGAATTCCAGAGACTCGCGCCAACGACCGTCGTAGGCCATATCGTAGAATAAGTCCGCCAACTCATTCAGATTAAGATAGTTCCTGTTCTGATACTCTTCCAGCATAAACTCATAATACTGCTTGCGCACGTTATTATTAGGAATACTTAGTACAAGACGATCGCCCCGCGTTGCAGTAATCGTGAGCATACCGTAATAAAACAATAAGCTGGGAAAAATCTCCGCCTTCACCAACTCTTTGGCGGGGAAAGTAGTAAACAAGGGTGCAACGATTTGCCCTTCTTCCGTAATCCTGCGCAACACACCCTTGCGGTCGCCATCCAGTTTATCCAACTGAATGAGTTTCTTCATCTTGTTATAATCCGTGCGGGTATTGGGGTCTATCATCTGCCTAGGAGATGTACCCGAATTCATATAATTACGCAGATAATAAAACACCATATCGCAGTTGAACATCTTCGGGTCGCGACCTAAACTTTCCTCAGCAAAGCAATAATTATCATACCAGGGTTTCATTTCCGCTATCATCGCCTCTATATCACCCGCCAGTTGCCCGGCATCCTGATAATACCGGAACATCTCACGTACATCCACCTCACTGAATCCCAGCATCATATTAAACAATGGGTCAGTGCTGATATTCCAGCCGATATTGAAACCACTGGTCAAGTCGTCCAACGTAACAGGACTGACACCTATCATAAAGATACGTTCGAACATGCCTTTGAACTTCTTGAATATCTCCCGATAGAATCCGCTGGCATGAGTCAGGGCATGATAGATATCCTCACCTTGCTCATTAAGCACCACATTGGTGAAATTATCGTATTCGTCAATAATCAGGTAAAGCGGATAACCCAGACGTCTAGCTTCAGAGTTCAGCATATTCAATTTGTCGGAAGCTTGTTTGCTGGCAAAGAAAGTCTCCACAAACTCAGTACTATAGGCATCCCGGTAGCTACGCATAAAACTGTCCAACTCTATGCTACAATAGGAATTAAAGTTCTGCGATAAAGATGCAATATCTCCCCCTACCCGGGAAAAGTCAAGACAAACCATCTGATAAGTTCCTTGCAACGGTGTGGGGTGCTTGCCTATCCACAAATTGCCGAAGCGTTTCTGAAACGCATCTTTCTGGGATATATCATAGTACGCCCGCATCATACTCAGGAAGATGCTCTTGCCGAAGCGGCGGGGACGGATGAGAAACAAATTATTGGGCTGTTGTTCCAACAAAGGCAAATACATGGTTTTATCCACATAATACTGATTCTGCTCCACAACTTCCACAAAGTTGGAAATTCCATACGGTATTCTCTTTACTGCTTCCATATTACTTTTACTTTTTATCCCGGGCACTCCACAAAAGTAGTTTATTCCCACTGAAAGAACAAGATATAAACAGGAAAGTTTCCCACAGCTTACTACTGCCCTCTTTCCATCGGAAGAAACATACCCGGATATTTTATTTTCAAAAAAAGTTTTTATAGAGTTTTACCCTCATACTCTCATAAATGTTCCATATCCCTTTATTCATCGAATATACAGCTATGAGAGCTGACTATGAGAGCACTATGAGAGTAAAAGCTCACTCTCATAAGCATTTTTCATCATTCCCATGCTAACACATTAATTATTACCGTAGTGCCCCTTTCCAGGTACGTAAATAGGCTGCATCAATCCACCCACATTTTCCAGCTTTCCTTCATCGCGCAGGCGACGGATATGACGCATGGCAGTCGTTCTCACCATGCCGCACAAATACTGAAAGTCCGTTCTTCTCAGAAACTGATGTGTACGGAAATAAAAATCCAACCGTCTGTCAATCTCTTCATTCGTAAGTCTTTTAAAGCTCAAGTCCCCCTTCAGGCACTTCACTTTGAGTACGCCGAACTCATTCTTCAAGTTTTGGTCGGCACGAAACTTGATGCCTTTCAGTTTTACTTTGGTTGACTTTCGTTTGGTGTCCACCGTCACCGGTTCCGTGCAAGTCAGACAGGGACGGAAGTAACCGATGCCGTCCAGATGCACTTGCCGGCCTTCGGCCAATTCCTTACCCATGACGTGCGACAGTGCATCGAGCACAGCCGAAACATCTGTCTCCGTTAGCGAGCAACGCTCCTGAATGCGGCGGCGCAGCACATCGGTACCCGTAGAGCCGTTCAGTTTGATGCGCGGGTGCAAGGTTTGTCCTTCCTCCTGCTTGTCCGAGGGCTTCGGAACTTCATACCAATCAAATAATATTGCCATTGTTCTATGTTTTTAAGTAACGGTTTCTGTTCTGCTTATGCCTTATGCGGAACAGGTAAATGCTTTAGGTTCTTTATGTTCAGGCTTCACTATTATGATAGGCTCACATTCATAAACATATTTGTTCACTACTATGAATAAATAAGTTCATAGTAGTGAACAAATTTAATCACAAATGTGGACCCTTCATAAAGGTAAAGGCAAAGATACACGATTACTAAGGCAAAAGCAAATAAAACCCTAAGATTATCAGAAGAAACACAGGCATTGCTTTCCTTATACTGATAAAAACCTCTACCTTTGCAAAAACGAGTGCGAAT
>Ga0192242_10583_pt1 | contig 11749 bp, 10 predicted proteins | sample Koala_Koa27_J3_FD_131235 | JGI IMG/M metagenome (GOLD analysis project Ga0192242, IMG submission 131235) | Enriched cells from koala feces incubated with labeled cellulose particles, San Francisco Zoo, California, United States - Koala_Koa2-7_J3 ...
ACAAGTGCGAAGGATTGCCGCTTTGTATTGTGGGTAGGTAGCAAACGGCTGATCAAGCGCCGACTGTTTGACCAGTATATCGAACAGGAATATTCGATCTGATTTTAAAGTTTGTGATGGGAATTGCGGCTTTGATATGGTATGATAAGAAAGCCATATCAAGGCTCTTTCCATCACGGAAAGGAGAGTGACATTGCCTGAGAGAAGAAAAGACAGTAAAGGAAGGGTTCTGCGGGCAGGAGAGAGCCAGAGAAAAGACCTGATTTATCAATATCGGTATAAGGATGTTCTGGGGAAACGGCAAACAATTTACGATGCCGATCTGAAGGGACTGCGGGAGAAGGAGCAAAAGATTCAGAAGCAGCTTGACGAGGGCGTCAACTACGCGGCGGGAAGCATTACCGTAATTGGGCTGCTGGAGCGGTATATTCGCCTGAAGCAGGGTGTTCGCTACAATACTCGTGTGGGATACAATTACGTATTAAATCTGATAAAGAAGGAAGACTTCGGTTATCGGATGATCCGCGATATTAAGATGTCGGACGCGCAGCTCTGGATGATAAAACTTCACGAGGACGGAAAAGGCTACAGTACGCTGACCAGTGTTAGAGGAGTTGTCAAACCGGCGTTCCAGATGGCCTACAATGAGGAAATTATCCGGAGAAATCCCTTTGATTTCAAGTTAACCGATGTGGTGCCAAATGATTCCAAGAAGCGCATCGCCATGACAGCAGAGCAGCAGGAGATATGGATGAATTTTATCCGTACCGACAAGACCTATCGCAAGTATTATGATGAGTTTGTCGTCCTTTTAGAGACGGGGATGCGTGTCAGCGAATTCTGTGGCCTGACCAAAAGTGACCTGGATTTTGCCAACCGGAAAATCCGTGTGGATCATCAGCTTGTCCGCGAGCGCGGCGGCAGATATTATGTGGAGAAGACCAAGACGGAGTGTGGCTGCCGTTTTATTCCCATGACCGATAACGTGTACAGGAGTCTGAAAGCGATTGTCGACAAGCGTCCGAAACTGAAAACGGAAATGGTGATCGATGGCTACAGCGGCTTTCTGTTAATCGACAAGGATGAGCATCCCAAGGTGGCACTTCACATTGAGAATGAAATGTGCTGGGCGATGAAAAAGTACGCGAAGCTGCATCCGGACAAACCGTTGCCGCACATCACGCCGCATGTGTTCCGCCACACCTTCTGCACCAATATGGCAAACGCCGGAATGGATATCAAATCCTTGCAGTATGTGATGGGTCATTCCGAAGTGGGAGTGACGTTGAACGTCTATACCCACGCAAATTATGACCGCGCGGCGGAGCAGATGGCAAAAATTATCAATTTTGCGGAGACCGAAAGTGCCGGAAGGCTTGAAAAATCAGGCTAAAATAACATTTGTTTACTACACCATTTACTACACCATTTGCCCGGAAAAATGCGTAGATTTATAAAGAATTACGTGATTTTCGGGCAAATGAGAAAAAATCAAAAAAGTGCCAAAAAGCCTGTAAAATGGGCATTTGTAGGCTCTTGCGCCAAAGCGTCCAGGCAAAATGTCCAGTGGACATTTTGGTCGGAAAGGGATATAAAAAGTATGATAAAAATACTATTCATCTGCCACGGCAATATATGCCGCAGCACCATGGCTCAGAGCGTTTTTTCATATTTAATAGAACAGTCTGGTCTGGAGGATAAGTTTCTCATCGACTCCGCCGCGACCAGTCGTGAGGAGATCGGCAACCCGCCCCACTATGGAACGGAACGGAAACTGGCTGAGGAGGGAATCCCGTTGATCCCGCATTGGGCGGTGCAGATGACGCGGCAGGATTATCTGGAGTATGACTATCTGATCGGCATGGATCAGGCGAACATCCGAAACATGGAGCGCATCGCAGGCGGTGATCCGCAGGATAAGATGTATAAGATACTGGAATTTGCTGAAAAGGAACGGGATGTGGCTGATCCGTGGTATACAGGAGATTTTGAGGCGACATTTCGGGATGTTATGGAGGGATGCTGCGGATTATTACGATATATAATTCGGGAAAGGGAAATTGACAAAAGAGAATACTAGCTATACAATAAGAGAAAACCTGCGCGTGATTTCCGGATTGTTTTAAGAACGGTTGGTTGGGATGTCTACTGTTAACAGGGGTTGACCTCCTGGCGGGGTATTTCGCAGGGTTATATGTGGGAGAGGGAGATTTATGAAAAAGAAAGTATTACTTGCAGATGATTCCGCGTTTATGAGGAAGCTGCTTTCAGATATTCTGATCGGTGCGGGATATTACGCGATCGAAGAGGTAGGGAACGGTGCAGATGCGATTCGCAGATATCTGGAGTGGAAGCCGGATCTGGTTTTGATGGAAGTTGTCATGCCGGAGATAAACGGAATGAAGGTTCTCGAAGAGATTCGGGCGGCGGATGCGGAGGCGAATGTGATCATGTGTTCTTCCGTCAGTCTGCAGGAGATTGTGACAGAGGCTTTGCGAAACGGGGCAAGAGATTATATTATCAAACCGTTTTCGCCGGAAAGGCTTTTGGATGCAGTTCAGATATGTCTGGATAAACGGGTATGATTGATGGAGCGTTTACTGAAAGCGGCGCCTGACACCTGCGGGTTGCTGATATATAAATGATTCACAGTCATTTACTTTCGCGAATGGCTGTGAACAGGAGTGAGATACTGCTTGATCAGAGTATCCGTATTCCTTTTTCGGTGAATTCGATTTTCCTTTCTTTATATAGATGTCCTACGGCGCGCTTGAATGCATTTTTACTCATGTGCGCTTCTTTTTTTATAATCTCAGGTGAAGCTTTATCGTTGAACGGAAGGACGCCGCCGTATTCCGTGATCAACTGCAATACGGTTTCAGCATCGTCATTCATCTGAAGGTGTGCTTTTTTCCGGATCGTGAGATCCAGCTTGCCGTCTTTTTTTACGTTTGAGACCGTGGCACTGATGATATCGCCGATCTGCAGACCGGTTGTATCTTCGTGTGACGGAATCATAGCGGAATACCGGTCGTCTACTGCCGCAAAGGTACCGAAATTATTGCTGAATTCATAAATGCGTGCGGTCACGGAATCTCCTTCGTGATAGGGAGAATCTGTGTAAAGCAGATGATAAAGACCTTCCATGGTTGCGCATAGGCGGTTGCTTTTGTCGATGTATAAGGTGACCAGGATCTCGTCACCCTCGTGTACTTTCCGCGTCTGTTCTTTATATGGAAGAAACAGATCCTTTTCCAGCCCCCAGTCCAGAAAAGCACCGATGCGGGTGACCTGTGCAACGCGGAGCGCTGCAAAGGAACCGACTGTCAACCGGGGTTCTTTGGTGGTTGCGATCAGCCGGTCTTTGGAATCCTTGTAAAGAAAGACCTGCAGCCGATCGTTCGTGCTGGTACCTGCGGGTACCTGTTTGGCAGGCAGTAATACCCGGGTCTTGTCCTCAGGATGCTCCGCGAGATAGATGCCGAAATCTACTTGTTTTACAACGGTCAGTGTTTGTATTTCTCCTAATTTCATGTTTCTCTCCGTATTAGTTGTCGAATATCAGAATGTCTCCGTCTGTGTCGGCGTATTCTGCCAGATCGCCGGGCCGAAGCTTTGCTGTTCCTCGGGTTGCCTCTGTCACCTGTTCTGAAAAATGCAGCAGATTGTTTTCCGGTACAATGACATCTATCTCTACCGTATCCGTGTAGCGATTATCAAGGACGGGAATGTGTTCGTTTGCCAGCAGAAACTGCAGTTTGCCGATGCTGTTATAATCTGTGTGAATGGTCAGTTTGCGGCCGATTTGCCGGGCGATGATTACACTGGCTGCCAGGCCCGCCTGTGTGGCGGCCTGATAAGCGCGAACCAGTCCGCCGGTTCCGAGAAGGGTGCCGCCGAAATATCGTGTGACGACAACAATGCAGTTGTGAATCTCTTCATTGAGCAATACACTGAGAATGGGTCTGCCGGCGGTGCCGTTCGGCTCGCCGTCGTCGCTGCACCGCTGCAATTCGAAACGGCTCCCTATCGTATAAGCGTAGCAGTTGTGCCGCGCGTCCCAATATTTTTTCCGCATGGCCGTCAGAAAATCTAAAGCCTCATTTTCAGAGGAAACGGGTCGGACGGTGGCGATAAAGCGTGATTTTTTTTCTTCTATCTCACCCTGTCCGCCAACATGGACGGTTTTGTATGGCATGATGAACTCCTTTGAAAAGTAATTCTTGCGTTACTGTTCACTCATCAGCCGCTCATCCCGCTGAGTGGTTGTGAGCCGGTTTGTCCCGCCGGTTCAGTTGCCTTGCCATTATAGCATATTAATGGTAAAATAGTAAATAAAAACTATTCAGGACAGTACTTTGCACTTGCTGCAAAGTGCGTCGAATGGCATGAACATTTTATTGTACGGAGGTTTTTCATGAACTACGGCAGGAAATCGGTAAAGCGTAAAAAAAATCTGCTGATTCCGCGTGCTCTGTGGATCGGGAACAGGATTAAGGCGACAGTTTTTTTGATTGTGCTGATTCTTGCGGTCGGCGCAGCAGGATACGGAGCGTATCGGGCGTATGAGTATGTGCAGGAAATCCTGAATGACGCGCCGGATATCAGCGCGGTTGACGCGACGCCGACCGGTTATATGTCCACGGTTTATGATGCTGATGGGAATGTAACGGCGCAGTTGGTTTCAAGCGGGTCCAACCGTGTTTATGTGACGCTGGATGAGATTCCGGAGGATCTGCAGCATGCGTTTGTGGCGATAGAGGATGAACGTTTTTATGAGCACAATGGCATAGATCTGAAGGGAATTGCCCGGGCCGGTGTGAATACCATTCTGTCCGGCTCGCTCAGCGAGGGTGCCAGCACGATCACACAGCAGCTCCTGAAAAATAATGTTTTTGAGGGATGGACATCCGAGACGACGGAGGAGAGTATCAAAAGAAAACTGCAGGAGCAGTATCTGGCGATCGAGCTGGAAAAGGAAGCGTCCAAGGATTGGATCATGGAGAATTATCTGAATACGATTAATCTGGGGCAGAATACACTGGGGGTACAGGCGGCATCCAACCGTTATTTCGGGAAGGATGTTTCAGATCTGACCCTGTCAGAGTGCGCCGTGATTGCGGCCATCACACAGAATCCGTCGAAATATAACCCGATTTCCTATCCGGAAAACAATCGCGAGCGGCAGGAGAAGGTGCTGCAGAACATGAAGGACCAGGGATACATCACGCAGGAGGAACTGGAGGAGGCGTTGGCGGATGATGTATATTCAAGAATCAGTGAGCACAATGTTGTCTATGAGAGCGATACAACGAATATAACGTCTTATTTCGTGGATGCCCTGACGGAGCAGGTGATCGAGGATCTTCAGACGGAGCTGGGTTACAGTGAAGCGCAGGCTTATAACGCGTTGTACAGCGGCGGACTGACGATTTATTCGACACAGGATCCGGAGATTCAGGAGATATGTGACGATGTGGTCAATGATGATTCGAATTATGATGTTTCCGATCAGATTTCCTTTTCTTATGCGCTGACGATTCAGGCAGATGACGGTACGGTTGAAAATTACAGTGAGCAGATGATGCTGACCTGGCTGAAGGAGGAAAAAAACATTTCTTCGCTGAACTTTGATAGTGAGGAGGAAGCGATGGAGGCTATTGATGAGTACCGTGAGGATCTGTTGCTCGGGGGCGGTACAGTACTCGCTGAGAATGTTACGTTTACGATTCAGCCGCAGGCGTCCATGACGGTGATTGATCAGACTACGGGGGAGGTAAAGGCACTGGTAGGCGGACGGGGTGAAAAGACGGCCAGCAAGACCCTGAACCGCGCGTCGGATACGACGGCGCAGCCGGGATCTACGTTTAAGATACTGACGACCTACGCGCCGGCGCTGGATCAGGGGCTGGTCACACTGGCAACGACGATGGTGGATGAAGAGATTACTTATTCAAACGGTAAGGTTGTGAATAATGCGAACGGGAAATACCGGGGCACGGTTACGATCCGTGAGGCGATTGAGGATTCCATCAATGTGATCGCAATCAAGGCAAGCCGTGAGGTGACGATCGAGGAATGTTATCAGTCGGCTCTGGATTTCGGAATTACGACACTTACGGATGAGGATATGGTGGAAGCGCTTCCGCTGGGCGGCATCACAGACGGAGTGACGAATCTGGAACTGACGGCAGCCTATGCGGCGATTGCCAACGGAGGCGTTTACCATGAACCGATTTTGTATACACAGATTCTGGATTATGACGGGAATGTTCTGATTAACAAGGTTCCGGAGACGCATCGTGTAATTCAGGCGACGACCGCTTTTCTCCTGACATCCGCGATGGAGGACGTTGTGGAGTCGGGAACCGGTAAACTGGCAGGATTTTCCGGTATGTCTGTGGCGGGAAAGACAGGTACTACTTCGTCCACCCGTGCGTCCTGGTTTGCGGGTTATACACCGTACTATACCTGTGCTGTCTGGGGCGGCTATGATGATAATTCGGAACTTCCCTCTACGAATTTCACAAAAAATCTGTGGCGTGAGGCGATGTCGCAGATTCATGAAGGACTGGAGGACATCGGATTTGAGGAACCGGAAGGAATTGTGACCTGTTCCGTCTGTACTTCGAGCGGACTTCTCGCTTCTAAATATTGTACTTCGGTCAGAACGGAATATTTTACGGAGGATACGGCACCGACGGCGATCTGTACTTCGCACCGGAGCGAGAGGGTGAAGATATGCACGGCTTCCGGGCTGCTTGCGGGGGAATACTGTCCGGAGGATGAGGTGGAAACCAGATACTTCGAGAAGGATTCCGAGACGGGAGCATCGACGGCGCCGACAGAGACCTGTAATGTTCATACTTCTGAGACATCCGGAGATTCTGAGGCATCCGACGGTTCTGATACGTCCGACGGTTCTGAGACATCCGACAGTTCTGATACAGCCGGGAGTTCGGAAACGTCCGGCGCGTCGGGGAATTCAGGCACGGCTTCCGCAGCCGGGACTTCGGGTTCATCCGCCTCATCTGATTAGTGAACTGTGCATCGGAATTAAAACATGTTATAAATATGTGAACAACTTGACAGAGATATGGGACTGTGCTATCATCACTGTTGTAACAAATTTAACAATTTTGTAATAATTTGAAAACAACAGGAGATAAATATATGAAGAAGCGAAATATACGTCTGGCAGCCTGCCTGTTGGCGGGCGCGATGATGTTTGGCATGGGAGCATCCTCTGCGATGGCAGCGGATACGACGAATCAGATGTCATCACTTTCTATTGTTCTGAATGATACACAGGATACAGCGGAGAGCGCTTTAGTAGCGGACGTTCAGGCGACAATAGAATCAGCGGAAGCGGAGGCCGCTGAGAGTGCTGCGGCGGAGGAACAGAATGAAGATCAGGAATATGCGAATCTTGCTGTGGCAGTTGTCAATGACTATGTGAATGTCCGGAGCGCGGCTTCTGCAGACAGCGAGATCGTCGGCCGGATGGAGAATGGTGCGGTTGCCGTTGTGGAGGGTGAAGAGAACGGGTGGTATCAGATTACATCCGGATCTGTTTCCGGATATGTTATGGCGGATTACCTTACTGTCGGAGACAGAGAACTGATTGAATCGGTTCAGAGCCGTGTGGCGACGGTGCAGACGCAGTCTCTGAAGCTTCGGTCGGGTGCATCTCTGGAGGCCTCTGTCCTGACGCTGGTTTCGGAAGGAGATCAGCTGGAGGTTTTGGACGAGGATACTGAAGGCTGGATACATATTTCTGCTTCGGGTACAGAGGGATATGTATCAGCAGAATATGTGACGATTGAGAATACATATCTTTACGCAAAGACACAGGAAGAGGTTTCCGGTGGTACAGCGGTTGTGAATTATGCACTTCAGTTTGTCGGCAATCCCTATGTCTGGGGAGGGACAAGCCTGACGAATGGCGCGGACTGCTCCGGTTTTATCATGAGCGTATATGCTAATTTTGGCGTTTCCCTGCCGCATTCATCCGCGGCTTTGCGCAGTGTGGGAACTGAAGTAAGTTATTCTGAGGCGCAGCCGGGTGATATCATCTGTTATGACGGACATGTCGCTCTGTATATCGGAAACGGACAGGTGGTACACGCGGCAAATGAGAGGAAAGGGATTATAGTATCCTCGGCTACCCATATGAATATTCTTACAGTGAGGAGAATTTTTTCATAACAGTTCTGTCAGCGCTGACGCCAGCAGAACCAGAGTTTTGCGATTTTCAGAACAGAGATATTGATCGGCAGATATATTTGCACAGGAAGCAGCCTGCGATTGCAGGTGTCTGACACGGCTTCCTGTGCAAATTTGTCTGAACCCGAATGAGTACAATTATCAGGAATGCACAAAACATTTGTTCCGGAAGCGCGGAGCCAGGAAGACGTTTTTTCCTTTGTTTCTGTGGATAATGTGAATAACTTTGTGTATAAGTCCGGAAAATGGCGGTTTTTTCGGAAAAATGCAATGTGGAAAACTTTTTTAATGAAAAATATTTTTGTACAAATTTTTTACTTGTTTTTTTCGAATTTGTTTATACTGCTGATATTTCGGATGAGGAAAAATAATTCTTGACAGGATATCCGTTATAAATTAACAGGTATTCTATCGTGAGGCGGAGATTGCGGGTACCCGGAGAAGTGTTATATTTTTCGGACATGTGAAGAAAGTTTGAATTTTAGGAAAAATGACAGATTTTTTTTGGAAATGCTCTTTACTTTTTTGGGTGTTTTGACTTAAAATAGATGAAGCGAAGGTAAATAAAAGATACGAGGGACGCAACCGGCACAGTTCAGATAAAAGCAGGGGGATATTTTTATGATTTCAAATCAGGTTTTACAGACAACAATCGACGGATTGAAGAATATTACCAGAATTGACTTTTGTGTGATTGATACAGAAGGGAAAATTCTGGCGAGCACTTTTGCGGATGCCGAACGCTATACGGAACCGGCGGTTGCTTTTGCGGATTCGCCGGCGGACAGTCAGGTGGTGTCAGGGTGTCAGTTTTTTAAGGTGTTTGATGAACATCAGATGGAATATATCCTGCTTGCTTACGGAGACAGCGATGATGTCTATATGGTTGGGAAGCTTGCCGCTTTCCAGATTCAGAACCTGCTGATTGCATATAAGGAGCGTTTTGATAAGGATAATTTCATCAAGAATCTTCTGCTGGACAATCTGCTGCTGGTGGATATTTATAATCGTGCCAAGAAGCTGCATATAGAGACGGATGTGCAGCGCGTGGTGTATATGATTGAGGTTGGTCATAATAAGGATGGGAACGATCTGGATCACGTGAGAGGTATTTTTGAGGGCAAGAATCAGAATTTTGTCACGGCGATTGATGAGAAGAATATTATTGTTGTGAGGAAGGTAGAGTCATCAGAGACCGCAGAGGATCTGCACAGGACAGCGGAGGTGATTTACGGACTTTTTAAGGGCGATAAGTCCGTGCATGTGGCTTATGGCACGGTTGTGAATGAGATCAAGGAGGTTTCCCGTTCCTATAAGGAAGCCCGCATGGCGTTGGATGTAGGGAAGATTTTCTTTGAGGACAATAATATCGTTGCTTATGCGACATTGGGGATCGGACGTCTGATCTATCAGCTGCCGATACCGTTGTGCAAGATGTTTATCAAGGAGATTTTCGGCAGTCGTTCTCCGGATGACTTTGACGAAGAGACATTGACGACGATTAACAAGTTTTTTGAGAACAGCCTGAATGTTTCGGAGACGTCACGGCAGCTTTATATACACCGCAACACACTGGTATATCGTCTGGATAAGCTTCAGAAGAGTACGGGACTGGATCTGAGGGTTTTTGAGGATGCGATTACTTTCAAAATCGCGTTGATGGTTGTTAAATATATGAAGTATATGGAGTCGATGGATTATTGAGGGATCAGCTTGCTGCAGAGCAATTAGCTTTTACAGAATGTTGGCGTACTGCGTTGGCAGTATATGTGCGTAGATGCACGTATGAAAACAGATCATCCGCATGGGGGCATGGAAATGACATAAAGTGCTCCCATTTTCGTTTACTATGAAAGTGTTATCAACAGGAGGAAACAGAATGATTATACTAAAGAATGTCAGTAAATCCTATATAGAGGGTGTTCCTGCATTGGAGGATGTGAATATACATATAGATGAAGGGGAATTTGTATTTGTCGTGGGCGACAGCGGTTCGGGGAAATCTACGCTGATCAAACTTTTGCTGAAGGAGCTTGAGCCTTCGACGGGGACAATTATTGTCAATAAAAAGAATCTGAGCAAGGTGCGCAGGGGGCAGATTCCGTATTTTCGCAGGAATATCGGATGCGTATTTCAGGACTTCCGTCTTCTGAAGGATAAGAATGTCTATGATAATGTGGCCTTTGCGCAGCGGGCGATATCCGCTTCTAACCGTTCTATTAAAGACAAGGTGCCGAAAAGTCTGTCTCAGGTCGGCCTGGCGGCAAAGTATAAGTCAAAACCGCATCAGCTTTCCGGCGGCGAGCAGCAGAGAGTGGCCATTGCCCGCGCACTGGTGAATGAACCGAAGATTCTGCTGGCAGATGAGCCGACCGGCAATCTGGATCCGAATAACGCGTGGGAGATTATGAAGCTTCTGGAAGAGATCAACCAGCGCGGTACAACGGTTCTGGTGGTGAGTCATAATATGGAAATTGTTTCAAGAATGCAAAAGCGCGTGATTGCTCTGCAGCAGGGGCATGTGGTGAGCGATACACAGATGGGTGGTGAGCTGTCATGAAGATCAGTACATTAGGTTATACGATAAAAGAGGGCATCAGAAACGTCTGGACAAACAAGGTTTTTTCCATTGCGTCCATCGCGACCATGGCAGCCTGTATTTTTCTGTTCGGTGTCTTTTATTCTATTCTGGTGAACTTTCAGAGCGTCGTGCAGGATGTGGAATCCGGTGTGGCGGTTACGGTATTTTTTGATGAGGGAACTTCGCAGGAACGCATTGATCAGATCGGATATGAGATTTCTTCCAGAGATGAAGTGTCCAATTTTAACTATGTTTCCGCGGATGAGGCGTGGGAAGAGTACAAAATGATCTACTTCGAGGGAAACGAGGATGCGGCCGCCGCGTTCGGTTCGGAAAATCCGCTGGCCAACGAGGCTTCATATGAGATATATATGTCGGATATTTCGGTGCAGCAGGATCTGGTCGACTATCTGGAAAGCCTGGAAAATGTCCGTTCGGTGCGTCAGTCGGAGACGGTGGCGAACACTTTGTCTGATGCGAATAAACTGATCGGTATTATTTCCGTGGCGATTATCGTGATCCTGATCTGTGTGGCGGTTTTCCTGATCAGCAACACTGTCCGCACCGGCATCACGGTGAGAAAAGAAGAGATCGGTATTATGAAGATGATCGGAGCAACGGATTTCTTTGTGCGGGCGCCATTTATTATAGAAGGTATTCTGATCGGAGCGGTCGGGGCAATCATTCCGCTGATCATTTTGTATCTCGGATACGGACGGGTCATTAATTATGTTGCGGATCGGTTTGGATTTTTAAATAATATGCTTACGTTTGTTCCGGTAAGATCGGTATTTACGATTCTTTTGCCGATCGGACTGATTCTGGGAATCGGAATCGGTTATGTTGGCAGCCGCATCACTGTTCATAAACATATAAATGTATAATCATATTAAAACAACGATGAGTGGAGCAGACGATATGAACGAAAAAATAGAATTGGAT
>Ga0192242_10584_pt1 | contig 11743 bp, 13 predicted proteins | sample Koala_Koa27_J3_FD_131235 | JGI IMG/M metagenome (GOLD analysis project Ga0192242, IMG submission 131235) | Enriched cells from koala feces incubated with labeled cellulose particles, San Francisco Zoo, California, United States - Koala_Koa2-7_J3 ...
ATATGTTCTTTCAAGCTGCGACATTTTTGACAGCAGACGAAATTTTTTGTCCGGTTTGATGATGAACTGGTTGCGCCTGCAGTAGTCCCAGAGGTACTTTGTGACCCAGTATGAGGCATAGGTGGAAAAGGAGGCTCCGTTTTCCGGCGAGAAGTAATCGATGGATTTGAGCAGACCGATGGTTCCTTCCTGCAGAAAATCTGTCATGTCACTGTTGTTTTGCGTATAATTCCCTTTTTTGACGCAGTAATATACGATATAACAGTAGGCGTTGCATACACGTTCCCGGGCTGTCATATCTCCGGTTTTTGCTTTTTGTATCAGGTTCGCGGTTTCTTCTGCGGAAAGTTTTTCTGAGGTGCGGATGGTGTGGATGTACATTTGTAATGTCTGATCCGCTGCTGTATCATATGTCATATTGCTTTGCACGGAATCGGATTGGCGAATCCGTCCTCCTTCTGATATTCTGAAAACAGTTGTTATAATAGTTGCCGTTATTCTCAAAAACCATATAACGCTACAGCTTATAATAATACAGATGAATATCCTCGAAATGCCCGTCCTTCATCCGGAATCCGCCCGGTATCATTCCAAGCAGCTGAAACCCAAGCCTCTCATACAAATGCCGCGCATGGACATTGCTGTCCACAACCGCATTAAACTGCATGATGGAAAAACCATTCTCTTTCGCTTTCTGCAGACAGTCGATCACCAGTTTCTCTCCTATATGCTCCCCACGCAGACCGGCACAGACCGCAAAACTGGCATTTGCGATATGCCCGCACCGGCCGACATTGTTCGGATGCAGGATATACAGGCCCAGAACAGCATCTGTATCGCCGTCAACCGCAAGGCCGGTATACGTCTGCGCTTCGAAGAATTCTTTCCCGGTGACCGCATCAAGAATGTCTTCCTGCGGGAAGGCAATTCCTTCCTCAATAACTTCATTCCAGACGCGCAGCGTCCCCTCTGTATATCGGTCCTCATATTGTCTCATTATAATTGACATATCATCCTCCCAACGCGATCATACGGTCAATACAGCGCCGCGCTCCCGTCATCACATCCTCCGTCAGCGTGATCTCCTCCCCGCCCGCGCCGCGGATACAATGATAAACATCCATCAGCGTGGTAACCCTCATATTCATGCACGACAGATTGACAGAAACCGGATAAAACTCCTTTTCCGGGCACTCGAACTGAAGATGCTCCGCGATGCTGTTTTCCGTTCCGATGATAAACTCCTTCGCGTCCGATTTCCGGGCAAAATCCATGATCCCGGTAGTAGATCCCACATAATCCGCCTGCGCCGTGACTGACGGGCGGCATTCCGGGTGAACCAGAAACAACGCGTCCGGATGAGCGGCTTTTGCCTGCCGCACCTCGAAATCCTGCACGGCAAAATGCCGCGGACATCCTCCGGTATAAAAAGCAAATGTTTTCTCCGGTATCTGTCCGGCCACATAGTGTCCCAGATTCTGATCCGGAATAAACAGGATATGATCCTCATCCATAGCCTTGCAGATTTTCACCGCTGAGGAAGACGTCACACAGACGTCGCAAACGGTTTTCAGTTCTGAGGAGGTGTTAATATACGCCACCACCGCGTAGTCCGGATACTTCTGTTTCAGCGCCGTCAGCATCTCCGGATCCAGCTGATCTGCCATCGGACATCCCGCCATGGGATTCGCCAGCCAAACCCTTTTCCCCGGCGAAAGCACCTTGCATGTCTCCGCCATAAAACGAACCCCGCACATCACGATATTCGCGTGGGGATCTCTCGCCGCCTGAACGCTGAGTCCGTAAGAATCCCCGACGTAATCTGCAATCTCCAGAATCTCCTGATTCTGATAAGCGTGCGCCAGAATACAGATGTCATTTTCCTTTTTTAAACGGAGGATTTCCTCCTGTATTTCACGTATCTTCATACTGATTTCCTCATTTATCCTTCTGTGTCCGCTCCCAGCTGCTGAGCGGCGCCAGAATGCCCGCCGTCTCCAGTTGTTCTTCAATCCGATTCAGCCGCTCCTCACTGGCCGCCTCCACCAGATGATAATGATATCCGGACGTCGCGTTGCTCAAAAGCGTTGATTTGGCAGTCGCCAATGCTTCAATAAACTCCCTCACATCCTGACGGGAGCCGATATCCATCTCCACGCTCACACGCCCGTAAACCCTGTGGCTGATACTCACATTTTTCACATGCCCGCCGTAATCCACGATCAGATTCAGCTCTCTGGCCGCGTCCTCATCCGTATGACAGACCTTAAACTCCCGGCTGTGCTTTCTATCCTGCTGCAGGACATATCCGCGGTATGTAGATACAATGCCGGGCACGGAAGCCCGGATCACCGCGAAATCCTGTACGATCACCTGACGGCTGACGCCGAAACGGGCGGCAAATTCCTTCGCAGGGACAGGTTCCGCCGCCTCACCCAAAGTCTTCAGGATCTCTTCTCTTCGCTCAGTTACAGTCATATCCGCTCTCCTCCTTCCGCATATCGGCACTTTACTTATACCGCATGCAGGTTCTTCATGGATATATCCATGATCGGCGCCGAGTGCGTCAGTGCCCCGGAAGACACATAATCAATCCCGATGTCCGCAAGACGGGCGATATTTTCCCCCGTCACATTCCCGGAGCATTCCGTCGCTGCCCGGCCGCCGATCCGGCGGATAGCTTCGCGCATCTGATCATCCGACATATTATCCAGCATAATGATATCCGCACCGGCATCAGCTGCTTCCTCCGCCTGCTCCGCCGTTTCTACTTCCACTTCGATTTTGCGGACAAAGGGAGCATATGCTTTTGCCATTTTCACAGCTTCCGTCACGCCGCCTGCCGCACCGATATGGTTGTCCTTCAGCAGCACACCGTCGGACAGATTATACCGGTGATTAGAGCCGCCGCCGACACGCACTGCGTATTTCTCAAAAATCCGGTAGTTCGGCGTAGTTTTCCGGGTATCCAGCAACGTAATCCCCGTGCCCTCCAGCAATTTTACCATATCATGCGTGCAGGTGGCAATACCGCTCATCCGCTGCAGATAATTCAGCGCGACCCGCTCGCTGGAAAGCAGTACCCGGATATCCCCCCGGACAACAGCCAATTTCTGACCCGCCCGGACAAAATCGCCGTCCCTGCACACACTCTCTGTCACGGTGCCCTCATCCAGCAGTTCAAACACCCTGGCAAAGACATCCATACCGGCAATGATGCCGTCCTGCTTGCAGATCAGCTCCACCTCGCCCTGCCGCGCACACGGCATAACCGCGTTCGTGGACACATCCTCACTGGAAATATCCTCCTCCAATGCCATGCGGATCAGCCTGTCCGCATGCAGTTTCATCGTTATATCATTCATGACCACGCCTTATCCTTCCCACTCACATCCTCTGATTCATGACTCCGCTTCATCCTCTTCATCTCATTTCTCACAAGACGCCGGTAATGCGCAAACAACGCGTCAGGATTGCGGTATTTATCTAAGTTTACCATTGATCCTTCGGCCGGATAACTGCATCTTCCCGCCTGAGGAACCGTGCTTCCCCATGCGCCGGCCATGTTTTGACCGTTTCCATTCCCGGAACAGCATCTGTTTCCCCCAAACGCGATATCATCCGCCGCCCGCTGCGCGAACACCAGCGATTCCAGCAGCGAGTTGCTTGCCAGACGGTTTCGCCCGTGCACGCCGTTGCACCCGGTCTCGCCGCAGGCATACAAACCCTGCATGGAAGTACGTCCCGACAGATCCGCCCGGATACCGCCCATGAAATAATGCTGTGCCGGGACAACGGGAATCGGCTCCGAGAGCACATCCAGCCCTTCCTCCAGACAATGGCTGTAAATATTCGGAAAATGCTCACGGATCACCTGCTCCCCCAGCGGACGCAGATCTTCCCACACAAAACGGGTGCCGTCCGCCTCCATCTGCGCACGGATATCCGCACTGAGCAGATCTCTGGGCTTTAACTCATCAGTAAATCGTTCACCGTTCTTATCATAAAGCAGCGCACCCTCACCGCGCACCGACTCACTGATGAGAAATCTCCGTCCCGGCTTCTCCGAATACAGCGTTGTAGGATGAATCTGTATGTAATCCAGATGTTCCACCTCCACGCCATGTTCAAGCGCAATCGCCAACGCATCTCCGGTCATATGGGGGAAATTCGTGGAATTGTCAAACAGACCACCCACGCCGCCGCAAGCCAGTACCACATGGGGCGCCTCGATCACATAGGGTTTCCCCGCTTCGCGAAACGCAACCACGCCGCGACAGACATTGCTGCGGCAGATAATATCCGCCATGGTCGTATATTCATCGATTATAATATTCGGTTTTTCCCTCGCCTGCTGCAAAAGTACCGACGTAATCTCCCTGCCGGTCACATCCTCGTGAAACAGGATGCGCGGACGCGAATGCGCACCCTCTCTGGTAAACTCCAACTCCCCGTCCGGATCTCTGGAAAACCGCACACCCCTCTGCACCAGATTCCGGATAATACTGTTCGAGCTGCGGATCATCAGATCCACCGTCTTCTCATTGTTCTCATAGTGTCCGGCCCGCATGGTATCCTCAAAATACGGCTCATAGTCGTCCTCGCCGCGCAGCATACAGATCCCGCCCTGCGCCAGCCAGGAATCCGACTCATCCGCTTTTTGCTTCGTGATCATGCGGATTTTCATATAATCCGGCAAATTCAATGCGCAGTATAGTCCCGCCACTCCGGTCCCCACGATCACGACATCACATGTCTGTTTCATCACAAAATTCCCTCCGTTCACAAAGTTGTATTATATACTCTGTACGGACAGGTGTCAAGACACATGTAAATAATATATACAGGCCGATCGCGAAGCAGTACCGGCCTGTATAAGGTTTTGCAATCCGACTACAACATAATTAAGATTTAGTGATTTTATCAAATCGAACTTCGCTAAGCTCTCCCGACTGAAAGACATAATCCCTCATATAGGAGATACCTTCTCTGACCCTGATCGCATTCATCACATCGGCTGAGCTGCTCGGATTTCCCTCCAGCCAAATGGATATCCCCTGCTGCTCAAAATTCTGCAGCTCCACCATCAGGGCATAGCCACTGCTATTATGCTTATTTCTCATAGTTTCACCCCTTTTTGACCAAACGGAAGCCTGATTTCGTGATATACAACATCCGTTTGCACGTTTGGGGCAGGTGACGCATCCCCCGAATTACACATTACATCGTTCCTACGTACCTTCCTTTCCTTTATTCAAATTTTTTTGGACACAGAACCACCTGCCGCCGGTCGAAAACCACCTCCTCCGCACTTCTTTTTGTCAGTTTTTTTCTGATTTTTCATATAATAATGATACCTGCGGATTGCTCCGCACTGCGTGGTATCATCATATACTGACAAAAAGGATAATTGCAGAGCGCTCGTTTCCGGGACGGTTATCTTTGGTTCACTGTGTAAATCATAAAATCTCGGAAATACTATAAGATGATCTCTCAGGATCAAAAAGATTGTCGCAGAAGATACATGCTCTTCTAAACATACTGTAAATGCAGCTGTTAATGTACGAAAATGTACGCCGCATGAGGTTTACAGCCATGAATCTGCGTCTTCCCGTATGAAACGGAACGCTCATGACTCTTTTATAGCACAACGCATTACATTTTTCAACTATTTTTTGTTGCTATTCCTATATTTTTTTGTTATTATGTATGCCAGATAAGGAAGTGATGACATGAAGATTGAAAAACTGAATGAACATCAGATTCGCTGTACGCTTACCAAAGAAGATCTGGCTGCGCGCCATATTAAGCTGAGCGAACTGGCCTATGACACAGAGAAGACAAGAGCACTTTTTCAGGACATGATGATGCAGGCTTCCATGGATTTCGGATTTGAGGCGGATGACATTCCGCTCATGGTGGAAGCCATTCCGCTGCCTTCGGAGAAGGTAGTCCTGATTATTACGAAAGTAGATTCCCCGGATGAGCTGGATACCCGGTTTTCTGAATTCTCCCACTGTTTTTCAGAAGAGGACGAACCGGAGACCTTTGAAGAAGAGGACATGGTCAGCGATGATGATATGATTCCCGCGGACCTGATCGATCTGTTCAGCCAGATTAAAAAAGAGCTTTCCGAAGCAGCTGCGGGCAGCACAGAGGACAATGAAGAGACAGACATCTCCGTCTCTGCACCGCAGGTGAGCCTGTTCGCCGCTTCTGACATGGATGAGGCGATCCGAGCCGCTCAGGCAGTCGTGCCGTTTTATCACGGAGACAGCATCCTCTATCGGGATCCCGTCTCCGACGGATATCTGCTGCTCCTGCGTCAGGGTCGTCATACACCCATAGAGTTCCGTCAGATTACCCATACGATGGCCGCTTTTCTGGAGAGACGCAAGTGCAGTCCCGGCATCGCTGCCTACCATCAGGAGCACAGTATCCCCGTCCTCCGCAAGCAGGCACTCCATACGCTGGCTGAAATACATTAGATAAAATTTATTAAACTTACATGCGCTGCTGATACAGCACGCCAATATCCCTCCGCACCCATGCTCATCCGGCAGGATACGGAGGGATATTTATTTCTTCTGTCTCATTGACTGTCAACGACACCGACTGTGCCTACCCTACTGCTCTACTACCGCGTTCAGACGGTCAATCAGCTCGTCCGGCTCAAGCCCGTGCACCATAGCGGCCTCCGCCAGCGTCTCCATCTGGGAAGACGGGCATCCGAGACAATGCATGCCGATGCCGAACAGCACCTCCGCGATATCGTCAATATGCTCCTGATCGCGCAACAGCTCGCCGATCATAGTGTCCTTCGTGATCTTTGCCATAATTATTTCCTCCTGTTATATAAATGATACGTCAGCATAAAATGTGATAGAAGCCAAACATCAGGTTTTTATCATACCATGATTCTCCCGCAAATGCAATTATTTTATACTTGACACCAGATTTTATCGCCGTCTCCGGAAAATATGCAGGAGAATCATCTTTATACTTTCTCAATCACACAGCTGTGTTTCTTAGCACCCGATCCTTTTGCATTTTTATTGTAGTTAATCCCTACAAGGAGCAAATTTCCATAATACTTTTTCAAATCGCCGTCATGGCGGTTTTCATGAATCTGTTTAATTGCAGGCTCTGCATCTTTATCATATTTAAGTTCTATAATCATCGCCGGCTTATCTGTACCTTTTCGTGGCAGAAATGCAAGGTCTGCATATCCTGTCCCTTGTGGAAATTCCGGAACAATTTTGTAAAGCCTTCTTGCTGTGTAATATGCTATCATAATAGAACTGCTGAGTGAAGCTTCACTATTGTACCTGAGAATTGATGTGTTTGCACAATGGACTTTTTCCAACGCATCAGCTACAGCATCCGAATCTCCGCGCAACGTTGCTTCCAACAGATCCTCCGAGTCCTGAATCAATTCACCTATTTCTTCCCATCCTTCTCCGTCGACCGCATCACCGAATACATCCGCAACCTCCTGATTGGGTATCACAACTTTTTTTGTTTTAGCATTATAGCTCAAATAACCCAGATGAATCAACAATGTTAAAACATCATCCTTGCTCTTAAATGAGATTATATCATTTTGAAAAGTACTGATTTTTACTCTTACAGCCTCTCCTCCAAGCATGCGTACAATATCCTTTTTAAGATCTTTGAAATCCATTCCAATGTAATGTTTCAACGATTCATAAGTTTCAGATAGAGTCCAATAATTTCTTACTGCTCCTCTTGTGATTGCCTGTATCACTGAATTCGGACTATATACGGAACTTAAATTTTCAAATGAATATCCATCATACCAGTATTTCATTTCCTCAAAGTCCGCATGATATTTCCCGCATAATTCTCTGACATCTTGTTCAGTAAAACCTGCATAAGGTGCAAGAGCATCCGGAGTAAGCATAGTAAATTCCTGAAAATCCGTCAATGCAGATTCTGTGCCATATTTCTTAATAGGAAGAATTCCCGTCATATATGCAGCTGCTATTGTTTCATCAGTTGCTGTTCCACCTTTAAAAAGTCCTCTCAGGAACTGAACATATTCCTTTTGGAGTGCTTCATCATTTTTTGCTTCTCTGAATAACGCATCCCATTCATCTATGATAACAATGAATTGATTCCCTGTTTTATGACTGACAGAAAAAAGTGCATCCGCTAATACACCTTCCTTTTCTCTGACACATGAAGAATATTTTTCCGCAAGCTCTTCTATCACTTTACTCTGAAGATTTCTAACTACCTCCCTTAAACATACTTCCGTTGAAATAAACCTGGTAATATCCAAGTAAATCACATCGTATTTGTTCAGGAATTCATAAAAAGATTTTTTCTTCGATATTTCCAATCCATCAAACATGGCAGAAGAATCACAACTCTTGTCATAGTAAGCACAAAGCATTTTTGCTGCAAATGATTTACCAAAGCGGCGAGGGCGACTAAAACATGTAAGTTTTCCGGGAGTGTTAATCGTACTGTTCACATAATCAATTAAACCAGTCTTATCAACATAAATTCCATTTAATATTGTCTGAAATCCCCTGTTACCCGGATTTAAATAAATTCCCATGTGCTGATTCTCCTTCCGCTGCTATTTTTCATTTATTATACACTTGTAATCTGCCTAATTCAAGATAATTTGTATCATGGACATGCACAGAACATTTTTATCAATAACGTTACAAGTCACATCCCTACCAGATTTATACCTTCTCATTATACAAGGTGTGATATGTAACTCAACAACACACATAAAAGCAACGGCGCATGCCCGGAAAATCTCCCGGTACATGCGCCGCACAATGCTTTATTGCTTTATTCCTTTTTCATAACCCATACCCGAATCTGAAGCTTTGCCGGCTTTTTACTTCCAGGTGCCGACATAAACATCATCGGTCGCTTTTCCGTAAGCAACAACCTTGTCTGCCTCTCCGGCATGGATGGTGTAGCTGTAGTACATAATATTGCCGCGGCGTACCGCCAGAGAATCTGCTGCAGACTCTGCACCCGTGTCAGTACCCGTGTCAGCATCAGCATCATCCTCTGTCCCGATCTCAGCCGTCGCCTGAATGGTCGGTTTCCTTGTAAAACCATTGTACTTGTACTGTGCCGTACCATCCTCATCCGTGCTGTATGCGTCTGTAAACTCATAACTGATCTCAGAGAGGTCGATCGCCGCATAGTTCGCGTAGATACCCGCAGAGGAGCCGGTAACCGCCGAACTCAGAGCCGTATAGTGATCCAGCGTCGTATCCGCCTCGAAATCCCATTCCGCGTCGTACGGGTAAACAGTGAATTTGTCGCCGTCATCCTCGTTCATATAGCTTTCATCTGTGTAACGTGCCGCAGCTGTTCCGCCGTTCTCCACCAGCTTGAAATCCGTCTCCTGCTGGTATACCTCATAGGTCACATCGCCATCTCCGAGTTCTCCGTTGATCAGGATGCTCTTGCCCTCGTCGAGGTAGATGGTATCGGAAATCTGCGGGCTGCCGGAGAGGTAAATCTGGGAAGCGTAGTCCTCCACAGTGTTCACCAGATCTTCCGCTATCACCACGCCGGAAGCTGACTCGATTGGGCAATAGTTATCTTCGATTACGGCGCCGTCGCCGATGGTCAGTGTACCGCTGTCCACAAAGATGCCGCCGCACAAGATATTCAACTCACCACCACGCATATAGATGCCGCCGACGACGGCTGTTTCACCAGCCGCCAAACTGGTATCATTTACAGCCTGATTTCCAGTAATCGCAGCATCCTCTCCATTGATTGTGACAATGCCACCCTCAATACAGATACCGCCGCCAACAAATAAGTTTTATTTCCAGAAATAGAACCGCCCGTCATCGTAAACGTGCCGCTCTTCATATAAAATGTCCCCGTACCAAGGGATGCCGTTCCATTACTATTTTCATTGTCAGATATCTCTCCTCCCTCCATATAGTAAGAACCAGTATTGTAAACCGTACTGTTGGATCCTGAATTTCCCGTAATTGAGCTGCCATCCTTCATTGTAAATGTACCGATATTATATACAGCCATTCCCTGTTGAAAATTCGAAGCTGCATTCAGCGTAGTATTTGTGATAACTCCGCCATCCATGATAAAGCTTCCGGCATTATAAACCGCCCCATACGCACCAATCTTAATATCTTCAATTCGACTGCTGTCTGTCATGGTAAAGTTTCCATCTGTTTCATTGTAAATCACGCCATAGTAGTTCGAAGCCGTCTGGTTTGTACTAAGGCTACCTTTAAACGTGATGGTACCCGCATTCCATATGTACCACAGATAACAATACCCTTCAAAACACTGTGTTATACCCAAAAAGAGAGCATCGTTTAACCCTCTCTTCTACTGGTCAAACGATACTCTCTGCATACGATAGCAAACAGAATCTCGAATTCTGGCAAGTAACTCATCAAAATAATTGCCGCCGCCAAGATTTTTTAAGCGTTCATCATCCAGGGCAAACCCTTTTTTCATATATTCCTTTAGTACACTTGACGCCCAGATACGAAATTGCACGCCGCGATGTGACTTAACCCGATAGCCGACGGAAATAATCATATCAAGATTATAATAATCCATCTGATAAGTCTTTTGATCTGACGCAGTTGTTGCAATTTTTGCAACAACTGCTTTCCTCACAAGCTCACCCTCTTCAAATATTTTTTTATATGACGGGATATTGTGGACTTATCTCTTTGAAACAATTCTGCCATCTGGTCAAGTGTCAACCACACCGTATCTTCATCAAAAATGGTCTCGACTTTTGTAAGGCCGTCCTCAGTTGTATACATTATAATCTGTGAACGATTCATTTGCTTTCACTCCTCCTGCTCTCCTGCCTCTGATCATAAAATCCCCTGCTTTGTCATGTTGAATGTAAAAGCACGGATTTACAATGAAACGTAAAGAGCTTCAGAATCTTCAGAAATAAGAATAAGAAATCATCTGCTTTTATGAAAAGAGCATAGCACAGTTTATCATGGATTTCAATTTGAATTTCAAATTCAATGTATAGCCGTAATCATACGAATATGTGGCACACGCCGGAAAATCTCTTTTTGACCTGAAATGCACTTTATATTTTGAAATAATATGATTTATGATGTTTTCCGGATGTTTTCAGATGTTTTCCAGCAAAGTCCTGTAAGCTTCTTTAAATGCCTTTCTCCGCTTCGCTGTCAGAAAGACAGAATATTTCCCGTCACAAAGGGAAACGCTGTTCGCGGAAACACCCGTCACATAATCCATATTGACCAGAAAGCTCCGGTGCGTCTGAAAAAATATATTCGAATCCAGCTGCGAAATCCAGAATTCCAACGTTTCTCTCGCGCTGTACTCTTGCTGAGATGTATAGATGTGTGTCCTGTGCCCCATGGCCTCGATGTATATAATAGAAGAAATTGATATGGCGCATACGCCCTCCGAGGTCTTCACCTGTATCTTCTGAAAGGAACGCTGGTTTTTCATATACTGCTCCAGCGCATCGTCCATGTTCCGGAACAGGCGATCCTGTTCGATCGGTTTTGTCAGATAACGGAACACATGAAACCGCATGGCGTCGTCCAGATATTCCAGGAAGGATGTTTCCATAAAGATAATCATCTCCGGATTTTTTTCTCTCAGCTTTCGTCCGGTCTCAATTCCGTCAATACCGGCCATTTTTACATCCAGAAAGACAATATCGATATCTCCTTTTTCCTCAAGCAGCGTCTCCCCG
>Ga0192242_10585_pt1 | contig 11736 bp, 13 predicted proteins | sample Koala_Koa27_J3_FD_131235 | JGI IMG/M metagenome (GOLD analysis project Ga0192242, IMG submission 131235) | Enriched cells from koala feces incubated with labeled cellulose particles, San Francisco Zoo, California, United States - Koala_Koa2-7_J3 ...
AGAGCAGATTTTTATCCGCTGCGACCGTCCTGCCTGCAGTAGACTAATGGGGGGTTGCGCCATGTCCCGTTCTGTAGTTCGCGAAGATTATCGCCTTCTTCCCCCGTCCAAGGAGGCGGTGCTCTCTTTTTTGAACGAAAGCGGCGTACTGACTGCTGATTTATCTTTGGCTACCCTTGTCCGTTGCCCGTCCGCGCGCCATCCCGCGTCGAACGGAAAGAACGCGGCCTATATGGTATGGCAGAACGGTCCCGATTTCTTTCTTGGCTGGTATCAAGTTCATGATGCCGCGACCGGCACGGTTTGGTTCACCACAAAAAATCCTGAAAACTGGACCAACGGGGAGCGCTCCTGGGTTTCGTCGAGACAAAAAACATTCGCGGCGACCGAGCGGAAAAAGAGCCAAGAATCATTACGCGCTCTGACGGAGTTTTACGCGCGGTTGCGGGCAAGTGGCGACAACCATCCATATCTTCAAAAGAAACGCGTACGGCCGCATCCCGCGTTTCGCCTCTACACCGACGGCAACTCTGATTTTTTTCCTTGGCTTAATAAAAGTCTTATCGTCCCGTATTTTGACATTGACGGGAATCTCATGACATTGCAAGCCATCGCGTGGGAAGAAAACATGTGGGGTAGAAAGTACCTATACCCCGGCGCATCAAAAACAGCGGCCTCTCTTCTTTTTGAGCCCGAGCGCGCCAATGTTGTAAAAAAAACCGTGGGGATAGCAGAGGGGTTCGCCACTGCTGATTCGTTCGCCCGCACCATGGATTTCCCATGTTTCGCCGCGATAGACGGCGGCAACATGTCTGCTGTTGCGGCCGCCTTGCGCTCTCACCCCAGATACAAGGACTGCCGCATTATTATTGCCGCGGATAATGATATTGAGAATCCGAAAAATCCCGGACTCGCCTATGCCTTGAAGGCCGCCTCTTCCGCAAAAACGGAAAACATTGCCGTTCCCGTCCTTGGAAACGTGTCCGTTGATTTCAACGACCTTTATATTTATGGCGGCGATAATCTTGTTCGTCACCACGGTTCTTTCCCCAAGACCCCCAAGGAAGTTAAGGCCCTCGCCTGCGGCGGGCACGCCGGCGGCGGGCTTCAAACCCCGGCGGCGACTGAACGAGAGAAGCAGCCCGAATTTTGCAATCTTGACGAACCGCCTGTTTTTCCTCTTGGCTTATACCGCGTTTCATACACGGAGCAGGGGACTATTGCTTCTGCTGAGCGGATAGGAAGCTGCCTGGACGTTCTGGGACTCACCTATTCCGAGGAAGGCGAGTTTGGACGTCTCGTTGAATATGTCGACAACAAAGGTCGAACGGTGAAAAAGATTGTTCCCGAGTCCGCGCTTAAGCAACCAGGAAGCGCCGCAACACTATATTATCTTCCTGGCTACAGAACTGTGCGAAATTGCCAGAAATACATTCCGGCATACGTGAACGACACGCCCTTTTCAGAAGAATATACAATTTTAACGAGCACCGGCTGGAGGAAAGAGGGCGATACGCGTTTTTTCGCTCTTCCTGGTGAAACATTGGAATTGGGAGAAAAAATCTTTATGCACGAGGTAGACGCTGAATCGGATATTTTCTTCACCAAGCGTGGAACACTTAAGGGTTGGCAAGATACAGTCTGCGCCCTGTCTTCCGGCAACCCCCACCTTATTTTGGCGTTAACGGAGGCCTTAGCTGCTCCTTTGCGTGGTTATCTTGGGGAGAAAATGTTCGCCGGGTGGAATATTGTTGGTAGCCATCAGATAGGCAAAACCCTTTGCCTGCAAGCAGGCGCAAGCTGTTATGGCCGTGGAACCACCAAGGAGATTGAAAATGTGGGGCGCCCCGAGGGCGCGGTAATGAAATGGTCCGCGACCAAAAATGGCGTTGAGCGCATTTGTCACGCCAATAACCATCTTTGTTTGTTTTTGGATGAACTTGGGGAAATGGCCATAGGAGACCCCGTCGGCTTTTCTGCCGCTATTTATATGATTATGAACGGGGAAGGAAAGCGGCGAATGGACAAGGACACTAACGCCCGCCCTGTTCTTTTTTGGCGAGTAAGCGTGTTCACTGCTTCCGAAGCCAGTTTGGCGTCCTATTTAACGGCCAAAAACTTGCGGGTTTACAGCGGCCAGGAAAGCAGGATTTATGATATCCCCGCTGCTCAATCGCCGCAAGGGCCCCGGGAGGCCGCAGGCATTTTTGAAGACCTTCACGGGCTGAGGACCTTGTCTGAGTTCGGCAAAGCCATGGGAGACGCCGTGAAAGAAAATTACGGGCACGCCCTGCCTCTTTTCCTTGGCTTTCTCGCCGAACACGGGGTCCCCGCGAACCTTTATCAAGAATATTTGTCTCGCGAGGCCGTCCTTGATTTTTTTCAGATCGCGCAAGACGCACCTCACGACCAAATTTTAATGGCGACCAAGCTGGGCGTGAACCGCCTGGCCCTGCACCTGGGCATTGCCGCTGGTATTTTCCCGTGGAAACAGGAAAAGGAAGAGGCGGCCCTTAAACAGGTATTTCTTCTTTGGCTTGACCAGTTTGATGAAAGGGGAAAGGCCTTGCGCTCTGAAACGCGAAAGATTCTTGACCACTGGGAGGCCTTTTTGCTACGAAATTTGGGATTGTTCATTTCTAGCGAGAATGATATCCCCAAAAAGGACGCTGTAGGTATATATCGCGAGGGGCCTGGTGGACATGATGAATATTGCGTTTTCACAAGTGTGTTCAGAGAGAATTGTCTGGACCCACGGCAATACAAGCGAGAACTTAAGGTGCTGAAAGACGCGGGAATGTTTTCGTCTTCAATACAAAAAGGTCGGGGTTTTGCCACAAGAGTGGCGATTCCGGGGAAAAGAGACAAGGTGGATTGTTTTCCCTTACGTCTGCGGCAGAGCGACGAGGAAGTTCTCAATCCGGATTCTTTCCCCGAGCCGGATGAAAACATGAACGATTTGCCGTTTTAACACATGTAAGGAGGTCCTTATGTATTATATTGGTCAGATGAAGATACAGGAAAGCATGGACGCCATGGTTTTTCGTTTCGGCCTTCGGCAAACGCTAAACTGTCTTGGCGTGAGCAAAACAAAATTCAAAATGTTGTGTGGTCTCGGCATGACAGACGCAAAAGACATCCCCGTTTTGCGCAAGCTTCATAGATATGGTGTTTGGCCGCGACCCGATGAATACAAGACCTGGGACGCTCCAATCCGGAGACGGCGCCTTGTTTTTTCTTTCTCTTGGCTTGACGAGAACACGTACCCGATTCCAGGCGAAACAGTGACTGTTGGGGGCGAGGAGTATTACTGGCCGACTATCTGTAATCCCCAAGGGGGAACCCTTGAAAAGTGGAAGGTGGGTGTACAGCACGATATCTCCTTTACTCCTGAGGCGCTCCTTGCTTTGGCTGAAGTTTTTTATGGCCTGATAGTGCAGGCCGCGAGAGTCAAGGGAAAGACGGAGTGGTATGATGACTATTGCCTTCCTTCCGTCCACTTTTGGGGACCGGAGACCATCGACCTTCGCAACATGCTAATCATGGCTTCCAGCATTTTACCGGAACAGCCCTCTCTTGGCCTAATGTCGTGGTTTTCCCTTATGTGTGCGGGGGCTCCTTTCTCCACACGGGAAATAAAGCGCCCTCGGCCTAAGGATTGGGAGCAGTATCTCTTCTTTAACGATGCCGATTATAACCCCATGTGGGATACTTCGGGGGAACTTCCCGTCCCGCCTTGTATTTTTGCTCAAGATGGGGTGGGCTATCGCCCTGAAACATTCATCTCAAGGATGTCCCCAAGAATAATTAGAGACCAGGCAAGAAAGCTGCGGTCTTTTGCGCAGGCACATAGCGCCGCGCTTACGTCTGGGGCGCGGCCTTATTTGGAGCTTTTTGAAAAAGACAAGTATTTTCTTTGGGGGGACACAAACCGTATCATTGATATAAAAGTCCCGCTCTCGCCGCGAGCGCTCTCCGTGGATACGTATTTGAAAAATTATGGGCATGCAGCTTTTGTTTTGGCGGCATATCTCAACAAGGAAGAGGTCCGCCCCTTCAATGCTCCGACCCCAGCTCAATCACTGCCGGGCTCAAAGACTTCTGCGGCGACCCTAAGCCCAGCGGCGTCTGAGCTGGACTTTCTTCCTGTTTTTCCCGAGCTTCGGGGGTATCCGGGCATTAATTGGAAACAACGACATTTCGCCCGTCTTTTTTGGGCGCTCCTTGTAGCAAAAGATGCAGGAGTCCTCGATATTCCCGAGACCAATATGCAAACGGCGGTGGCGACTGCTTTTGCGCGGTGGCAAAAAGAAGCAGTCCGCCAATGGGAAAGGTGGGGCAAGAAAAATTATGCCCGAATCGCTTGACAAATGTCCGGCGTTGGAGTTAAATGATATTTAAACACGCCTGCCGCGGGCATAAGATCATGTTATTGGCCTGCCGCGGGCATAGGAGGTGCTGCTATGATTGGTTGGATTTTGCTTGTTCCCGCGTCATTTGTGATAGGTGTGCTTTTGGCGGGTGGAACGGTGTTGGAGGGCATCGCCCTTTTCTTTGGCTTATCCGTGGCTCTAGTCCTATTCAAGGGCATTTTCGGTGATATCATGCAAGCCAGAGAAGACAAAAAATCCGAATGTAATTTCACGCCGGACGACCGCGATGTGTAAATCGCTCAGACGCCGCGAGGGCTTATGCCTGCCGCAGACAAAAGGAGAACCCGATGAAAATGCTCAGTCGCCGCAATGCTCTCATTAGTGAATCCATGCGTCAGTTTTTAATTAACCGCGCTCAAACTCTGTATCATGAAGCGCGGCAATTCCCTAAGACACGGCGTGTTGTCAAAAACTGGCTTTGTCAAGCGCTTCGTTTTGCTAAGCAGGCGGGGGATGAACCCCTGTATCAGGAAATTTTGCATGCGTGTCTCTCCATGTCTGCGGCAGGCAAAAACCAAAGGGGTTCTTGATGAACCATCGTTCGAAATGTCGTGTCCGTCTTCCCCGTCCAATTTTGGCGGGGTTCACGACTTGGGAAGCACTTCGTGGTGCTGCCCGAAAATTCCCGCATCTTCGGCCATGTCCAAAATGCGATTGGTGGTGGCGGAGATGGGAAAATTGTGAAGAATGTGATTGGAAAATTGGAGAAAACAAATGAAAGGTAGAGACTGGGCTAACATGGCCCTTCTAGGGCTTTTTTTCTTTGGCTTGTCTTATGGTGTTTTTACGCCAAAAGCGGAAGCTGCTTTCTTCACGGAAGTGCCGGAACGAAACCAGGTTGTCCCTCTTTCGCCCATGATGAATCCCGAATATGCCGCAACAGTGGAGAAAGCCAGGAGAGAAAATATTTCTTTTGAGGAAGCAAGAGAAAGAGAATACAGAGAACGGCAAATAAGGGGTGGTCTTGTTATCATCATTGGTTTATTCATGGTTTTTTGTGCAATCAAAGTGGTCCCTTCTTTGATACGGGGTATGGGGAGGGGCATCATCGCCGTTGACAATGCCCGTCAAAAAATAAAAAGAACATCTTTGAGGGATATTGGAGAGAAGTTGGCCAATGAAGATAATCGTTGATACCCGTGAGCAGGCCCCCTTTTCTTTCCTTGGCTATCCTGACGTTCAAACTGTTCATGGAAGTCTGTGGGTGGGGGACTACAGCTTGACGGGACTTGAATTAGAGGTCAGTTGTGAAAGGAAAAGTCTGGAAGATCTCATCGGCTGCCTCACTAAAGGCCGCGAACGCTTTGAAAGAGAACTCATGCGTTCCACCTATCTCCGCTCTTTCGCCGTGATTGTCGAGCAAGAAGCAGGTTGGATTCAGAAAGGTCGCTATCGATCGCAGCTTAATCCTAAGGCGGCCTGGGCCTCCGTCCTGGCTTTTTCGATCAGGTATCGAGTTCCTTTTTGGTTTTGCCGCGATCGTGCGGAGGCCGAGAAAATCACCTACGATTTGCTTCGGCATTTTCTCAATCAGCGACTTAACACTTTAAAAAAACTAGCATTTGCTCAGGCAGCACAAGTGCTTGATCCTGCGGCAGCACAAGGGCTCGATCCTGCGGCAGCAGCTCAAACACTGCAAAGGATGGATGGAAATGTTTAATAAAATTACGCTTATAGGCCGGCTTGGCCGTGATCCTGAAACCAGAATGACTCCGGCCGGAACTGTTGCGAACTTTTCTTTGGCCACTGACGAAACGTGGTTAGACAGCCAAGGACAAAAACAGAAACGTACCGAATGGCACCGCATTGTTGTCTGGGGAAAACAGGCCGAACTTTGCGCCAAATACTTGACGAAGGGGCGCCTTGCTTTTGTCGAAGGCAGCATCCAAACGCGCAAATATCAGGATAGCCAAGGGCAAGAACGCTCGGTGACGGATGTTAAGGCCCAGCGCGTGTTGTTTTTGGATAAGGCCGCCGGCTCAACGGCGATGCCTGCAGCTTCGTCGGAGGCCATTTGGGAATCAGTGGGGCGCGAGCAGCTTCCCACAGAAAATGATATTCCCTTTTAAAGATGCCTGCGGCAGGCAAAAGAGGACATCATGCAGCAGTTTTTGCGCGTCGCTGGAGTCACCCGCGATTCTATTGTTGATGGCCCTGGGGTCCGCTTGACGGTCTTCAGCCAAGGTTGTAAAATCAAGTGTCCATTTTGCCACAATCCTCAGACTTGGGATTTCGCAGGCGGTCAATTAATTTCGCTGGACGATATCTTAAACAACTACCGCCCGCAATATCAAGGAATTACGTTTAGCGGCGGTGAGCCGTTTGATCAAGACGATGCACAAACTGCTGCCCTTCTTTTCTTGGCTTCTCTTGTCCATGCCCGTGGGGGTGACGTCTGGGCTTTTAGTGGTCACTGTCTCGAATTTTTGCGTGCAAACGATCATCCGCTGTTGGACGTCATTGACGCTCTAGTGGATGGGCCCTTCAAGTGGGCGCTGCGGGATTTAAGCTTGAAATATCGCGGTTCATTAAATCAACAAATCTGGGTCAAAACCCCCAAAGGGAGATGGGAAAATGCAACAGAACGGTTTGACGGAAAATCTTTTCAACATCATTTTTAGGGACCCTGACGCTCGGCGTGAAAATGCGAATGTCAACGCCGACACTCAAAACGGAGCCCTGTTTCTTCTTGGTACTGAAGCCGGCAAAGTCTTGGCTCTTCAAAAGCTTCTTCCCGCTGATATAGCTGAGGCCCACATGTCCGGCGATATCCATATTCACGACCTGCCTTTTTATGGAATTTCTTTTAATTGCATTCAGCATGACCTGCGCAGGTTGTTTTCTAAATCCTTTAAGGTAGACACCTGCTCAATTCGTCCACCGCAATCGGTGGAAAGCATGGGTGCGCTTTTGGCCATCGTGCTCCAGACAGCTCAAGGCGAATCTTTTGGCGGCCAGGGCATTCCAGACTATGACTTCGTCATGGCCGAGGGGGTTTTGAAAACTTTTCGCCGAGAGCTCGAGTCCGAGTTGAACCGGCCTCCCTTGGCCTTTGATGATCAAGAGCTGCAAGAAAAGGCCTGGGATACTGCTTGGCAAAACACTGAACGCCGAACCTTTCAGGCCGCCGAAGCTCTTGTTCACAATCTTAACAGTCTTCGCGCGCGTGCCGGCGGGCAGCTAACATTTTCTAATCTTAACTTTGGCTTGGACATATCCAAAGAGGGCCGCTTAGCGACGCGCTGCCTTTTGAAAACGACGATGGAAGGACTGGGAGATGGTGCTACCCCGATTTTTCCAGTCCAGATGTTTCTTGTCAAAGAAGGGGTTAACTACAACCCGGGCGACCCGAACTATGACCTTTTCCAGCTGGCCATGGAGTGCTCGGCGAAACGCATGTGGCCGAATTTTATTTTCCTTGATGCGCCATTCAACAAGGATAAAGAAGTTCGTATGTTTGGCTGCCGCACCCGCGTTGTCACCAATGTCTTCGACCCTGCCCAAGATGTTGCAGCTGGCCGCGGTAATCTGTTTTTCACCACGATTAACCTGCCGCGTCTTGCTCTTAGGGCGGCCGGCGACGGTGCAACGTTAGGTCACGGCGATCTACCGCTGTTTTTCGACCTGCTCGATAACGTGATGGACCTAGGTATCCGCCAACTGCACCACCGTTTTGATATCCTGGCGCATAAAAAAGTTCGGAATTTTCCGTTCCTATTTGGGGAGGGAATTTGGGTCGGTTCGGAAGCGCTTAACCCCGACGATGAGATTGGCGACGTCTGGAAGCATGGGACTCTTTCCCTTGGTTTCATTGGTCTTGCGGAAACTTTGACCGCACTCATCGGCAAGCATCACGGCGAATCAGACGAAGCACAAGAGCTGGGCCTTGAAATAGTGGGCCATATGCGCAAGCTGCTAGATTTGGAAGCCTGCCGCAGGCAGATGAATTTTACGCTTTTGGCTTCTCCGGCGGAGAGCTGTTGTCAGAGACTTTGCCAGCTTGACCAGGTTCATTTCGGCGAGATCCCCGGGGTAACGGATAAAGAGTACTACACCAACTCTTTCCACATTCCCGTGGATTTTTCGATCTCCGCTTTTGACAAAATTGCCCTGGAAGCTCCGTATCATGCCTTGACTAACGCTGGCCACATCACCTATGTTGAATTTGATGGTGACCCGAGCAAAAACATTGAAGCCCTTGAAAGTATTGTCCGCGCTATGCATGATGCTGGTATTGGCTACGGCGCAATTAATCATCCGTTGGACTTTGATCCGGTGTGTGGCTTTTCGGGAGTTATTGATAACGAGTGTCCTGGGTGTGGTCGCGAGGCGGACGAAAAAGTGCAACGAGCTCGGCGCCTGACTGGATATCTGGCTCCAGTGAACCGTTGGAATGCCGGAAAACTCGCAGAACTTAAAGATAGAAGGCCGCATACCTGCGGCGGGTAAGCCAGAAAAAAAAAAACAAAAAACGTCTCCGCGAATGTTGACATCCCAAGTGAAACGTGCTAAAGTAGTTCTTGAGTGTAGCGGCACGAGATTGATAGCAGTGCGGTAAACCGCTAGCTATAATGCCTGCAGGCAGCAGGCAAGAGAACCCGTCCAGGTGTCCGCTACCACTTGGGCGGGTTCTTTTCATTTAAGCCTTACGGCGCAGGAGAAAAACATGAGCGAGACAACTAACGGCCTTCAGGTCTTCGAAAACAACAGGTTTGGCAAGGTGCGTGTGGTGATGCGCGGCGGAGAGCCGTGGTTTGTGGCGAAGGATGTGTGTGATTGTTTGGAGCTTGGGAATGTGAGTCAGGCCTTGGACGGATTGGATGATGATGAAAAACAACAGCTTGAGGCCAACATCACCAATCTTAATGTTGGTGGGCGTGGTGGAGCACACCAGTTGACCACGCAAGGCGTGGATACTATCCGGACTCTTAATGATTCCAATAAGTTAACCGCGCAAGAAATGATTCCAATGGGAGGTGGTAAATGAAAATTCGCGCTAGCTCTTTGCCGGACCTGCTTGATTGTGCCGCCAGATGGGAGGCCAAACACATTAAAAAACTCCGCTTCCCCACTTCCGGCAGGGCACAACTCGGCACGGCGGTGCATGCGGGCACGGCGGCCTTTGATTCTTCTATCTTGGCTAAAAACCCCGTCACCGTGGATGATGCCGCCGGTGAAGTCGTGAACGCCATCTGGATGCCAAAGGAAGAAGTGGATTGGGGTGACGACCTCGGGCAACGCGAGGCCGAGGATATTGCCTTGGACTTGCACCACAAATATTGCCAAAATATTGCCCCGCAACAGGAATATGTGGCCGTGGAACAAACGTGCGACGCCCTGGAGATAAAGGACATTGGCATTACGCTTACGGGCACAACGGACCGCGTGCGTCAAACTCCTAACGGCCTGGGTATTGTTGATCTTAAAACCGGCGGGGCGGCCGTTGCTGCGAATGGGAAGGTGAAAACCGCCGGCCATGCCAGCCAGATAGCGATCTATGAACTCCTGGCGGGTTTTTCCCTTGGCTTGCCCATCACCGCTCCAGCGCAAATTGTGGGGATGCAGACAGCCAAGACGGAAAAGGCGCGGCGTGTTGGCATTGGTGAAATCACGAACGCCCGTGAAGCCCTGGTCGGGGATGAATTTAGCCCTGGTGTTCTAGAGATGATAGCAAAAATGCTGAAAGCCGGTATCTTTCCGCCTAACCCACGAAGCACGCTATGCACGATAAAATACTGCCCCGCGTATCTATCGTGCCGGTATCGGGGTTAATAAAAAATGGCAAAAATAAAAGATTTGACGGGCCAAAAGTTTGGCCGGTTGATTGTGTTGTATGATACCGGGGAGCGAAGAAATGGATACGTTGTCTGGCATTGCCGATGCGACTGCGGAAATGAGTTGGACATTAGAAGCAATAGCCTCGTTTTCGCCCTGACAACGTCGTGCGGCTGTTACCAAAGACAGCGTACAGCCGAAGTGCACACCGTGCATGGGATGGCACGGGGAGAAAAAAGGCATCCCATATATTGGGTATGGCACTCTATGCTCCAGCGTTGCGAAAATCCGAGTAATGAGGGGTACAGAAACTATGGCTTTCGTGGTATAAAAGTCTGCGATGAGTGGCATAAGTTTATCCCTTTCTGCGACTGGGCTCTGGCAAATGGCTGGCAGAAAGGTCTTCAGCTCGACCGCATTAACAACAACGGAAATTATGAGCCTGGCAATTGTCGCTGGGCAACACCCCAAGAGAACAGCCGCAATAAGCGGGATAACCGCATGATTACCTTCGCTGGCAAGACGCAATGCCTAGCTGCCTGGGTAGATGACACAGGAATAGAATATGACACCTTGCGGGTCAGAATCAGCCGTTACCGCTGGCCCATTGAGCGCGCATTAACTGAGTCTGTAAAACGGCATAATAAGGAAGGAGACTTATGAAAACCAAAGAAGGGATCGAGGGTGTTGTGCAGGTGAATTTGACTGAACTACAAAACTCAGACGCCGCTGGGCTTAAGCCTGCGGTGAAACAAGACCCATGCCTGCCGCAGGCAGGATTCAACAGCCCGGTTGGGTTCGAGATGCTCCAGCGGGCGGCCAAGATGCTCTCCAGTGGGACAATTTTTCCCGAGCGTTTCCGTAACAATATCGGCGATTGCGCGATTGTCGCGGATATGGCCCTACGCCTTAATCTATCCCCGCTCTTTGTTGCACAGAATCTGTACGTGGTCTACGGTAGTCCCGCCTGGAGCTCCAAGTTCCTTATTGGCCTTTGGAACTCCTGCGGCCGGTATTCGGCAATCCGCTATGAATTCGTGGGCACGGAAGGACAGGACGATTGGGGTTGTGTAGCCAAGAGTAAAGAATGGGCAACGGGCGAGGAACTTGTCGGGCCTCCGGTGACTCTTTCCTTGGCTAAAAAAGAAGGTTGGTTTGAAAAACGCGGGAGCAAGTGGCAGACCATGCCCGCGCTTATGTTGCGATACCGGGCGGCGACCTTCTTAATTAATACTGTCGCGCCGGAGCTGGGTATGGGGGTTCGGACGGTGGAAGAAATGGAAGATTGCTCAAACGCCGCCGGGTTTTAAAATATTTCTGACAAGAACTTAATTAAAGGGGCCGCACGGGCCCCTTAGCTTGTCGCGCTTCGCTTTTTAGAAGCAAATAACTACTTTACCAGGACAGCCATTGCAACCATCCTGCTGGCTGTTGACGCTGCCGCCACCAGCACCACCGCCCCAGCCGCCACCGCCATGACGCACTTGGGTGTCGTAGTTGCCGCAGACATAGATGTAGCTCAGCCCCC